>Ga0310344_10004560_pt1 | contig 10293 bp, 8 predicted proteins | sample HC15DNA20200_MG_FD_203801 | JGI IMG/M metagenome (GOLD analysis project Ga0310344, IMG submission 203801) | Marine microbial communities from station ALOHA, North Pacific Subtropical Gyre - HC15-DNA-20-200_MG | ecosystem: Environmental > Aquatic > Marine > Oceanic | place: Pacific Ocean: North... | reverse complement strand
AGGCAAAAAAGTAATAGATCAATTTTGGGAGTTAAAATTAATTAGAAAACCATCTGATATTTTTACAATAAATTATAACAAAATTAAGAGCCTCGAAGGATGGGGAAAATTATCAATTAGCAATCTTAAAAAAGCGATTAACAAGTCCAAGACTGTAGAATTAGATAGATTTATCTTTTCAGTTGGCATCAGGCATATAGGACAAGAAAATGCAAAAATTTTAGCGGGTTTTTTTAAATCTATTAATAAATTTTCTAATTTATTTAATGAAAAAAATAGAAAAAAGATCTTAGACAATCTAATTGAACTTGATGGTATTGGTGAAATTCAAATTCATTCGATAAATAGCTTTTTTTCAAGTAATACAAATATTGAAATTTTAAAAAAACTAATTGATAAATTAAAAGTAAAAGATTTTAAAGTGCAGAATAAAAAAGGTAAATTTTCTAACAAGAGCATCATGTTTACAGGTGGTTTTGAAAAGATGAGCAGATCAGAAGCGAAATCACTAGTCGAAAATAATGGAGGAAAGGTTTTAGGAACAATTTCAAAAAAATTAGATATTTTAGTAATAGGCAATTCCAAACCTACTAAAAGAAAAATTGAAAATGCAAAAAAATTAAATATTAAAATTATTAAAGAAGACGAATGGTATAAGACTCTAGATCTTTGAACAAGATTTCTTTAAATCAAATAACTCTGATTTATTCATAAATTTCTTAAGATTATTAAAAACGTTTTTGTGATAATTATTGAGCCAATTAATTTCATTTTTTTTAAGAATGTTTTTATTTATTAGAGATTTATCTATGGGAGCCATTGTTAAATTATCAAATAAAAAACCTTTTTTATTTTTTCTTACTCTAACAAGATTTTCAATTCTTATTCCGAATCTACCATTTTCATAATATCCAGGTTCATTAGAAACAATCATTCCTTCTTTAAAATTTACTCTATTATTTTTTGATATTGCATGTGGCCCTTCATGAACATTTAGAAAATATCCAACTCCATGACCTGTTCCATGCGCATAATCTAAATTAATCTCTCTCAAAGGTTTTCTGGCAATATTGTCAATTTGAGCTCCGTAAGAGTTATTTCTTAATTTATAACTTGCTACTGCAATATGACTTCTTAATACTCTAGTAAAAATATCTTTAATTCTTGGATTATTATTATCTAATGAAATTGTACGAGTAACATCTGTTGTGCCAAAATTATATTGTCCACCAGAGTCCACCAAATAAATATCACCTTTTTTTAATTTTCTGTTACTTTTTTTGGATGCTCTATAATGAATAATTGCACCATTAGGACCGGATCCCGATATTGTTGGAAAGCTTAAAAATCTAAAACTTCTATTTTCTCTTCTAAATTTTAATAATTTTTCTTGAGCACTAACTTCATTAATTTTTTGTTTTCTGTAATTTTTCTTAAGCCAAAATAGAAATTTCGTAAGTGCAGCACCATCATAAATATGAGACTTTATAGTGTTTTTAATTTCTATCTTAGATTTTACTGATTTTAGCAAATAAATTGGATCTAAAAATTCAATAATTTTATTATTTTTTTTTAAAATATTTTCGAAATATATAGAGCAGGAAGAAGAATCTATAAGAATTTTTTTATTTTTTACTTTTGAAAGAAATAGATCAGTATATTTTATATCTAGGAATTTAATATTTTTAAATTTTTTTCTAAAAGAATATTCAATTTTTTTTAAATCACAGAAGAAATTAATTTTTTTATCATTATCCACGGCTAAATAAGAGTTAGGCATCGGTGTAAATTCAGAATCTTGGCCTCTTATATTTAAGAGCCAAGCAATATTTTCGCTTGCCGAGATAAATTGAAAATCGACTTTCTTTTTCTTTAATATATTGAGCAGTTTATTAATCTTTAATATATAATTTTGCCCAACTGCTTTTTCAGGCAAAATATAAAATTTTTTTAAACTACTATTTTCTTTTTTGATCCATAATTTATCAATTAGATTTTGATTGATAGGTATAAACTTACAATTAGTTTTATTGAAAAATATTTTTAATATTTTTTGTGTATGTAGTTTTGGATCAAAACCTATTTTTAATTTTTTTTTTTTGAAGATGTGAAATGGGAATCTATTGGGGATAGTTATAACTTTAAAGAATTTTCCACTTTGAATTTTTGCTTGTAAAGTATATCTGCCATCAACGAATAAATAATTTTTATTTTTTAAGATTAGAGCAAAACCATAAGATCCAGAAAAATTACTTATAAATTTCAATTTATCTTTGTTTTCAGGAATATACTCTCCAAAAAATTCATCATTTTTTGGCACAATGTATCCATCTAGATCATAATTATTAAATAATCTTTTTAGTTTATTTATTTTTTCCATTTAAGTATTTTATTTTTTTTATATCTATTCCATCCAGGACTTCTATATTCTGCATCGAATTCAATTGAATCATCTTGATTAAATTCAAAATCATCAATTGTTTTATTAATATTTATTTCATTTTTCTCAACACTATCTTTGGGGATTTCATTTATAAATCTAGATGGCAAAGCATCCATCCAATCACCATGATAAGCTCTCTTCATAGCAAATGATAAATATGCTTCTTTCTTAGCTCTAGTGATTCCAACATAAGCTAACCTCCTTTCTTCTTCTAAAGCAAAATCTCCTTTTTCTTCTAGAGATTTTTGATGAGGGAATAATCCTTCCTCCCATCCAGGTAAAAAAATTACATCAAACTCTAATCCTTTTGCTGCATGTATAGTCATCAAATTTATTTTAGCTCCTTCCCATTCTTGATCTATTGAAGTTGCCAGCGCAACATGCTCTAAAAAGTTTTGTAAATTTTCATAATCTTGCATAGCTCTTAACAATTCTTTTAAATTTTCTAGCCTATTCTCATTTTCTAAATCTTTTTTATTTTTTAACATTGCAGAATATCCAGATTCATCTAAAACCAATTTAAGTAGATCATAATGTTTCATATTCAACGAGTCTTTTCGCCATTTGTGAATCATATTAATTAATTGTTTTAGGGAGTTTTTAATTTTTGGTTTAAATTCTCCTTTTTCTAAAATTTTTATTATAGAGTCCTCCAAACAGAGTTTGTTTTGGTTACCAAATAAATAAATTTGATTTAAAGTGCTCTCACCAATACCTCTTTTTGGCGAACCAATTACTCTTTCTAAGGCCAGGTCATCATATTTTTGATTAATAATTCGCAGATAACAAACCGCATCTTTTATTTCAGCTCTTTCATAAAACTTAATTCCGCCTAAAACTCTATAGCCTAAGCCTACTTGGAGAAATCTTTCTTCAAATTCTCTTGTTTGGTAAATAGCTCTAACTAATATTGATATATCATTAAGAGAATATTTTTTTTTCAGATTATGTTCTATAATGTCACTGATTCCTTGAGCTTCATCTCTTCCAGTTTTATAACAATTTAATTTAACCGGCTCTCCTTGAGTTGAAGATGACCATAATTTTTTTCCCACTCTATTAGAGTTATTAGAAATAAGCGTAGAAGCTGTTTCCAGAATATTTTTTGTAGATCGATAATTTTGTTCTAATTTAAAAACTTTACAATTTTTATAGATTTGGTCAAAGTTTAGAAAGTTTTTTATTTCTGCTCCTCTCCAACTATAAATAGATTGGTCATCATCACCAACACAGCAAATATTTTTCTTTTCATTAACTAGTAAATTTAACCACTTATTTTGAATAAAATTAGTATCTTGAAATTCGTCAACAAGAATGTATTTAAAGTTTTTTTGATAAATTTCTTTTATATCTTTATGTTCTTCAAAAAGTTTTACACAAAATAAAATTAAATCGCCAAAATCAAAAGCATTTAAATCTTTTATTTTTTTTTGATAGATTTCATATACTTTTAAAATTGATTTAATAATTGATCCTGATTTTTTTAATTTTACATCAGCTGGTAGAAAGCCTTTATTTTTCCATTGATCAATATGATACATAATTAACTGAGGTGAGAATTTTTTTGCATCCAAATCTTTGCCTTTGACTATGTTTCTGATGAGTTTTTTTTGATCTTCAGTGTCTAAAATAGTAAAATTACTTTTATAGTCTAATGCCTCTGCATGTCTTCTGAGGAATTTAACACTAGTTGAATGAAACGTTCCTAACCAAGGAACTGCATTTGAATTGCCTTTTATGTGGGCCATAACTCTACTCTGCATTTCTTTTGCAGCTTTGTTAGTAAAGGTTACGCACAATATTTGGTTTGGCCATGCTTTTTTTTGATTAATAATATGAATTAATCTTGTAGTTAGAACTTTTGTTTTTCCAGATCCAGCACCTGCTACAATTAGGTTTGGCCCTTCAGTATTTAATACTGCTTCTTTTTGCTCTTTGTTTAAATTTTCAATTAATTTATCTATGTTATTCATATTAGAAAAATTTCATTTATACACTAGTTATAAAAATAAAAAAAATGATTAATAAAATTTACAAAAGAATTCACAACAACTATTCAAACTTTTTTAAATATTTTTTCTTTTTAAGGTATGTATTTGCAATTTTTTTAATTATTACTTCTTTATTTCTTTTAATTCCAAAATTTTTTAATTACGAAAAGAAACAAGAGATTATAAAAGAGTATTTTATCAATTATTATGGTTTAGAACTTAGTAATTATGATTCTATAAGATTTAATGTTTTTCCACTTCCAAATTTATCAATAAAGAATGCAAATTTAAAATTTAAAAATAAGCCTATAAATTTAAAATCAAAAAATCTTAATATCTTTTTAAATTTTAAAAATATCTATAATTATGAAGATTTTCAAACAAGAAAAATTCTCTTTATTGAAAACGACATATCATTAGATATTGATAGAACAAAAGACTTAATAAATTATTTTAGCAAATTAAAATATAAATTAGATTTTAAGACTTCAGATTTTAATTTCAAAAAAGATGATAGTTTTTTACTTAAAATAAAAAATGTAAATTTCTCTAACCACGGTTATAAGAAATACCATATTAATGGAGAGATATTTGATAAAAAATTTACAGCATCATTAAAAAACAATAATCAAAATTTAAGCTTTAAAATTTTAAATACGGGAATAAAAGCAAATTTTAAATTTGATGAAAAAAATTTAAAAAACTCAATAACAGGTTCTTCAAAAATGACTTTTTTAGATAATTTTTTACAATTTGATTTTATCTTAAATGGCAGTCAGTTGGAAATTAGTAAATCTAATTTCAATAACAAAGATTTATCATTTTCTTTGGACAGCCTCATAGCATTCAATCCTTTTTTTAGCACTAATTCAAATATTAATATTAATGAAATTGATAAAAGATTAATTGATAAAATTAATTTGGAGAAGATATTAAATAGCAAAGAGATTATTAAAAAACTAAATAGTAAAATTAACATTAACTATAAGAAAAAAAGATATTACACAAATTTAATTGAGAATTATTCGTCCGATTTAAATTTAGCATATGGTAAGCTAGTTTTTTCAAACAAGATTTTAATTACAGGAGGAGAAATAAATTGTCAGGGTGATAGTTTGATTGTTGATGAATATCCTAGATTAAATTTAGTCTGCTTGTTTGAAATAAAGGATAAAAAAAAATTATTTAAAAAATTTTCTATATATAAAAATATAAATAGCGATCCATTGAGTCTTCATATTGAAAGTTCTATTAATCTTCTTAATAGAAAAATAAATTTTAAAAAAATTAATACTGGTAACAACTACTTTGCAAAAGAAGAGGATATGAAATATTTTAAAGAGCTATTTGAAAGTATTTTATTTGATGAAAGTTTTCTTGCTATATTTAACATGGATAAAATTAAAGAATTTTTTTTAGAAATAAATTAATTTTATTTTGGCTTTGTCATTTTTAACGGATTCATTATCTTCTCATATTCTTTTTCATTTATTAATCCGGCTTTAACGACTTCCTTTTTTAATGTTGTTCCATTTTTATGTGCTGTTTTTGCAATTTGAGCTGCTTGATCATATCCAATTTTTGGCGCTAAGGCTGTTATTAACATTAGTGAATTATCTAGCAGATGCTTAATTCTTTTTTTGTCTGCTTTAATTCCTTTTATACAATACAGAGCAAATGTTTTTGCAGAGTCACTCATGATATTTATTGATTGCAAAATATTGTGGATGATCAAGGGTTTAAAAACATTTAATTCAAAATGACCGTGTGAACCAGCCATTGTAATACCATTATGATTTCCTATTACTTTAACACAAACCATTGTGACCGCTTCAGATTGAGTAGGATTAACTTTCCCTGGCATAATAGATGATCCCGGCTCATTTGAAGGTAGAATTAATTCTCCATATCCTGCTCTTGGGCCAGATCCTAGAAATCTAATATCATTAGCAATCTTCATTAAACATACCGCTGTAGTATTTAATGTTCCAGAAAAGTTAACAATTTCATCATGTGCTGCTAGAGCTGCAAATTTATTTGATGCAGGTTTAAATGGCAATTTAGTAATTTTGCTTATTTCTTTTATGATTTTTTTATCAAAATTTTTTTTTGTGTTTAATCCAGTTCCTACAGCTGTGCCACCTTGTGCTAAATGATATATTTCTTTTAAAGCATTTTCTATTCTTATAATGCATTTTTTTAATTGAGATTGATAACCTGAAAATTCTTGACCTAGAGTTAAAGGAGTAGCGTCTTGTAAATGAGTTCTTCCAATTTTAACAATACTTTTAAATTCTCTTGCCTTTTTTGCTAATTCTTTTTCTAATAATTTTAAAGACGGCAAGAGTTTATCTTTTGCTTTAATAGCAATAGAGATATGCATAGCTGTTGGAAAAACATCATTTGTTGATTGTGCTTTATTCACATGATCGTTTGGATGAACTGGTTTTTTTGTTCCCATTTTTCCACCCATCATTTGAATTGCTCTATTAGCTATAACTTCATTGACATTCATATTTGTCTGTGTGCCAGATCCTGTTTGCCAAACTTTTAAAGGAAAGTGATTATTGTGTTTTCCTCCAATAACTTCTTCAGCAGCTTTGATTATGTATCTGCTTAATTTAGGATCTAAATCTTTATTTTTAGCATTAACAATTGCTGCAGCTTTTTTGATTATTGCTATAGAGCTAATAACAATTGGTCTAACAAGAAAGTCACCTATATTAAAATATTTTTTTGATCTTTCCGTAGAAGCACCCCAATACTTATCACCAGGTACTTTGATTTTACCAATACTATCAAATTCTATTCTATATTTCATTTGTGATTCTTTGCTATAATACACTCAATATTATAAAATTTATATGGAGAAAATATGACAAACTTCGAGAGTGTAAAAAAATTCATGCAAACTTTTAGCCAAGAAGTAAGAACTAAAGCAAGCTTCCCAGGGGATAAGATAATTAGTTTAAGACTGAATCTAATCAGAGAAGAATTGTCAGAGTTAGAAGAAGCAATAAAAAAAAAAGATATAAAGGAAGTCGCTGACGCTTTGACAGATATACTTTACGTTACTTATGGAGCAGGTCATGCATTTGGCATTAATTTGGACAAGTGTTTTGAAGAAGTGCAAAATTCTAATATGAGTAAACTAGGATCAGATGGAAAACCTATTTATAATGAACATGGAAAGGTAATGAAAGGACCGGATTATTTTAAGCCAGATCTTAATAAGTTCGTTGCATAATGAAAGAGAATTATTATTGGATACTGGTCGGAATTAGCATTGGCCTTCTTTTTTATTTAGGAGATAAATACATTTTTTAAAGGAAATTTAATGAAAATAGTAGTAGTAGCAAAATTGAAAGCCAAAGAAGGAAAGTTTGATGATTTGAAAAAATATTTAGCAGATAAAATTCCTGAGGCTCTTGGATTTGACGGTTGTCACGTTGTACATGCAAGCACTGATAAAAAAGAAAAGACGATCACATTATATGAGATATGGAATTCAAAAGATCAACATATAAAATATGTTAGCTGGAGAAAAGAGCAAGGAGTTCATGATACTATAAGCGAAATGTTATTGGAAAGAACTTTTTCTTATCAGGATTTTTTAATTTAATATATGTTTAAGTTCCGCAATATGTAACATAATTCTCTTCCAAAGGTGGAGTTGATTGGTACATAGAATTTGTCGAAATACTATCATATGGATTTTGCAAAACTTTTAATAACTTATGAACTTTATTTAAATTATTCATTTCTGTTGCCTGTTTTAACGCATCTTCTATCAAATGATTTCTTGGAATAATAAGAGGGTTTACTTTACGCATAATTTTTAATGATTTTTCTTGAGAGTTATTGTTTATTTTAATCCGATCTTCCCATTTTTTTTTCCATAATATAAATTGTTTTTCATTATAAACTTCATTTGTTTGCTTATATTCCTTCATTAAATAAGAAAAAGTATTTGTATAATCAGCTTTGTTTTTATGCATCCACGACAATAATTCCATAATTAATTGCTCATCATTGAGGTCATCATCAATTAAACCCAATTTTTTTTTCATCATTTCTAACCATTTTTTTTTATATTTTTCTGGAAATTCTTTTAATACTTCAGCAGCAATTTCTATTGCTACTTTGCTATCATTATTAATTAAAGGGAGCAAAGATTCTGCAAATCTATCTAAATTCCATTTAGCTATCCTAGGTTGGTTAGAGTAAGCATATCGCCCCTGATAATCTATGGAACTAAATACTGTTCCAGGATCGTACTTGTCCATGAATGCACAAGGTCCATAGTCAATTGTTTCTCCTGAAATTGTCATATTATCTGTATTCATTACTCCATGAATAAATCCAATTCTCATCCAATTACAAATTAAATCAATTTGTTTATATAAAACAACTTTAAGAAGATCTATAGGAGGAAATTTTGATTTTTTTAAATTAGGGTAGTGGCGATTAAGAGTATAATCAAATAAAGTTTTTAAATCACTTTTATTTTTAGAAATTAATGCATACTGAAAAGTGCCAACTCTAATATGGCTAGAAGCAACTCGAGTCAAAATTGCTCCTTGTAAAATTGACTCACGAATTACATCCTCTCCAGTTTTAACTACAGCTAAACTTCTTGTAGTTGAAACTCCTAAATTATGCATAGCTTCACTAATTATATATTCTCTAAGCATTGGACCTAAAGCGGCTCTTCCGTCAGCATTTCTAGAATAAGGAGTTTTTCCTGAACCTTTAAATTGTATGTCGTAACGATTTTTATTTTTATCTAAATGTTCTCCAATCGTAAGAGCTCGTCCATCTCCTAAAATTGTAAAGTGTCCAAATTGGTGACCTGCATACGCTTGGGCTATTGACTCTGATCCATCAGGTAATTGATTGCCTGAAAAAATCAAAGCTAATTCTTTATTGTCTATCTGAGAAAAGTCTAAATCAATTTCTTTTGACAAATTATGATTAAAAAGAACTAGTTCTGGAGTTTTAACAGGTGTAGGATTTAATTTTGACAACATACTTTGAGACAAGTTTGAGTATGTGTTATCGAATTTCCAACCAATTTTTTTTCTTAACATATTTTAAAAGGGGCGTTCTGTTGCCAGGTGCCCTTAACTTTGTAACAAAATTCTTTATTATACGCCATTTGCAATTGTTTAAAATCTAAAACTTTAAAGGAAATTACGACCTAGTTACGACCAAAATTTTAATATATGATTAGAAATTATGAACAAAGATATAATAATTATATCCGGTGTTATTGTTTGTATTTCGGTTGTAATTTATTTTATATGCAAAAAAAAGAATAGAAACCCTTGGGGATGGATAGTTTTTATCAATTTATCTGGATTTATATTTAACTATGCACCATTTATCTTGTTACTGGTCTTATTTTTTATGCCAAACCAAAATAAAAAATATGGAGGGTTATCAGAAAAAGACAGGATGAAAGACGTACATCAATTGACAAAAGAAGAATACATTAAAAAATATAATGACGGATCACATAACTCTAAAGTTGCTTTAGAAGATGAATGGAATAAAGAAAAAAAACGGGAAAAGTCCTTTTGAAATTACGCCCAGATTACGACCTAGTGGGTCGTAAAATTTAAATTAGTATTAGTAATCAAATAAAATTGTAAGTTCATTAGGGGCGTTCTGTTGCCGGGTGCGCTAGTAATCTAATTTAATTCCATTGTCCAAAAAGTCCTGAACATTGATCTCCAGTTTGTATAAGTAAAGTAAGTCCAAGTCCAAAACCTAACAAATATGGCGCCCAATACGAATATTTTCCAAAACCAATTTTTCTTGATAGGTCAAAACCAAATCTAGATAGAAAAAAATCAA
>Ga0310344_10004558_pt1 | contig 10297 bp, 8 predicted proteins | sample HC15DNA20200_MG_FD_203801 | JGI IMG/M metagenome (GOLD analysis project Ga0310344, IMG submission 203801) | Marine microbial communities from station ALOHA, North Pacific Subtropical Gyre - HC15-DNA-20-200_MG | ecosystem: Environmental > Aquatic > Marine > Oceanic | place: Pacific Ocean: North... | reverse complement strand
AAAAAAATAGAACAGATTTTGAGCTACAATTAACTAATAAAATTTTAAAATTAAATAAGCCTGTATTAGGGATATGTGGAGGCGAACAATTAATTAACGTTTTATATAAGGGAACCTTAATACAACACATACCCGATGAAATTATCAAACCACTTGAACACGAACAAACGAATCCAAGACATGAGCCAGGACATGAAGTTACTATTAATAAAAATTCATTTTTATATAACATAATCTTAAAAGACAGAATTAAGGTGAATAGTGCTCATCATCAGGCTGTTAAAATTCTTGGGAAAGGATTGCAAATTAATGCAACTTCTCCTGATGGAGTAGTTGAAGGAATTGAAGACCCTACTAAGAAGTTTTGCCTTGGAATACAATGGCATCCTGAATTTTTTATTCAAGAGTATGACCTTCTAATATTTAAAAAATTTATTAATTCCTGTTGATTAAATAATGAAAAAAGAACAAAACATTCGAATTTCTAAGTTTATTGCGAATGCAGGCATTTGCTCTAGAAGAGAAGCTGAAAAATTAATATCAGAAGGAGCTGTTGTAATTAACGGAAAAAAGATTTTACACCCTATACATTTTGTCTCTGAAAAAGATAAGATTATAATAAACGATAAACCTATAAAAAAAAATAAATTAAAAATATTTATCTTTCACAAACCAAGAAATTTGATAACTACTCATAAAGACCCTGAGGGAAGAACTACTATCTTTGACAAAATTCCTAGAAAGTATGGAAGATTAATATCTGTTGGTCGACTAGATTACAATACGGAAGGTTTAATTATTTTAACCAATAATGGTGATATAAAAAGATTTTTAGAATTACCATCAAATAAAATAGATAGAGTTTATAAAGCTAAAGTTAGTGGGAAAATAAATTCTCTTGATTTAAATAAAATTAAAAAAGGAATTAAAATAAATAAGATTCAATATGGACCAATAAAAATTAAAGTATCTAAAGAAAATGATAGAATATCATGGTTAGAATTAAGGTTAAATGAGGGAAAAAATAGAGAAATCAGAAATATTTTAGAATATCATGATCTAAAAGTACTCAGATTGATAAGAATATCCTTCGGTCCTTTTAAACTAAATAATTTACAAAAAGGAGAAATAATTGAAATCAATAAGAACAAATACAAAAAAACTCTTAACATTTTAGAATAAGGAAAGATTATTGATAAAAATAATAGAGGGCAAATATAAAAGAAAAATTATTTTTACTCCTAAATCTAATAAAACAAAACCCACTTCTTCGCGTATGAGAAAATCTATATTTGATACTTTATCTCATGCAAAAAATATAAAGGAAAATATTTTTCATACCAATGTACTAGATGTATATGCTGGCAGTGGTTCCATGGGTATTGAGTGTCTATCTAGAGGTGCAATTCATTGTAACTTTATAGATAATTCCTATGAATCTCTTAAAATTATTAAAAAAAATTTATTAAGTGTTTCAGAATTACAAAATTCTTTAATTTCAAAGTTTGATGCCTCTAATCCGCCAATAGCTAATATTCAATATGGATTAGTCTTCTTTGATCCTCCATATGAAGAATATAATTTTGCTGAGATTATTAATACTTGGAAAAAAAATAAATGGTTTGAAAAAGATACAATATGTATTTACGAAAAACATATAAAAACAAAATTGTCTCTTTCTAATAATTTTCATGTTATTAAAAACATTACGCAGGCAAACACTGAGGTATTAATAATACAAACTTAGCGACGACCAAAAAGTCTTTCTATATCTTTTATGGCAAGTTTTATAAAGGTAGGTCTTCCATGATTGCACTGACTAGAATTTGGTGTGTTTTCCATATCTCTCAGTAATGCATTCATCTCTTCTATAGACAAACGTCTTCCAGCCCTGACACTTGAATGACAAGCTAAATTACCACAAACGCTATCTAATCTTTCAGATAAAACAAATTCATTACCAAACTCCAAAATTTCTTCTAAAAGGTCTTTTATTAATTTTTTATAATCAATATTATTTAACAAAGCAGGATGTTCTCTTACCACCACCGATCCTTTATCTAATTCTTCTATAAATAAACCAAGTCTTTCCAAGTTTGATTTCTGCATTACTATGGTTGATACATGTTCTTCATTTAGATTTATTATTTCTGGAATTAAAAGTATTTGTGTTTTAACATTATTACTAAGAAAACCTTTTCGCATTTTTTCTAACACTAATCTTTCGTGTGCTGCGTGTTGGTCTATTAGAATTAGACCATTTTTTGTTTCAGATATTATATATGTATCATTAAATTGAACTAATGCTGCGCCTAAAGGAAAATGATCTTCATCATCAAAAAATTTTTCAAAACCTTCATTATTAAAAGATTTTGAAGAAGGAGAAAAATTCATATCAATAGGGTTATTCTCTGTAACATTACTATTTTGCGAAGATATTGAATTAGTGGGCAAAACCTTAAAACTAGAAATCATTTTATCTGCAAATTCAGCAGAGGTTTTAACTCCTTCATTTGCTAGAGAGGATCGAATTGTTTTTACTATTACCGATCTAACTAAAGAAGAATTTCTAAATCTGACCTCAGATTTTGTAGGATGAACATTAACATCTAGCTCTAACGGAGAAATATTTATAAATAAAATAACTACAGGAAATCTATCATGAGAAATCAGCCCTTTATATGCTCCTCTCAATGCTCCCATTAACATCCTATCCTTAACTGGTCTTTTGTTAACAAATAGGTACTGTTCTCTCCCTGTTGCTTTATTATATGTAGGCATTCCAATCATTCCAGATAATTCAAGTCCCTCTCTTCTATATGAAACTTTTAAAGAACTGGTAATAAAATTATCGCCCATAATTTGTAAAAATCGTTTTTCAAAATCTTCTGAAAGACCCGATTCATTTTTTTCCCAATAAAATTTTTTATTTCCATCTACAGAAAAAGAAAACGATATATCAGGATGTGACATTGCTAAAAATTTTATTACTTCAGTACAGTGACGTGTTTCCGTCCCATTGGTTTTTAAAAACTTTAGTCTTGCTGGGATGCGATCAAATAAATCTGTAACCCTAATTTTTGTACCTGATCTAATAGAAGAAGGTTCAATTACTTCTGCATTTCCATTTTTTAATGAAATTGACCAACCATTAGGATCACCTTTAGTAAAAGAATCTATTTTAATGTCAGAAATTGATCCTATAGAAGGCAATGCTTCACCCCTAAAACCAAAAGTATTAATATTTACTAAATCCTTACCTGAAATTTTTGATGTGGCATGCCTATCAAGACATACCATCAAATCCTCTTTATCCATACCTACACCATTATCTACTACTTCTATTAGGCTTTTTCCACCTTCAGTAATTGCGACTTCTATATAACTAGCGCTAGCATCTATTGAGTTCTCTAATAATTCTTTTACAACTGAAGCAGGTCTTTCTACTACCTCGCCAGCAGCTATTTGATTTACCAAGTTATCATCAAGCTTTTTAATAATGCCCATTATTTATTCAATCTACTGAAAGTTTTTACTTTTATATCCTCTACGGCAGCTTGACCATAAGGATTTATTTTTTTAAGTTCAGCTAAAACTAATACTTCTACTAAAAATATTACCATTAAAGATGCAATAGATTCTGAGTTTCTAGAAGGCATATTTATCATCCTAACTGGTCTGTTTTTTGATTTTAATGAATCATAGGCAGCATAAGCCATAACATTTGATAAATTGTCTAGAGTATAGCTTCTTGACCAGGGTAAAAATTTTGATTGTGGAATATTTATTTTTGCATCATCTGAACTACTTAGTAGAATTGAGTATAAACCTATATTTGGCCCATCTAACCACATTTGCATTTGACTATGCTGATCCACTGGACCTTTAGCAGAAACAAAAAATATACCATTACCTTTTTTTCCAAGGGATTCTGACCAAAGTTGTCTATACCATCTTATTAAAGGCTCCAAAAAATCACCATATCCCATTATACAATTCAATTTCGTGGTATCAGGAAAATCATTCAGAAAAAAACCAGATCCTAAATTAAAAAAATTTTTTTCCTCTAGAATATAATCAAGTGTTGTACGCGCACTTTTTCTAATTAAAAAAGGGTTCGCACCCATTACCGTTGCTGGCAGTAAACCAGTGGAGGTAAGGGATGAAAACCTTCCACCAATGGACTCTTCATGCCTTACACTGCTAATATTCTTTTCTTTTGCTATATCAAGAATAATATTTTTTTTGTTCTTAAGCTTTCTTTCCGACATAACTAGAACACTATTATTTAAATTATTTCCTTTTGCCAACATCCATTCACAAAGTATTAGCAGCAAACTAATTGTTTCTATAGTGTTACCCGATTTAGAAACTGCCAAAATTTTAGTTTTATTAGCATCTACTTTCTCTAACAAATTTAATAGTTTATTAGTTTCTATATTATCTATAACATGAAAATTTATTTTATTTTTTTTTTCTAAAGGCTCTATTAAAGCTTCTGCTCCTAAATTAGAGCCACCCGTGCCTATCAATATAAAGTCATTTATTTCTATATCAGAATTTATAAAAAATTTTGAAGTTTTAATAATATCTTGTAAATCATCATCCGAATCTATTATAGAAAAGATGGGTATGTTTTTTTTTGCCCTCTTGTCTCTAAAATTCTCTAAAACATCTATAATTTCTTCTCTTTTACCTTGTTCTATTTCCCAACCAAAACTATTAAAGCTTGGTATATTACTTGCAGGTTGAATCATCTCTTAAATTTACTCTATTTCTCTTTTAATTGTAGGCACATCATCTCCCAATATTTTTTCCCCCTGTTGCAAACTTTCATTTATTCTTTCTTTTTCTTTGGTCGCATCTACTATTTCTGCTCTATCTATATCTCGCGATCCTAAAAGGGGATCACCATCTAAAATTTTATCTAGCAAACCCTTATCTACAGAAATCAATTCACTATTTTGATCCAGTATTTCACGTATTCTTGGATTAGCTCTATCCGCCTCACTAAGTATTAATATATTTTTATCTTCTTCTGTTAAATTTTTATCTTTTGAATCTTCCTCAAAAATAAGGTTTTCAGATTCTTGCTGCACTTGGTTTTCTGATCCAGGTGGAGGTAAATTAAAATTTGGAGGAACACTTAAATCTCTACTTCTAACAACTTGATACTCATCTGGTGATCTTTTACCAAATCCAAATTCTCTTTTCATATTTTCTCCACAACCAATCAAAGACAGAAAAAGAAACAATGAAAAAATATACAAGACTTTTCTTAATAGACTTATCATAATTATTTTATTTCCTTCCTATTAAAAAATTCAGCGTATATGAAGAAAAATACTCCTAAGCTTATACTTATATCTGCAATATTAAAAGTCGGCCAATGATAATTTTTCCAATAAATATCTATAAAATCAACTACTGCTTGATTTCTGAATCTATCTAGGGCATTTCCTACTGCACCACCAGCTATCAAACCCATCACTATGTAATATTTTTTATTATAAATAGACCAAATTAATATTAACAAAGCAATCAATATTGCTATAAATGCAAAAATAGTAGGCATCAATTTTCCAAGTTCATTTAACATTCCAAATGCTATACCGGAATTATATACCAACGTAAGTTTTAAAAATGGAAAAATTTCTATTTCACTAAAATTATTTAACATATAGTTTTGAATAAAATTTTTTGATATTTGATCTACTAAAACGACTAAAATAAAAAATATTAATAAATAAAAATTTTTCATTAATTATTAACAACCTCTAAACATCGATCACAAACAGTATTTAAAATATTTTGATCAGTTTTCCAGCACCTTTCACATTTTTTTCCACTAGCCTGAAAAACTTTTACCCCTAATTTATTAAAACTTTCTTCCTTAAAAGCATCACCGGGAATATTTTTTTCCATAATTTCCGAAGTTGAAACTATACTTAGTTCATCTAAATCTTGTTCTTTCAATAATTTTAAAACTTTTTTATCTTTAGTAAATACCTTTATACTTGCATCTAAACTAGAACCAATAATACCTTCTTTTCTTGCTATTTCTAAGGCTCCAGTGATTGTCCTCCTTATACGCCTTAAATTTGACCACTTTTCTATTAAATCATCGTTTTGATAAATAGATTTTATTATATGAAACTGTTCTAAGTGAATGCTAGCGTCCTTATCATCCTTATAACTTAACCAAGCTTCTTCACTAGTATAACATAAAACAGGTGCCAACCATGAAGTCAAGCTTAAAAATATCTGCTCTAAAACAGTCCTAGCAGCTCTTCTTTTCTTGCTAGAAAAAGAATCACAATAAAGACTATCTTTCCTAACATCAAAATAAAAAGCAGATAAATCTAAAGAACAAAAATTATGTAATTCAGAATAGAATCCTTGAAAACTATATTTTTTTATAGATTTTTCCCGTAGTATATTTAAATCATAAAGTCTTGCCATAACCCACTTTTCAATTTCTGGTAAATCTTGATAATTTACACGTTCTTTATCTGAAAAATTATGTAAAGCCCCTAAAGTAAACCTCAAAGTATTTCTTAATCGCCTGTAAGATTCATTTATTCCTTTCAGAACTTCCCCACTAATCCTTACATCTTCAGTAACATCAGTCATAGCGACCCATAATCTCAGAATGTCTGCCCCTGATTGTTTTATAATATCTTGAGGAGAGACCACATTGCCAACACTCTTAGACATCTTTCTTCCCTGTCCATCAAGCACAAAACCATGTGTTAAAACAGCATTAAAAGGAGCTCTTCCCCTAGTTCCACAAGCTTCTAGTAATGATGAATGAAACCATCCTCTATGTTGATCTGAGCCCTCAAGATACAAATCTGCAGGCCATTTTTGACTATCATTCCCATCTAAAACAAAAGAATGTGTTGAACCAGAATCAAACCAAACGTCAAGAATATCCTTTACCTGAATGAATTCATTGATGTTATATGTAGGCCCTAAAAATACTTCTGGCTGTTCAGTAAACCATATATCCGCTCCTTCTTTTTCTACTGCTGCAGCGATTCTTTCGTTAACCTCTTCATCTTTCAGAATATTTCCAGTATCTCTATGTATAAATATAGTTATAGGAACTCCCCAAATTCTTTGTCTAGAAACACACCAATCAGGCCTGTCTTTTATCATCGATTTAATTCTGTTTTTTGAAATAGAGGGAACCCAAAATGTGTCCTCAATTGATTGTAATGCCTTTTTTCTTAAATTATCTTTTTCCATGGAAATAAACCATTGTTTAGTAGCTCTAAATATAACTGGTTTTTTTGATCTCCAGGAATGAGGATAACTATGAACGTAATTTTCTCTCAAAATTAAACTATTTGTCTCTATTAATGCTTCACAAACGGGTTCTGCTGCTTTAAAAACATGTATTCCCGAAAATATTGGAACATCTTTAGCATATAATCCCCCATCTTCAACCATATCTGGCATAGGTAATTTATATTTTTTTCCTAGTTCGAAATCTTCCTCTCCATGACTTGGAGCAATGTGAACAAATCCTGTACCTTGGTCTATAGATACAAAATCTCCTAATAGAACAGGAACGTCAAAATCATATCCTTTGGATTCTAGAGGGTGCGAACAAACAATACCGGATAAATCAGAGCCTTTAAATTTTTCTAGTTCCTTAATAGTTTTAACATTTATAGATTTTTTAAAAGATTCAACTAAATCAGTAGCTATTAAAAACTTCTTATTTTTAATATATTTAAAATTGTTATTACTTTCTTTTATTTGTATCAAAGAATAATCAATATCTTTGCCACAGGCTATAGCCCTATTAGCTGGGATAGTCCAGGGGGTAGTTGTCCAAATAACTACAAAAGCATCTTTTAAAGAAGAAATATTGGTCTTAAGTATCTTGAATGATACTGTAATTGCATCAGAATTTACATCTTTATACTCAACTTCAGCTTCTGCTAAAGCCGTTTTTTCTACTGGAGACCACATAACAGGTTTTAATCCTAGATAAAGACTGTCATTATCAATAAATTTTTTTAATTCTCTTACTATTTGTGCTTCAGCTTTATAGCTCATTGTTAGATAAGGATTTTTCCAATCACCTAAAACAAACAGACGTTTAAAGTCATCCATTTGAGCTTCAATCCATTTGTCTGCAAAAGATCTACATTCATACCTAAAATCTGCAATATCTACCTCTTCCTTATCTATTCCTTTCTTCTTATAATTTTGCTCCACTTGCCATTCTATTGGTAAACCATGGCAATCCCATCCAGGAATATAGTAGGCATCAAATCCACTCATTTGTTTAGTTCTATTTATCATATCTTTTAAAATTTTATTCATTGCCGTGCCAATATGTATAGGGCCGTTTGCATAAGGAGGTCCATCATGTAGAATGAATTTTTCCTTCCCCTTTGACTTGTTTCTAATTTTTCTCCATAAATCTAATTTTTTCCACCTTTCTATCATAATCGGTTCATTTTGAGGTAATCCACCTCTCATCGAAAAATTAGTTTTTGGTAAAAACACGGTTTCTTTATAGTCCATTTATTTTTCCAACTTTTTATATTCAAATTTAATATCTAGTATTCTCTTAACCTCTAAGCAATCTTTTGACATTTGCTTCTTTAATAAGTCAGTATTTTTAAAAATCATTTCATCTCGTATTCTATCTACAAATAAAACTCTCAACCTACTACCATAAATATTTTTTTTAAAATTCAAAATATGGGCCTCTAAAAATCTTTTATCACCTTTAAAATGTGGTCTTACTCCAGTTGACAATGCAGCCTTATGATATTCACCACTATAAAATACCAAGCCCGCATATATTCCATCTTTAGGGATAATGCAATCCAAATAGTTAATATTTGCCGTAGGATAACCTAATTTTCTACCAAGCATTTTACCTTTTATTACTTTTCCCTCTACTTCAAAAAATGATCCTAGATGGTTTTTTACTTTTTCCATATTTCCTTTTGTAATCAAATCTCTAATTGCGGTGGAAGAATATCTTCCAAAATTTCCTATAATAGGTTTTACTATTTCCAAAGTTGCTTTGCCATCAAGAATACCAGAACTCAGAAATTCTATATTTCCTTGTCTTTTATATCCAAAGCAAAAATCTTGTCCTACTACTATTTTAACTGCATTTAAATATCTTAATAATATTTTTTCTACAAACTCCTTTGCTGAAGTTTTAGAAAAATCATGACTAAATTTCTGTGCTAAAACTATTTCAACTCCTAAATTTTGTAACCTCCTTAATTTAGAACTAAATCTACTAATATTTTTAGGCTCAGATCCTGATCTTATAATTTTTAAGGGATGAGGATAAAAAGTAAACACTAATAATTTTGAATTGCTATGTATAGAAAGATTTTTTGCCTTTTTGAGCAAACCCTGATGACCTAAATGTAAACCATCAAAATTTCCTATTGCAACTGTAGTTTTAATAAATTTATTTTCTAAATCTTTATAGTCTCGAAATAATTTTATTTTTTTCATTGGTTCTTCACATAAAACTTTTTTAGAATTTACTTATATTTTTTCAAGCTTAACCTTGTAAGTGCCATTTCTTCCCATTATCTTCTTCATAAGACGACACCATGCCCATATTTTCCATATGCAATAAATGAGCTAATACAGATCTTCCAGCAGCTCCAATGAGTCTACTATCCAAATTTGGATACATTTTTTCCACCAATTTACTTATAGGTAATTGAGCCTGATCTCCTAGTAATTTCTCAATTTGTCTTTCTCGCATTTTTCTGTGGCCTATTAAAGCTTTTACAAATTTTTGAGGGTTTTTAATTATAGATCCGTGAGAAGGAATATAAAACTTATCATCTCTTAGCAACATTTTCTTTAAACTTTTAAAATAGTCTCCCATATCTCCATCTGGCGGAGAAACTAAAGTAGTAGACCATCCCATAACATGATCTCCTGTAAATACACCACCTGTTCTTTTATCAGCATAACAAATATGATTAGAAGTATGACCTGGTGTATAAATGCATTCTAATTCCCAATTTTTACCTTTTATAACCTCTCCATCTATTAATTTATGTTGAGGATTAAAACCATAGTCAGCTCCTTCCTCGCCTCCTCCAGAATTGCCATGTGGTCCATAACCCATAACAACAGCTCCAGTTTCTTTAGATAAAGGAAATGCAGCCGGAGAATGATCTAAATGTGTATGAGTCACTATTATATGAGTAATTTTTTCTTTTTCAGTTGCACGAAGTATTGCGTTTATATGAGATTGTATATTAGGGCCAGGGTCTATTACTACTACTTC
>Ga0310344_10004557_pt1 | contig 10297 bp, 11 predicted proteins | sample HC15DNA20200_MG_FD_203801 | JGI IMG/M metagenome (GOLD analysis project Ga0310344, IMG submission 203801) | Marine microbial communities from station ALOHA, North Pacific Subtropical Gyre - HC15-DNA-20-200_MG | ecosystem: Environmental > Aquatic > Marine > Oceanic | place: Pacific Ocean: North... | reverse complement strand
GATTTCTTTTTTCTTTAAAAGCTTTTTGACCTTCTAGGTAGTCATTACTATTGAGTGTCTTTATAATCGAGGACTTTATTTCCTCGCATGTTTTTTCGTCGATTTCCTGATTCTTTTCAAATGCATTGATTGATTTTTTGATTGAAGCAAGAGATAAAGGAGCATTTACGGAAATCTTCTTTGCAAAATCAATAGAATCTTTTAGTACGGTATTTTTCTCTGAAAGAAAATCCACTAGTCCCATGTCTATCGCTTCGTTAGCATCGAACTTATCTCCTGTAAAAAAGATTTTTTTTGTATTAGTAATACCGATTTTATTTATAAAGTTTTTTAGTCCATAGTAATTGTAGACTATCCCAAGTTTTGCAGGGGGCATGCAAAATATACTTTCTTTGGAAAAGAATCTAAAATCGCAATTCAATAAGATTTCCAGAGCCCCACCATATATATGACCATTAATTGCAGCAATTATAATTTTTGATGAATCTGTTATAACGTCCGAAATTTTCATGAGAGGATGTTTTTTTTCTTGATAATCTGGGAGATGAATCTTCAGCAAGTCTTCTTTAGAGTTGACGCTATCGGATGAAATATCATACCCTGCTGAAAAAACTTTATCTCCTTGTGCTGTTATGATGATTGATCTTATCATGTTGTTGGTTTCTGCGTTTTTAATAAAATCGCACATTTCTTCCAGCATTCCTGCATTAATTGCATTCTTCCTATCAGGCCTATCTATTGTTATTGTTCGAATATTGTCGATATCTTCATATTTAACAAAATGACTCATATCCGTTATATTAATCAAATTATAATTTATTAAAAGTGGTGATTGTATGCCTGTTTATGAATTCGAATGTAGAGATTGTATGACCTCATGTAATAAGGGGATTGATCGTCTTGTAAAAAATTTAGACAAAACACATGCAGCCAAACTAATAAAAAGCAATTCTAATTTTCTTTACATAGAAGTTCTGAATCCTAAAAATGATAAGAAAATATTCTCGGCTGGAAAAGAAGGCGAAAAGGGCGTTAGAAGGTTTAGGTACAAAATTAATAATACAAAGTTCCTCTATATTGAATTGAAAGATTGGAGATTTAGTGAACTTTTTTTTCAAGATGAAAGTCAAGATAATGTTGAATGCCCTAATAATAATAAGTGTAAGGAAGTTGTTAGAATTTTCTCGCCATTTAAAGCTATCTTTGAAAAAAGAGGCGGCCTTAATGATAGAGCACCAAAACCAGGTGATCCAATTCAATGGCACAAAGATTACAAAATAATGAAAGATGAGGAAGTAGCTTCAACTTATGTTGGACAAGATTATTTAAATCAGTACTTCGGTAGCTCGCAAGGTGACGGCTCGTATGGCACAATTAGTGAGGACTTGAAGAACGACAACTAGGAGCTCTTATGCCTTTATATGAATTTGAATGTACTAAATGTAAGGATAATATACTTACCGCTCATAAAAAAATTGAGAAAAAATTCGACAAGAAGACGCTGCTTTTACTTCTAAAAAAATATAACAATATACATGGTGTTCAAATTTTTGATTTGAATGCAGAAAAAATGCTTCAATCTGTTGGAGTCAAAGATGACGATTCTATAGAAATAGATTTATATATTGACGAGGGGAAAACAATGGTTCTTTTTTATACTGATTCATTTAGGTTCTCTGAGCTAATATTAGACGAAGAAGATGAGAAGAAAATAGAATGTATGTGCGGGGAAAAGAAAAAAGTAGAAAGAGTTGTCTCCTCATTCTCTTATACTCAGGATTTGTCCACTGACCCGCCAAGACCTCCTGGAATGAAGGACCTACCTAAAGGGATACAAGGGAAGGTGCAACTAGGGGAGTACATTGAGGAAAAAGACAGGCCTCACAATATTAAGGCTGACAACAGATATAAGCATCAATATAGAGACAAATCAAAACAGAAACTTCTTTAATTTTTTAAAAACTAGATAGACCACAAAAATCGTAATCAGCAGTACTATGTGTGCAAGATAAGCCCTAAAATCAAATTTTTGCCAGTATACGATATCCATATAAGGTGCTGTATATATCAAGATTGGTACCCATGTTAAAATTTGTTCCCACAAGTTTGCACCAAAAAATTCAGCCTCGCCTACTGCGAGCGAGTAGGATCCTTGATTACGTTCGTTGTAAACTTTTATATAATACGTACCTGACTCAAGGATAAAGCTAGTTTTGAATTCTTTGTCTATATCGGTACCAATCTCTGGTCCTTTCCAGTAGTAATCTCGCGCATATGGTTCGTACCATGGTGTCCAACGAAATGATTTGCCGTCGGCCTGAAACAGAATGACGTTTTCATCGTCCATTATATCTAGTGAAAACCACTGATATGTATCGTTAATCTTTGGGCTTAAAATACCTGTATAAAATAAAAATTCTGTACTTGATTGAATTTTGAAATAATGAGGTTCTCCGGTGAGTTTCCCATAAAATGCTTTAGACGTCTCTGGATTTTTAATAACAAATGGATTTTTCTTTGATGGTGAATCGTAAACCAACTTAGGTTGATGAGCCTCCGCTTCAAAGGATATACAGATTAGAAGAATAACAATAAGCCGATATATAGCCATTCGTATATCTTATAGTTTTTCGTTATAGTTTCAACGAGGATTATCTTCGATATATTTTATAAATTTTTTCAAAACTCCGACTTTATCATCTTCAACATCCTTATAGGAACATCCAAATTTGGATTTTATTGAAATCAATATGTGCGCATAGGGGTTTCTTCCTTGTGGATGGAATTTTGACTCTGGCAATTTGCCTTTCATTCTATCACCAGTTGATGTTATTAAATTCCAAATTATTTTTCTATTATCTTCATTCATCCAAAGTATAGTCTTTTTTCTTCTTGCCAAACCTTCTACTTAGTTCGGAATAGATATCGTGAATATCTATTCCGTGTTCCGCAAGTGCCACCAACATATGAAACAAAAGATCGGTATATTCATATACTATTTTGTCTCTATCGCCGATCTCTGATGCTTCTATTGCCTCCTTAGACTCTTCATCGATTTTCTCTAGTATTTTTTTTATGCCGCTTCTAAATAAAGATGAAGTGTATGAGGACTCGCTATTTACATCTTTCTTGCGTTCCTTTATCACATCAAAAAGGGTATGTAGTATATCCTTCTTTGATAGGGCGGAAGAAGGAATTGTATCGTTAATACCTCTAAAGAAGCACGAATTGTTACCGGTGTGACAACTCGGACCGCTTGGATCAACAAGATATATCAAGCTATCTTCATCGCAATCGACAAGAATATTCCTTATAGATAATGTGTTGCCTGATGTTTCACCTTTTTTCCATAAGGCTTTTCTACTCCTGCTCCAGAAATGAGCGTGGCCACTTGTGACTGTGTGCGATACAGCATCACTATTTGCATATGCAAACATCAGAACATCCCCAGTCTTATAGTCTTGTACCACAACGGGTACTAGCCCATTTTCATTATATTTTATTTGGTTTATAATAGATTCCATTAATATTCAATATACAATAAAATATTGATAAGGAAATTAGTATGGCCAGAGTGACTATTGAAGACTGTTTGGAAAAGGTTAGAAATAGATTTGAACTATCCGTTGCTGCCATGAAAAGAGCAAAAAAAATCTATGAAGGTGAGCAATCTTTGTCTGACGAAAAAAACAAACCAATCGTCTTAGCCTTGAGGGAAATAGCTGAAGAAAAGATTGTAGCCGTCAAAAAGCCTAAAGAGTAGTATTCTTATGAATCTTTCCATAGATTCAGGCGGCACATTTACGGATATTGTAATAGAGGAAGATGGTCTGTTTGAGACTTACAAAGTCCCTTCGGATAATTTAAAGCCATACCGACCTGTCGTAGCTTTTCTAGAAAAATCCAAGAAACAATATCAATATTTTATCAACGGTACAACTGTAGCAACAAATTCAATTTTGCAACATAGAGGCGCAAAGACGCTTTTAATTACCACCCATGGCTTTAAGGATGTAGTTAAAATTAAGAGACAATCTAGGAAAGATTTGTACTCTTTGTTTCCAAAACGACCTAGCTCTTTTTTAACGAAAATCAAGGTGGAAACCATCAAAGAAAGAACAGAGTTTGATGGCCGTATTTCGTTGGAGCCATCCAAGAAAGATATTGATACAATAAAAGAGAAAATAATTCAAAATAAGATAGAAGTAGTTGCCATATGCCTTCTTAACTCTTTCGTTAATCAGAAAAATGAAAAAAACCTCAAGGCATCTTTGACTAAGCTTGGTATTCCAATTTACATATCAAGCGAGTTGAATCAACAGATTAAAGAATACGAACGTTCTGTTACGATTTCCGCAAATGCATTTGTTTCAAAGAAACTCAATGAATACATCGATAAGGTTAGAAGTGTAAAATATTTTAATGAATTATTAATTCAACAATCAAATGGCGGATTGGCTTTTACGGATTTAGCCATGAGAAACCCAGTGAATTTACTTCAGTCGGGTCCAGCTGGAGGCGTAATTGGTGCTTACAAACTTTCAAAAGTATTAAAAGATAGCAAAGTTATAACTTATGATATGGGAGGCACATCGACTGATGTTTCCTTGATTGATTTTGATATCTTTGAAAAAGATTCGCTAGAAATTGACAATGAGCTTTTAAATCTTAATTGCATGGACATATCATCTATTGGATCAGGGGGTGGGTCGATTGCATATATTGATAAAGGTAACTCATTAAATGTGGGACCCAAAAGTGCTGGATCAAGCCCTGGGCCCTCGGCCTATGGAAAATCAAATCTTCCTACTGTATTTGACGCAAACATTGTTCTCGAAAGAATACCTAAGACGGTTTTGCGGGACAATATAATCAAGCTTTACCCGGAAAGGTCTTACAGGAGCATTGAAAAGATATCAAAAAAACTTAAGATATCGACTTTAAGATGTGCTGAATCCATAATAGAACAAACAAACCATAAAATGTCCACGGCAATTGAATCTCTATGTGTAAAATATGGATTTGATCATCGGGACTTTGTTTTGTATGCGTATGGAGGATCGTCAGGCCTACATGCGTGTGATATATCGGAAATTTTAAATATAAAAAAAATTGTTTTTCCAAATCATATGGCAGTTTTTTCTGCAAAGGGAATGCTTACTGCTGACTCGTTCTACGATTTGAATGTTACATTTAAAAAGAATTACAACGACCTTAGTTATGCAGATATAGAAAAAGAATTTAAAAGTAACATTGCAAAATTTAACAAAATTAATTCTAAAAAAGTTGTAAAGATTGATAGATTTATTAATTTGAAGTATTTGAGACAAGGGGAATGTATCCAAATAAAAAATTCGAAAAACAATCTAAGAAATTTTACTTTAGAACATTCCAGAAGATTTGGCTTTAGGCTGACTAGGGATGTTGAGGTATCTTCGTTAAAAATTAGATTTCATTTTCAGGATAATCCTTCTTTGGATTTTTTATACCGTAACAAGAGGAAGGGTACTTTGCCTACGGGCAAGTTCAGCTCTGGAATTTTGACAAAAGAAAATATGAAAAATCGCAAAAAATATAAAAGCCCTCTGACGATAATGGACGATAAAATTCCAATTATTGTAAATCGAGGACACCATGCTAGCTTGGATGCGTACGGAAATATAATAATTGAAAAAAAATAATGTATTAATAGACAAGCTGAAAATCTATTTTGATAAAACTTACAGTTTTAAAGAAATTTTGATAGACGAAAAATCAATTGTATCTTCGGTTGCAATTATATTAAAGGGTAGGGCACCTTATCTGGAGCTCTTGTTTATAAAAAGAGCGGAAAGAGCTGGTGATACATTCTCTGGTCATATGGCCTTTCCTGGGGGTGTCAAAGAAGAAGCAGACCAGGATATATTGTCTACGGCGATTAGGGAAACCTTGGAAGAAATAGGACTAGACTTACATAAGGACGGTGAACTGATTGGAAGATTTGATGATTATAAGCCCGTAACTCCTTCGGCGAACCATTTTATCGTTTCACCTTTTATTTTTTATATAAACAAACCAAATGTCACATTAATTAAGAATGCTGATGAAGTTGAAGATGTAATTTGGATAAGACTTGATAAGCTGAAAAAATTATTGCCTAGCAGCAAGAGAACAACTAATAGGTTTGATAGAGAATATCAAGATTACGTATTTGACTATGAAGGTTATAGGATCTGGGGTATGACGGGTAAAATATTATATTCTTTTATAACTACAATTCATGGTGTCAAATAGATCCATTAAATTTTACTTTAGTAATTTAAGTGATAGAATAGAAAAATGGGCAATGTAAATAAGGTTATTTTGCTTGGAAGGCTTGGTGCAGACCCAGAAACTGGTGTTACATCCGCACAGCAAATACCAACAGCGACACTGAGGATAGCCACGAATTCAAGGTTTAAGAATCAGTCGGGAGACTGGGAAGACAGAACTTCCTGGCACCGGTGTGTTGCATTTGGAAGAACGGCAGAGAACTTAGCAAAATTCTTTAAAAAAGGTAGTCAAATTTATTTGGAAGGTAGGCTTGAAACTCGATCGTGGGACGATGAAAGCAGTGGGCAAAAAAGATATATGACTGAAGTTATAATTAATAATTTCGAATTTATAGATTCAAAATCTGGAGGCACAAACCAATCCGTTGATGATGATATCTTAAAGGATTTTGATATAGACGATCCATCCAATGGGGATTCATCCAATGGTGGTGATGTACCGTTCTAATTAAATGTCTAATAAAAATCTGAATATTATATTGCTATGCGCCGGAAAAAGTTCTAGGCTGAAGTTCAACCTACCAAAAGTCATACTTCCAATTAATGGTCGCACTTTGATAGAAAGATCATTGGAGAATTTAGACAAACTAAATCCAAAAAAAACAATTATAGTTACAGGTTTTAGAGATGATTTGGTTACAAATCTAGTTAAAACTTTTCATTATAAAAATATTGAGTTTGTTAGTCAAAAGACTCAACTTGGAACAGGCCATGCTGTTAAGCGGGCTATTGGCTCTTTAGACAAGAGCTCAACCGTACTGATACTAAACGGCGACACTCCTTTTGTTGATATTGATACTATCAAACAATCCATCTCCTTCCATTCAAAAAACAAGTCTGTCTTTACTATAGCAACATCTTTTCCTAAGGACCCTAAGGGGTATGGAAGAATTTTAAGAGATAACGATAATCAGATTCTTGATATCGTTGAGGAAAGAGATTGCAGTTCTGAACAGAAATTAATCAAAGAAGTTAATGCTGGTCTCTACTTGGTGGATTCTGTTTTACTTATTAAGCATATAAAGAAAATAAAGAAGAATAAAAATTCTGAATACTACCTGACCGACTTAATAAATATTTTTGCTAGAAACGGTCTCGATGTTAATTCGATACCTATCAAGGACGAAAGAAAATTTATAAATATTAATACTTTTGATGACTACAAATATGCTCATGATATTGATAAGATGTTTATCTATGAGGAATGTATAAAAAATAATATATTTCTTAGTGATCCTGGTACGTTTCAAAAAGATTTTAATGTAAAGATATCAAAAAATGTCTCTATTGGCCCCAATGTAATTCTTAAGGGTAAGACCGAGATAAAGGAAGGTGCTCGCATTGAAGGGAATGCCTATATAGATGATTCTACAATTGGAAGAGGCTCTATTGTTAAACCTTTTACAAGCATTGAGGGGTCAATCGTAGGTTCGATGACACAAATAGGCCCTTTTGCAAACCTGCGTCCGGGAAACAATATTAAGGATAATATTAAAGTAGGAAACTTTGTTGAAATAAAAAAAAGCAGCATAGGTAATCGATCAAAGATCCCACATCTTTCATATATCGGGGATACGGAGATGGGAACTGGCGTTAACATTGGAGCCGGAACAATTACTTGTAACTATGACGGGGTCTCTAAACATAAAACAATTATTGAAGATAATGTTTTTGTTGGAAGCGATAGCATGCTTATCGCTCCTATTAAACTGGGTAAGAATTCTACTACTGGTGCTGGATCCGTTTTAAGCTCAGACTTACCTGCCGACAGCCTGGGAGTAACAAGAACAAAAGAAAAACATATAAAGAATTGGAAGAGACGGCCTAAAAAATAAATATGTGTGGCATTTTTAGTATTTATTCAAAAAGAGATATTAAACCGAATTCTTTTATTAATTCCTTAAAAGAGCTTGAATATCGGGGTTATGATTCAGCGGGTGTAGCATTTTTTGAAGAAGATAATATTAAGATATTAAAGACCACACTTAAAATAAAAGATTTGGAATCAAAATTAAAAAACAATCTTAAAACTTCTCTCATTATGGGACACACTAGGTGGGCAACACATGGCAGCCCATCAATAAAAAACTGCCACCCTCACGAGTATAAAAATATCGTTCTTGTCCATAATGGTATTGTCGAAAACTATGATGAATTAAAAAGGCATAAGGCTATTCAACAAAACAAGTTTAAATCGGATACCGACACAGAAGTTTTAGCACATTTAATATCCTACTACTTGGAGAGGGAAGGCTCTCTCGTCAAATCTGTTGCTAGGGTTGGGGAAATTATCAAGGGATCAAATTCTTTTCTTTGTCTCGATAAAAAAGACCCGAAACTTATAGTCGCGTATAAGAACAAAACTCCTTTGTATCTCGGAATTAAAAACAATGGAGAGTTCTTATTCTCCTCGGATCTTAATGCAATGAAAAACGATTTAAACAATTATTATTTTTTAAATGACGAAGAACTTATTGAAATTAACAATCATAGAATCCGCTGCTTTAATAGTAAAATGAAGATAAAAAAAATGACAATGGTTCCATATGCGTCTTCAGTGGTGAAGAAAAAAAAGAAGTTAGAAGCCGAGGGTTTGATTACCTATGATGAAATCAATTCTCAAAAATTTCTAATACCAAAAATTTTTAATACTTTCGATACAATTAAAAAAGAAATCAAAACAATAAAAAACTTTTCGGAAATAGTAATAATTGGTTGCGGCTCTTCATTTAATGCCTCCATGCTGGGAAAGCATTATTTCGAACAGATTTCTGGAATCCCAACTGCGGTTTATAGACCTTCCGAGTTTGTTTTTTTTAAGAAAAAGAACAGGAATACTCTCTATATTTTTATGTCACAGTCCGGAGAAACTGCCGATACTTGTGATCTACTGGAAACTAATACTGGTTATTTTAAAAATTCACTTTCAATTGTAAATCAGTCTGATTCAAGGTTGGTCAGGAATACTAGATTGTCTCTTAATTTAGACTTGGGCATTGAAAAAGGAGTTGCCGCTACAAAAACTTTTACTGGACAACTTATATATCTTTATAGTTTAGCAATTATCTTTAGTGGTAAAAAAAATAAGAAGTCATCTGATTTGACAAGCTTTAATAAGCACTATATGAAAATTTTTTCCCTTCAAAATAAAATAAAAGATATAGCTAAAAAATTTCATAAGAGCAAAAACTTTTTCATCCTAGGGCGTAATTATAATTACCCTATTGCTTTAGAGGCATCTCTCAAGATAAAAGAAATTGCATATATCCATGCGGAAGCTTCCTTGTCATCTGAGATGAAACACGGACCAATAGCCTTGCTCGATAAAAACTTTCCTATTATATTTTTGATATCAAACAATCAAGATTCAGTTTTAAAAGAGATTACCAATTTATATGAAGCGAAATCAAGATCAAATAGAATTCTTTTGCTAGCAACCTCAAATGTAATTCAAAAATTGGATAAGAACTTCTTAAAAGAAATTAGTCTTATTGAAATACCTAATGTGGAAGAGGATTTGTTACCCAATTTATTTACAGTGCCACTGCAATATTTTGCTTACCACTTGGCTAAATTAAATAATTTATCGGTTGATCAACCTAGAAATTTAGCAAAAGTAGTTACAGTGGTATAATACAATCACATTTTAATATGAATTTAGAAAATTTTTTTAGAACTCTAATCTTTTTTGAATATTTCTTAATGTTCGTTGGAATAATTCTTGCAATTGTATTCCCAGAATTTATTGGTGATGTAAGCAATGAAGGACCTTTGCATATCTGGGAAATTATAATTTTAATTTCAGGTGCAATTTATTTTATTAATCTTTATTTTTTACTAAGGTATAAGGATTTAAGTAGAAAAGTATATGTTGTTCTGACAATACTTTTTATTGTAAGTAATATTTTTATCCCCGATACATATTTAACATTTACTCGTTTAGAAATTTTAATGGATAGCCTTGCTTTTTTCGTTTCGGGTGGAAT
>Ga0310344_10004556_pt1 | contig 10297 bp, 8 predicted proteins | sample HC15DNA20200_MG_FD_203801 | JGI IMG/M metagenome (GOLD analysis project Ga0310344, IMG submission 203801) | Marine microbial communities from station ALOHA, North Pacific Subtropical Gyre - HC15-DNA-20-200_MG | ecosystem: Environmental > Aquatic > Marine > Oceanic | place: Pacific Ocean: North... | reverse complement strand
ACGCCTCTGCTAATTGACCTACTGCGCCCAACATCACTTGGTCATCATCAGAGAGCTTGGAGTATGCTGAGTCCGATATCAACGGCCATCCACGCTCCGCCAGCCAGTTCAACCCCGCCTCTTTGACCGTGTAGTCTCCGAGATCTGTGTTTAGCACATTTAGGGCATTACCTGATGTTGTCAGGAACATCTGAGCCTTCCCGATCATCTCTGGTGTGCCAGACCTGTCTCCGCCCTCTTCTTCAGGTTCGTGGAGTCTGCCACCGGGTTGCCAATTGATGCCATCTGTTGTGTGCTCAAAGACTCCTGCGTTCACTCTTACCGTAGCCGGAGTGCCATCAGGAGCATATCCCGGTTTTGGTGCATCAGGTCCTCCTCCAACTACATCATCTACTTCATCTGGGTCATTAAGCCTGCCACCCGGAAGCCAAGCGTTGGTATTTGTGTCCAGATAATCGAAGCCCGTGCGATCAGGGTTCTCCCTTACTGTAGCCGGAATCCAGTTACCATCAGGACCCTGAGCATATCCCGGTTTTGCTGCTTGGGGGGTAGCGGTAGCGGTTCCTGCACCAGACGCTCTGTCCTGAGTATCCTGAAGTAGCCTGATGAGATTCTGGGCGAGTGGGACATCCTTAGCCTCCATCGCCAACGCGACCATCTCCTGAATATCCTCGACGGTCAGTTCAGTTTCAGACCTGAGTATCTGTGCTATCTGTGCTCTCAGTGAGGTAGTGCGATCCTCTTGGGCTCCTTCAAGTGCCCGAGCGTCTGCTGCCTGTCCATACTGCTCTGCACCTTGGAAGCCTCCAGCCAAACTTGTGGCCCAGTTAGGTGCACGGTTGTATGGAGACACCTGTGCGCCCTGTATCATGCCGATACCCATACCCTGCATACGAGGGAACGCTCGTTGCCAGTTGGTTGGCCCACCACCAGCAGTAGGAGCCGCTGCACCACTAGGTGGGGCCACTACTGGAGGTGCTTGCTGTACGGGTTGTGTAGGTGCTTGTTGCATCGGGGTGCTGGGCATGAGTCGTCTCTCCATCTGTTGCTTTTGACGAGCCTGCTCCTGCATCCCAGCCATCATAGCACGGTACTTGGCTCCGCTATCGCGGCCCATGCCGGTGATCGTGGTACGGCCCGCACCGCCTCGGGGAGCTAGGCTGTTGATATACGAACTCATTACGTCTCTGAATGCCATTAGATTCTCTCTCCACGAGCCATTCGTTGCCACTGGTCCCACTCATAGGGAGAAGGATTATTTTGTATAGCTTGTTGGGAGAACCCGAGATTGGCGCTCGGTGCTTGGAATCCACCTAGGCCCATCCCCGCTTGGGTAAGTACGTCCCAGTCTAATTGGCGTCCCGGTGCCTTTTCTTGGAGCGGCTCTACAAGCTCGTTCTGTACCCCAGCAGTGGGGTCCATGTCCATCACATCCCACTCTATCGGACCCGAGAACCCTGTCTGTCGAGGGGACGCTCCTGCTTGCATTGGAGGCAACTGCGGACCCGGTGGTTCGGGGTAGGGGGGGGTTAAGAGTCCCGGTGTAGCTTGCGCTTGGAGAGCCTGCCCAACCGCGCTACCAAATCCGGGCGAGCCATACTGTGGTAGCTGGTGCCAAGGTTGATGTGGCATGATTAACCTACCGGATTCATAAAGGAGCCAACCGTACCTGCCGCGCCCAGTAGTCCACCAGCGATCTGGCCAAACATCGAAGGCTTACGCTGATACTGTTGCATCTGAGCCATAGGCTGCATCGCTTGTAGCATCGCAAGCTCTTCCGCTCCGCCCTCTTGGCCACGCAGCCACTGCTCGTAATCCGCAATCGCCTGCTGTTGTCTCGCCTGCTGCTGGGCTTGGCCCATCGCACCCAACTGTCCAGCCGCACCAAACGTGGCCGCTTGCTCCATGCCACCAATGCCTGCCAACTGTTGAGCAGCCTGCATCTGCTGTTGCCTGAACCGGGCTTGATCGTCCATGCCCATGCCCTGAGCCTGTAGACCCATCTGTGCGAGTCCCTGTCTGCGAGCGAACTCGTTTTGTACCTGTTGCTGGGCTGCTTCCTGACCAAACCCAGCCAGACCCCGACGCCTTGTAGACTCAAGCGCAGCCTGTTGCGCTGCAGCACTAGCACCGAGTTGTTGCGTCTGCTGTAGTCTCTGAAGATCAAGTTGGGCCTGTTGTGCGCGACGCCCAGCCTCCAGTTGCGCCGCCTGACTACCCGTCTGTAGCGCGGCTTGCTGGTTCGCAAGTGCAGCCTGCATATCCAGTTCAGCTTGTCGTTGATCTGCGCCAACACCAAGCCTCTGGGTCTGCATCCCGCCTTCGATACCAGCCTGATACTGAGCGAGCGCAGCCTGTTGGGCGCGAGCAGCCTGTGCTTCAGCCCTCTGCGCCTCAAGGCTCTGTGCTGCCAGACCAGTTTGGACGCCCAACTGCTGTGTCTGCTGCTGTCCAGCGAGTTTCAGTCTAGCCTGTTCAATCTGTCTCTGCGCTTCTAGCTGCTGGCTCTGTGTGCCTGTCTGTAGAGCAGCCTGTTGGTTCGCTAACGCAGCCTGCATATCCATCTCTGCGTTTCTCATCGCAGCCTGCTGACCTAACTGCTGGGTCTGGAGGCCGTATCGTCCACCTAATTCCTGACCAGCCAACGCAGCCTGTTGTACCCTCGCTGCATTCGCTTCCAAGCGTTGTGCCTCTAGTTGCTGCGCCTGCAAACCAGCCTGCATCCCTAACTCGGCACCCCGTATTCCACCCTGCTGTTTAAGCTGCTGGGTTTGCATTCCTGCTTGGGCACCCAACTGCTGCTGTGCAAGTGCTGCTTGCTGTGCCCGTGCAGCCCTATCACCCACCCTCTGGGCTTCAAGTTGCTGTGCTTGCAAAGCACCTTGTGTCCCCAACTGTTGCGTCTGCATACCAGCAGCTTGTTGACGCTGTAAGTCTGCCTCCATGCGATCTGCCGCATCGGTGTAGCCCTTCCTTCGGATCTCAGCGATACGGGCGAGCATGGCTGTTTCTTGCTCTGCGCGTGGGATATCGCCTCTGGTGCCCCATGCTAGGGACTGCGCTCTGCGCGCTTGTTCCTCGTTCTGCGCTCTCGCGTAGTCCAGTTGTGCTGCTGTTACCTGTGCGCCTACACCACCAGCATCCATATAGGCTTCAATCGGTGTGGTTTGCCGTGTTGTGACATTGCCTTCCGCATCTGTCTCAGTCACAGTTTGTGGTGTAAACCCTGCTGGGCCTCCCAAGAATGAGGAACCCGTAAACACATCTTGCCCACCAGCACCCAACCTTGTGGCGTCCGTGATTGCTGATGTTTCGGCAGTACCCAACTCTGCTTCTGTCCAACCTTTGTAGAGTGGATCAATGGTCACATCTGTGGGTGCAGATATCGTATCGAAGCCAGCACCTGCCGCTGTTTTTACCGCATCTGGCGTTATTATGCCGCCGCCATCAGCACCTGCCTCCCCTACTTCCGTGGCTCCTATCACCTCTGCGTCTGTCAGGGTAGGTGTCTTGACCTTGGAAACATCAAGCCAATCCGCATCGCCAGTTTGTGCGACAGTTTCAAGACCTTTCCACGGTGCATCGTCTTCGTTCCAAACCGCAGTACCAATAGTGGGATCTTTGATTCCCCAGCCTTCACGGAAGGCTTTTCCAGTAATGGGTTTACCAGTGGTAGGATCTGTACGTCCCAGAATGTCGGTGATCGAGTCGCGCTCGGTGAGACCTAGCTGCTTATCAGTCCAACCTTTATAGAGTGGGTCTGTGGTGGGATCTGTATAGCGTTTAGAGTCTGTGGCCGCTCCTAGTACATCCCCTGCGCCTACCTCATCAAACCCTGGCTGATACCCTATCTCAGTAACATCACCTGTTTCGGGATCTCTCCGTTCCCACGGTGTCAGGGCATCAATTGCGGTCTGTGCGGCAGTTGGCGCGGTGCCCGTTCCTGCGGTTGTCTGCTCCAACCAGCCTGGGTCCACGCCAGCCGTTGCACCCGCAGCCGGGGCTCCGGGCAAGAATGTGTTTACACCTTGTGCCCCTGCTATACCATGCCAGCCTGCATCTACAGCAGGCACATAGTCAGCATCACCTGGCTCTCCGACCGCCGCTTGTGCTGGCAGGAACTGATTGTAGGCAGGATCACCTGTTCTTCCTTGCTCAAGCAACATGCGGCGTGTGGCCGTTCTAGCATCTTCGATCTCGCCTATACCAACACCTGCGGTGGGACGGCTCAGATCGGTCTGAAGCAGTCCACCACCTGTCGAGGGCGTATAACCTAGGGCTGTAGGATCACCACCTCGCGCTGCATAAGCAGCAGCAGACGTAGCATCTGGTACGTTTTGAAGCCCAAAGGCTGGCTGGTTGTAATGTGGTCCGTGTTTTGATCTCCCTTCCACATTCCAGATATTCTGGTCGATTGCTGGATTCAGACCCTCTGTATATCCGACACCCCACGGGTCCCACGGACCCATCCAGTCAGTGCCACCTTGCCCTGGCTGTGCGATGTGCCTCTCGTCTAATCCCGAGAGGCTCGTTGTAGGAGTTATCTCATCTGGCGTGGCAACAGTATATCCATCCGGCTCATAGGGAGTTGTCCCATACTGCGCCCGTCGTGCCCATTCCCCTGGCTGTATATATCTCGTTTCACCAGTAATCTCGTCAATATCGAACAGACCTAACGCTTCCAGTTCCTCATCAGTTAGATCACCACCACCATCGCCCTCATCCCTTCCTATCCCATCTCCTGCCGTGTAAACACCACCACCCCACGCCATACTCGCATCCCCACCTTCGGGTGGTGCACCAGTACGAAGGCGACCAGCTTGATATCCGGGCTGGAAATACTGACCCGGAGCATAACCAGATTGGCTATATTGGAAATTAGACTGCGGAGCACCTAAGGGACGCCGGTAGTCTTGGAAGCCTAGGCTTTGATATCCATAGGCACCCTTACCAAGTATCTTGTCTGTCAGATATTGCTGACCAGTCTGTTGCATCCCAGTGAGACCGGGCACCATCTGGCTTCCGTAGCCGTATTCCTGCTGGAACGGTTGTCCTGCTGCAAAGCGTTCTGCGTTCTGCCACAGATGTTCCTGCCTACGCTGGGTCGCAGGATCAGCCGCTGTTTTGCCTGTTACTTCTAGGCTTGGTCCTGATCCCATGTTAGTCCCCTATATCCTTAATCATCACGACATTCTTGTAGTCGTACCCGTATGTACGAAGAACTCTTTGCCAGCCTTTGCGTCCCACCACCTCAATGCCACTACACCCGTTCTGCTCTGCGTGGAAGTCTGCTCCTGCGAGGACGCCTTCGATGCTGGCGTCCATGTCTCCACCGACAAGCCAGATCTGGAGCAGTCTCCTGCGAGGATACTCCTGCACAGTGAATATGGCCACTCCACTTTTGAGTGGGTAGAAGATCGCTTTCTTTGTCTTAATGTTTTCAAATACATCATCAATCGTGTGCAGATCACCGCTACGCCGGAGTGCTTCCACAAGGAGCGGCTTGCTCTTTTCCCACCAGTATTGGAATCTCTCATTATCAACATCCACTATAGCGCGGTAGTGCCTAGGTTACCCGAGTTGTCCACCGTAACGCTGTATCTGTTGCCGTTGGGTGCAACCAAAATTAACCGCTCGTTATTGGCTAGGTCTACGTCCTCAAAATGCTTGAAATTCGACTTATCTGCGTCCTCTAGATCGACAGTGCGGCTGACCTCGTACTTGAGCCAGTGCTTCATGTCAGGCACATAAGTCGAAGCCTGTGGATCGAACTTTTTAGGAGGCGAGCCTAGACGTAGGCGCATAACCCGTGACGGTGCAGATATACTCATCGTCTTGCACCCGGCTGCATCTCAAGGCGCGGAACGCCAAGACGCCATGAATTAGCTGACTCTGATGTACACTTCATTCTCGCTGTGCGTCCTGTAAAACGGACGGAGGTAGGAGCGCGCATATCATACGGTCCATGCGTGGTATCGCTATCAGTCGGATAGAGTCGCGTATAGAACGTTGTCTTGATGTCGCCCAAAGTGGTCACATCGGGTATCAGGCTCGTAGCAGACAGGATTCTATCGCCGTCACCTAACTGGATCGGCCCAGATTCTACATAAGGCACTAGAGCCGTCTTATAGCTGACAACAGGTGCATCACCAGAACGGTCTATTGCGTTTATATCTGCGTAGGTTCCACCTATCTCCTGCTCGTATGGGTTTCCTGCCGCATCGAACAGAATCGGTTGTTGGAATATGCCACGCGATGTGGTCGCTGTACGGGCTAATGTCCCTACGGACCAGTGATCTTCCAGATAGTTGTAGGCCACATAGGAATCAATTTCGATATCTGATGGGTAGAACCATACCATCTCATGGAATAGCGTGTTGTGCCACACTACGACCTTGGACGCCTGTGATTCATTCATCTGTGTGACGATATAGTCCTCTACATCACACGCAATCGTGGTCACATAGCCATCGTATTTGAAGAAGCCCTGTGCGCTTCTGCCCATCCAGTATGCTGTGTTACCAGCCACACCCACAGCGTTGATGCAGACGGGTCCACAGTTGTCTCCTACACGATCAAACTGATACGCATAAGGTAGACCAACGAACGTAGCCGTGTGTGCGTCATCGGTAGTAAAGATCAGCACCTGACCACGCACCTTCACTGCACCCAGCAGATCACCCTTGGTTTCTAGGATCTGATCGCCAGCAAGGTTGGTCGATGTGGGTGTCCAATCGGTATTATCCTCTGAATCCGACCAGAATATCCTGCGCCTGTCCCTGTCTGTATCAACTGGATCGGCTTCCAGTGTACCGCCGAACACCATGTGGATGCGCTCACTCGTCACGATATTGGCTATCGCAAACTCTGGTGAGTTGGCGACCTGTGCCGCTGCTGTACCAGTAGGGACACCTGTATCTACAGCCCACTGATAGACCTTACCATCGGTCGGCATAACACCAACCAGATCCTCACCCCATAAGTCTAGGCTCCAGATGTCGCATGGCACTGGAGTACCTAAGTCTGGTCTTGCTTTGCCATATAGAGAATGACCATAAGATGAGTTTCCGTATCCAGTATTGGGGTCAGCATTGATTTTTCCCGCTGTAAAGCCAGCAGGCGTTATGTCATATCTGCTCGCTGCATCATCGTATACATAAAGTTTGCCTGCACTTGCAGCTACCATCCATCTGCGGAACCTGTTGTCCATCCATGTCAGTGCAGTGCGTGGTGGCCCAGTATCATCATCGCCGTCAACATCAGAACGTGCTGGATAAGTCCCGAAGCCCCACGGAGTCCAGCCACCGACAGGCCCAAGCCCACCGACAGACCAGCGCATGAGATCGCTGTCGAACCAACGTCCCCTAGCCTGATAGAGTGTACCGTTCTTCCACAACCCAGGCTGAAATTCAAGAGGGATATACTGCGGCGCAGGCATAGACTAGGTGATGATTCCGTTGTCTGACTTTCTGACCATAAAATGAGGATCAGAAGCATCAAGTTCACCACTCACGATGTCCATACCGCCAAGTCCAGCAGACACTAGAGCGAACTGTATGCGCTCCTGAATCTCCTTGGACTGCGCGAACAGCGTAGCAAACAGTTGTGCTTGCTCTGGCGAAAGGATGATACGCTCCTCATCTGGGATAGCACCGTTGGTTGGTGTGATGAGATCCGCACCTTCGACTACTGGTCCGTTGTCCTTCTTAGCCATTTCCTGACCTTTCTTTGAGGTTAATAATTTCGACTTCAGTTTTCGTAATTCTCTGCCCATGCTCATCTACCTTCTCGTCTAAACGATTACAGATTCGTTCAATAGATTGGATGCTCTGACGGGCACCGTTGAGTCCAGCCCTCACCCCACCGTATGCCGCGCCTGCGGCGAGTGGTGCAGCGAGAAGCGATAGTAAAGTAGCCACAGGCTCAATCTCCATCACCTTCGTTCCAAGGAAGCTCGTCGCCTCGCATCGTTTCGTGAGTGGGCGTGACTTGTTCAGCGATATTGGCTGCGAGTGATGCCTCTAGGGCCTCGACGCCATCCTCGCCCAGATCCTCTTCCACCCAACCTTCGACATCAGATTGAGTTAAATCCTCGTATGGAATCCAGGGATCACCTTCTTCCCATGTCACGCTTGAGGTGCCGATAGATGAAGCTGTGTAAGGTTCTGCATCATCCGTGGTAGCGGAGTACCGCCAGTGAATTACCATCACGATATCGGTGTGATCGTCTGCGTCAGGCCCGAGTTCTACGTCGAGAGCCGAAAACGACCATGAGTATGATATAGCCATTATTCTTCTTCCTCTGGTTTTTCAGGCTCGACAATCACATGGCCGTCATCGTCGGTCCATCCTGTTTCATACATGTGTGGGTCGCAGCGTTCTGCTACAACCATCCAACTTACGGTGTCATCGGAGTCAGTTGTCTCACATTCAATCGTGAGCGTGTTCCCTTCGACATCACCTCTTACCGCACTCCAGCCTGTGTCGTTCTGTATCCAACACTGTGGATCACGGCACAGAAGCTCCCATGTGCCTTCAGTCATACCAGCCGCATCGTCCAAGTCCACTTGTGCATAGCCACCAGAAAGATCGACCGTGCCTCTGTAGATCAGGTCAGCTTTCGGTCCCTCAATGAATGAATGAACAAGGTGGTGTGTGTCCTTCTTCTCTGGTAGAGGATGGTCGATTCTGAAGGAGCCAGAGCCTTTTGAGAACGCACCAGCGACATTGACTGCACCACCAACTGCGATAGACATTCTCGTCGTATTATTGTTCTTAAAGTTGAGAACTTTATCTGGAACGACAGTAAGTTCGCCAATATCTGATGCGAACTTGAGCAGCATCTTATTGGTGTCATCGCTCTCACTAAACTTTAGAGTCGGTGCATTATCTGCGGCAGAAATTTCCAAGTGAGCGTCAGGCGATGTGGTCCCGATCCCAACGTAACCCGAACTCAATAACGTCATCACATCCACATCAGCATCGGTATCTGGAGCCAAAGATCCGTGACCTAGCGACATAACAAGTGACGATCTCGCCTCTGATCCGCTATCCTCCCACCTACCTACTGAGAACTGTGCTTGGCCTCCGTATTCGGGGCCGTCATTTAGGCCAATCTTAAAGCCCTTGAAGAAATCCACATCGACTACGCCAGCCCCAATAGCATCACCATGAACTTGAAGCATTGTGGTTGACTTTATGGGATCAGCAGGACTCAAAGTTGTCGATTGAGCCAATAGCGTTCCACCAACTACATTCAGTTCTGCGGCTGGCCCCGTGGTCCCGATGCCCACATTATTCGCATTATCAATGGTCATCGCGGTGGTGCCACCTTCCTTAAAGAACACCGACCGACCAGACGGATAGACAATGTTTAGATCATTGCCATCAACGACAGTATATTTGCCGCCAGCCTCGACCTTAACTTCCCCTGACGTACTGATGGTCGTACCGCCACCGAACTTCGCTTGTCCTACGACATCAAGCTCACCAGAAACATCTAGATCGCCCGTGACATCTACACCACCAGAGGCCGTCGCAAACTTTGTGGAGTTGTCGTATTGAAGCTGAACACTGCCGTCTGGATTAAAGATCGCCATATTCTCATCAGCAGCACTCTGTATTCTTATATCGCCAGAGCCGCTGTGGATATTGCCTGTAACTGTTATGCCATCGCTTTGTGTGGCTAGTTTTGCGGCTCCATCGTGATAAAGCGTGACCGCTCCATCTTCAAGTGCCTGAATCATCGCTTCATTATTTGCGGCATTATTTAACTGGAACTGAGCCGTCAGGCACCGAAGTGCGGCTGGTGAGTCGATATACAGATCTCCAGTGCCTGCGTCCTTGATGTAGCTCTGAGTCCCTGAGTGATAGATCTGGAGATCATTACCCGTACCTAGCCGTATATAATCGTCATCGCCCAAATCCAGATTTCCAGACAAGGTTAGTGCGGTCAGCGTTCCGAGTGAGGTGATGTTGGTCTGGGCTGCTGTGGCGAGCGTACCAGTAAGTGTCGTGGCTGTTAACGTGCCCGTGACGTTTACACCACCAGAGGCCGTGGCTAGTTTGGCTAATCCATTGTGATAAAGCGTTACTGCTCCATCTGCGACTGCTTGAAGCAGATTCTCACTATTTGCGGCATTTGCAACGATCCAGTGATCTGTACGAGGACGAAAAGTTGTCGCTGTGATTATTAAATCACCCGTCCCTGTGTCTGAGATATAGGAGTTCGATCCATCGTGGTAGATCTCTAGGTCGTCGCCCGTGCCCAGCAGGATCTTATCGTCATCCTGCAAAT
>Ga0310344_10004555_pt1 | contig 10297 bp, 8 predicted proteins | sample HC15DNA20200_MG_FD_203801 | JGI IMG/M metagenome (GOLD analysis project Ga0310344, IMG submission 203801) | Marine microbial communities from station ALOHA, North Pacific Subtropical Gyre - HC15-DNA-20-200_MG | ecosystem: Environmental > Aquatic > Marine > Oceanic | place: Pacific Ocean: North... | reverse complement strand
CACTGTCTCCCGTCTGCAGAGGCGGAAAAGGTGACTGTTATAATCCGCTCGTGTCGCCGCGCAACGACCACCGCGTACGTTCAGACGCGCCGCTGCGGAGCGATGCATTAGCCCGGCTGTTTGAATCCGTCCGCGAAGGTATCTATGTGGGCACCATTGACGCGGACGGGAGCGGGCACACCGTCGCCGCCAATCCCTATCTGAAGTTGATGTTCGGCTACGAACCGGATGTCGACGAAACGACCATCCACCCCTTTGACCCCGGGCGATTCGTCGACCCGGACTCACGCAAACCGTTTATCGATGAACTTGGTCGCAACGGGGCCGTCACCGATTATCTGTTACGCCTCCGACGCAAGGACGAGTCAGCCATGTGGGTCGAGGTAACCGCGCATCTTGACGACGCCGAATCGGATGGCACGCGCCGCATTGATGCCCTTCTGCGCGACGTCAGTGAACGCCGGAAACTGGAAGACCAGGGGCGTGATATGTACCACCAGTTGCTTCAGGCCGAGAAACTGGCATCGCTTGGACAAACTGTGTCTGGCGTCGCCCATGAATTGAACAATCCACTGGCCACGATCTTGACCTGGTCCGAACGCCTTGCCGGTCGGCAACTGGATTCCGTCACCAAACGCGGCATTGAAACCATCTTGGGAGAGTCCGAACGGGCTGCAAAAATTGTGCGTAATCTCCTGACCTTCTCGAGAAAACGCCACACAACCCGATCCATGCTTGATGTGAACCAAGTCGTCCGTGAAACACTTGCGCTCCGGAGCTACGACCAACGCGTGTCCAATGTCACGGCGGTAGATGGCTTGTCGGCCGGTCTGCCTCAAGTGTTTGCAGACCCGCATCACATTAAACAAGTACTACTCAACCTGATCATTAACGCCGAACAATCAATGCTGACCACCAATGGCCGCGGTACGTTGATCCTGCGTTCCTGGCATGACCCACAGCAAGACATCGTGGTGCTCGAAATCAAGGACGATGGTCCTGGCGTTCCGGAAGACGTCCAGTCCAAGATTTTTGACCCCTTCTTTACAACCAAATCTGTCGGGAAGGGAACCGGGTTGGGACTCACCGTGGCACACGCGCTGGTGCAAGACCATGGTGGCAAGATTCGCCTCGAATCAGAACCCGGACACGGTGCGTCCTTCTTCATCGACTTCCCCACGGGAGACGGCCTACTCCAACCGCCGACAGTGTCACCGGCACCATCAGTCACGCCCACCGTCGGAGCCGGCGCGCCCGTACTCGTCGTGGATGATGAACCGGCCCTCGCGGAAGCGGTCGCCGACGCCTTGACGGATGCCGGCTTCCGTGTTGACAGAGCCTCGGATGGACAGGACGCGCTCGAGCGCGTCCAACAACAAGCCTACGACCTCATTGTCTGCGACCTCAAAATGCCGCGCGTCGACGGCCCCACGTTCTACCGCACTTTGGTAAAAACCATGCCCTCTCTTAAACACCGCGTCATTTTTATGACCGGTGATGTAGCCGGGACCGACGCCGAACCCTTTCTCGAAGAGAGCGGCTGTCGCTGGTTGGCAAAACCATTTCGGCTGGGCGATCTTCTCAGCGTGGCACGTGAAATCGTGGGTTAGCTCGCCGCGCGCTTCAGCGCCACTGTCGACCGACCGGCTTTCACGGCGCGCCGCGGAGGCGTTTCCACATACGACACGACTGTCCCACCACGCACTGCGGTACTCGCACCCGTCGTCGGCGTACGGGGCACATCTGCATGTGCCGCTGACGCACCAGCCACCGGTTGCGACGACGACAGTGCACGAAATGCCGCACTGAGTTGCTCTGCCGCCATGTCCGGGCCCAACAGCTTGCGCAAGCGTTGAATGGCTCTGGCATGCAGCTGTGACACACGAGATTCGTTGACGCCAATCTCGCTACCAATCTGCTTCATCGTGGCCTCACGGTAGTAATACAGACCAATGACTTTCTGCTCCCGAACAGGAAGCTCACCAATCGCAGCACGCACACGGCCACACACTTCATTTTGCTGACACGCCTCATCTGGCGCCACGGGTTCTGATGGGACCAACACGGCCGGCAGATTCGCGGTATCTACGGAATCGCTCGTCGCCAGTGGCGAGGTCGACTCAATGGTCTTGATCCGCACAATCGTGCGGCCAAGTTGTTCTTCATCGGACCCCATATGCTTGGCGAGCTCAGCCAACGAGGGTTCTTGCCCGTTCTCGTCCCGAAGTTTCTCCCGCGCAGCCTCGAGCTCTCGCCGTACCCGCCGAATACCACGGGGCCACGCATTCCTGCGTAAGGCATCAATCATTGCGCCCCGAACGCGTCGCTCCGCAAAGGTTTCAAACTTGATGCCGCGTTTTTCATCAAAACGCTCGGACGCGTCGATCATGCCGATCATGCCATCCTGCACGAGATCACTCAGGTCAATCGAATACGGCATGGACGCGGCTAAGCGCCGTGCCAGGGCTTCGACAAAAGGCAGGCTCGACTCAATTCGTTCTTGCTCAACAGTTGAACGGGACTTTTTTCGCATAGGCAACACATATTGCAAACTTGATGCCAAAAATTATCGAACATAAAGCGAAAACAAAATAAAGTCCTTGTAACCCTGATAAACCGTTCTATCAACTATGTTTAAAGGTTTTTATCGAGCGAAAAAAGAGCAGACTCAGGCGCATTCCCCGGAAGATCGTCGTCAAAATTTTGACATTAGAGCGCAAATATCGTCATTATATTGACGATATTGCCCATGCTGACGCACGGTTTCAACGCCCGGAACGGTATGTGCAGTTACTTCGATTCCGCCGAAAGCGTGACGTGACTGCTAATACTTCGTGCGGTCGCGATGGCATCGACGGCACTCGACACAATGTGTCGTGCGCGGTTGGCACTATCGACGCCACCCAGTTTATCTTCCAGCAACTCCGCGTTGGCCAGAATAATCCCGAGCTGGTTGTTCAGCTGATGGAACAACCGAGGGAGATCCGCCGCGCCAGGCTCGGTAAACCCGTCAGCGGTTCCACGCATCACCGGAAATGGAATGTCATTGGGCATGCCGACACCCAATCAAAGGTCTTGTGTCGCAGCCGAAACCTGCTGCCATTCCTGGCGGTTCGACTGGCCGTCTGGCTCACGCCACAAGGAGTCGACAAAAATTCGCACCGACCCACCGGCAGTCCGCACGTACTCAACCTTTCCGCTGGAAATCCAGTTATAGATGGTCCGACGGCTGACTCCCACCACATCACAGGCTTTCATAATCGAAATTGTTTTTCTGTCGACAATCATTTGCGTCGCTCGCTCTTTAACCTACAGGAAACACGAAAGCGGCCTGAGTGAAGATACGAATGCAGCCCCTACCCGGCCCTGACAAGTGGTATCGGCACGGTCTATCAGAACCTGTAGGCCGAAATATCCACATGGGGCGACGCGCGGCCCCAATCAGCGCGCCGGCGCTTGCTGCCGAACCACGCACAACGAGCACGTGATATGACGCCACATCTGTTACTGGTCGAAGACGAGGCCCCACTCCGCGAAGCCACGGCAGAGCGGCTAAGGGAGCACGGCTACCAAGTGGTCGAGGCCGACAGCGGGGAGGTGGCCCAGCAACACCTGACAGATTTCGCCTTTGACGTTGTCGTCACCGACCTCCGCTTACCCGGCATCGATGGCACGGCCGTCGTCCAAGCCGCACGCGAGCACTACCCGGAAATCGTCACCGTCGTCGTTACTGGCTATGGCACCGTGGAAGATGCAGTTGCCGCTATTAAGCAGGGCGCCAACGAATTCATCACGAAACCGTTTCAGTTCGACCACCTCCTGCACATCCTGTCGACAACGCTTGAGCAGCAACGGCTGAAGTCAGAAAACGCGTATCTCCGGGAACAACTACAACAGCGGTACAGTTTTAAAGGAATCGTTGGGCGCAGTCAGGCTATGCAGAACCTGTTCCAATTGCTTGAGACGGTTTCGCACGCACAGAGCACGATCTTGATCTCTGGCGAAACAGGCACAGGAAAGGAACTTGTGGCGCGGGCCATCCATCACGGCAGCCCGCGCCATCAAAATAAATTCGTCGCACTCAATTGTGCCGCCATACCGGAAACGTTGCTCGAGGCGGAATTGTTCGGCCACGTACGGGGCGCCTATACCGGGGCGGTCGCGAATCGTCCGGGGCGGTTTGAACAGGCAGACCACGGCACGCTCTTCCTCGACGAAGTCGGCACGATGAGTCCGAACTTGCAGGTGAAACTCTTACGCGCGTTGCAGGAACGTGAATTTCAACGCCTCGGTGATACCAAGGTCATCACCGTCGACGTCAGGATCATCGCAGCCACCAACGCGGACCTTGCACAACTGGTCGACGAAGGAACCTTTCGCGAAGACCTGTACTACCGTCTTAATGTCATTCCGCTGCAACTGCCTCCGCTGAGAGACCGTCGCGAAGACATCCCATTGCTTGTACAAACGTTCCTCGAGCAGATCGGCGAGGCGCAGACGCCGGCACGGTCGAACGTGGCCATCTCCCAGGCAGCGATGCGGCGGTTAATGGCCTTTGAGTGGCCCGGGAACATCCGCCAGCTCGAAAACGTGATCGAACGCGCACTGACACTCACGCCGGGCCAGTCGCAAGTGGACGTTGGAGATTTACCGCCAGAAATTCAAAAACACAACCTAAACCCGGTGCGGCCAGACGTCGCGCTGCCCGAACACGGACTCGACCTCAGCGACCACCTAAGCACCATCGAACGCGAACTCATTCGATTGGCACTGGAGCAGACGCAGGGAAACAAACAAAAAGCCGCCAGTCTGTTAAACATCAAACGGACAACGCTCGTCGAAAAAACCAAGCGCCTCAGCATCAATCCCCAAGACTAGCCCACCCGTCGGACAACACCGTTTCGACGTGCGGCAACAATCGGACTACGCGAACGCACCAAGCGGGTCAAAGCTGCCCTTCAACACCGCGTGTGTATCCTCGTATTTGAGCCACTCTTTGATCATCGTCGCGTAGACACGCCTGAAATCAGTTGTCTTGATCAGGTTGCCGTCATCAAGCGCCGTCAAACTCGGATGCTCCCCATAGAGACCACCCTGCACTTGGTCCCCAATGATGAACATGGGCGTTGCCGTGCCATGGTCGGTCCCGAGACTACCGTTCTCTTCAACCCGCCGACCAAACTCGGTGAAAATCATCATCGACACATCTTGGGACCGGCCAATCCGTCCGAGATCATCCATGAACCCCCGAACAGCATCAGCCGAATAGGCAAGTAGTCGTGAATGCGGGTCGGCCTGGTGCACATGCGTATCAAATGAATTACCTTGATAGGACACGTAATACAGGCGGGTCGGCATATCCGCATGGATCAGGGCAGCCACACGTCGCAACTGGGCTGACAATCCACCGATCCCGTAATCAATGGGTGTCTGATACGCGGCCGACGCCTGCCGCACAAAATCTGAGCTTTCAGTCGCGTTCTGAGCCGTCGCCGCCAAAAATTCAAGAGCAGAATTCGTGCGCTCCCCGTCAGCCGTCATTGCACCGAGTGCCGACTTCTCGCTATCGGCCCCTTCACGTCTGAACGTTCGCGGATCGTTAAACACCAGCGGCGAATGATATTGACTGCGAACCGCCAGCGACTGTCGCGTACCAATGTTCACGATGCGGTTCCCCTGGGCATCATGGTCATACGCGCCATCGGCAAGCCGACCAAGCCACCCTAACGTCTCTCCACCATTCGGAACACCCGTATGCCAATACCCCATAGACGAAAAGTGAGACAGGCTTGGGTTGTCGTAACCACACCCATGCACGACCGCCATCTGACCATCTTTATACAGTCGTTCAAAGCCGACGAGCGCAGGATGGAACCCGTAACCATCTTCGATCTTCAACAGTTCGGATTCGGGAATGCCAAGATTGGGACGGACCCGGTAGTACTCGTCGTCTCCGTACGGCACAACCGTATTGAGTCCGTCGTTCCCGCCAGACAGCTCAACCACAACCATGATACGTTCCGGGCTGGTTTCCATGCTCGTGCCCTGCAGCGCCTGGGCAGCGAGCGCGGCCGACGTACGGTTCAACAGCATCGGCAGGGTCGCACCGACACCAAGGCCGTACATGCCCTTCACGAGAAAATCACGTCGTGAACATGAACACTTAAATCGAGCCATTTCTCTTTCTCCCTATTCCGTACGTTCCAACCGCCTTTGAGTACGCGACACGCTGAGTGCTCACGCGAGTTGGTATTCCGGCGTACTCAAAATCAAATATAGCAAAGCCCTAAGCGAGGCCTCCACCTGAGGAGTAACGTCGCCGATCACATCACCACCAAGTTCATCCCGTAAAAAGTCAACAAGAACCTCTCGGTCACTGGCACTCGGTGCGACGCGCAAGAAGCGACTGGTCAAATGGTCAACGGCCTCATCAACCCGACCACCGGCTCCGGCACGGGCCAGCAAGGCCCCAATGTCAAGATCTGCAACACGCCGCGGAATCGGATGTAACCGCTCAAATGCCATGACATAGCCCATATAGCCGCCATAGCGTGTGTTGTAATCCTCATCACGATCGACCAACATACTCGACTCAGCGTCGCCTTCCTGTGTCGCGGCCGTGATATTCATCCCCTGCTCAAGTCGCTTCTCCACCTGTTCGTAGATACCAGGCACAACCCGGTCTGGAGCCCAAAACCCATCCATGTCAGGAAAAAGCACACCTCGGAACAAGTTGCCTCGCTCCAGCAACGTCGCGGGCGTGACCCACGTCCTGCCACCAGCCCATCCAGCCACATTCGGTGGATTAAAGAGCGTTTGCCCTAGCCCAGCCGTCAACCGATTAAAGTCCGGAATCGTGGGAAGTTCAGTCAACCCAAGTTTCTTGTAGGTTGAGACGACAAGATGTACCGGGCTCTTAATCTTCGTCGCATACGATGCAGGACTATAAAAATCACGGGATAAGAAGATCCTACTGAGCAGTGGCTTCAATTCGTAGTTTGCATCTCGGAACGTGGCTGCCAGTGTTGATCGAACATCGGCATCAACTTCATCCCGCACAAAATATTTATACAGTTTGCCACCGACAAATTCTGCGGCCGCCGGTTGCTCCAGAATAATCTCAATGATGTCATCCCCATTGAACGGTCCTGTTTGACCAAGGAATGTCTTTTCCTCAAAGTCATGCTGCTCCGCATCGAACTCAAATTCGAGGACGTCATTCGTCCATCCAGTAAAAGCTCGCGATCCCTCTCGGATATCTTGTTCGGTGTAATTACCCACGCCAAGTGTGAATAGCTCAAGCAACTCCCGACCAAAATTCTCGTTTGGATGGCCTTTCACATTTTCGCCGTTATCCAAATAGACGAGCATGGCCGGATCTCGCAGGATACCAATCAACAGGTCAGCAAAATTACCGTTGGCATTGGAGCGGAGCATACTGTTCTGGCGAAACATCATGCGGGTATCGCGCACTTTGGTGTTTCCGGTCGCAAAATGCCCATGCCAAAACAGAGTCAGTTTCTCTTCAAGTGGGCGCCCCGTGGCCAGCATGCGCTCACCCCACCATGTTGATAGGCGCTGCGTTTCCACCGCGTTCGAACGAAGCCCATAAAAAAACTTGTTCACGACCGGTTGTAATCGGCGCGACTCACCTTCCGGTAAGACCGGGACCCCCATGGACTGGCCCGTTTCACGGGCAATGCGGACAGCGTCCGCGCGACTTTTAGGAAATGGGTCCATTCCGGAATCCCAAATAGGAGAAGGCTCAAACGTGGGCGCCGTGTCAGCCTGACGCTGATAGTGCACAACCCAATCGACTGCGGCCTGCGGGGTCATGGCCGCGAGCGCTTCAATTTCCTCTGGCGTTCCACCAAAACCTGCCCGCTCCAACAGGTGCGCGGCTTTGTCGTAGTCCCAATCAGCACTCGTAATCGGCGAAAGGTCGTTCTCCCACGATGCTGGCCCCACACCGGTCGCACCCGCACCCAATATTGGGGTATTGGTCACCGAAACCCCGACGCAAACGAATAGCGCGACCACAAATAGCGATGGTGAGAGGCCTCGCCATGTCGGAGCTAGATTTCTGGGCTTCTGGCGCTTCACAGCTAAAACCTCCGGTCAGATAAAGTGGCCTAGCTGGCCATAATAAGCTACGTGGAGCAAAGTCCCAAACGGATTTTCAGGTTCCTTACGTGGATAGCCCACGCACGTTCCCGTGTTCGACGAGAATATCACTGGCCTCAAACCGCGTGGCAGCCAAACCCTTTCTGCACAGTGCTTTGGTACTCGATTTCGCTAGAACCAGCAGACCACTCCTCAACCTAACCCCACTAACGGGCACACATCCAATTCATAGTCCAGCATCCGGTCACCCTCAAATACCCAACGCCCTGCAAATTTTCTGCGCTGAATGACTAAGGGGAGCCAGTATCGATCGTCTTCCCACATGTCGTGATAGGGCACGTCAGCCAGCGTAAACCAGAGAGGTGCGGCCTCATCAGTCTCCACCGGTGTGCCGACAAAATCCGTGGCGTGAAACACATGCACATAAGTCGAGTAGCCATCAACAAACTGAAAGGCGTGGTGTCCGAGCTTCGTTAAATTCAGGGGAGTGACCCCAAGTTCTTCCTGCACCTCTCGTACGGCGCATTGTCCAAAAGTCTCTCCCGCTTCCAAGCGGCCACCCGGACCGTTGACCTTACCCGCCCCCAGTCCACGCTTTTTTCGGATCAGGAGGATCCGATCGCCCTTAATGACAAAGACAAGTGTGGCTGGGTCAACCGCCCGCCAACTTGTCCAATCGATGTCCCGAACCCGACGTACAGCCATAACACACCATTCTAGGCTACCCCTTACAATGGCTGGTCAATGGTGTGTCAATCTTTGGGCCGTAGCCTGGACCGTCACGGTCGCACGCAACAAGTCTCGCCAGAAACCAAAACCCCCAAAGCCCCAGCCGCGTCATTATGAAACGTCCTGATCAACGAACTGTTTGTGTGTTTGCCGGCTCAAGCCTTGGCGCCCGACCGGGCTATCGCGACGCTGCGAAAACGCTCGGGCAGCGCCTGGTGACACGCGGTTTCGACGTGGTCTATGGCGGTGGGAAAATTGGTTTGATGGGCACACTCGCAGATACCGTGTTGGCCGACGGCGGTCGTGTTACCGGTGTCATCCCACGTCACCTCGTACACCAAGAAATCGTGCATCAAGACCTCACGGAACTTCACGTCGTCGAGACCATGCATGAGCGCAAAGCCCTAATGTCAGACTTGGCGGACTGTTTCATCGCCTTACCTGGAGGACTCGGCACGCTTGATGAACTCTTTGAAGTCCTCACGTGGGCACAACTCGGACTTCATGTAAAACCCTGTGGCCTGCTCAACATTGACCACTTCTTCGATCGGGTCGTCTCCGTCATTGACCATGCCGTCGACGAGCAATTTGTCGCATCCGGCTACCGCAAAAAAATGATCGTCACGTCCGAGGTCGACCGCCTGCTAGACCGATTGAGCATCGGCATTACGTGACCGCTATTCCTTCACGTTGAATACGCTCGATGGAAGGACGATGCGCGAATCAGGCAATTGCGCTCGCCGGTGGCGTGAGAAAGTGTTGCTGAATAATGTCACAGAGTTCCGTCACGGATTCCGCATGGTTGATCGACGTGCGAAGTCGAGCCCCGTCATGTTCGCCTTTGGTATACCACGACGCAAGCGCTCGAATTTTGTTTACCACCCACCGGTCTCGACTACGGGCCGGACGTATATTTTGCCGCACCTGCGGTTCCGGCCCAGGTACCTGATGACGAAATCCATCAGCTTCATTGACACCTTCACCGAGCAGCAAATTAATGTAGTCCAACAAAAACCGGCCACGGTCTGAAAGCGTGATGTCCGGAACAACTTCTCCGTCAGCCATCGCCTTTGCCTGCTCAAAAATCCATGGATTTCGGAGGGCACCACGCCCTACCAAAACACCCGAAACCTGAGTACTCCGTGTACGAGTAATCACTTGTTCCGGTGTGACGCAATCCCCACTTCCAAACACCGGGATCGAGACACTCGTGGCGACGCGATCAATTAACTCCCAATCCGAGAGACCGGAGTAGGACTGCTTGGCCGTGCGACCATGCACCGCCACTGCTGACGCACCAGAATCCTCCATCATCCTGGCCATGGTGGGCGCATTGATGGTGTGGTCGTCCCACCCAGCTCGCATTTTTACGGTTACCGGTATGGTCACGGCATCGCTCATCGCGCGCACCACCGTCGCCGCATGGGCAGGCTCACGCATCAAG
>Ga0310344_10004553_pt1 | contig 10299 bp, 8 predicted proteins | sample HC15DNA20200_MG_FD_203801 | JGI IMG/M metagenome (GOLD analysis project Ga0310344, IMG submission 203801) | Marine microbial communities from station ALOHA, North Pacific Subtropical Gyre - HC15-DNA-20-200_MG | ecosystem: Environmental > Aquatic > Marine > Oceanic | place: Pacific Ocean: North... | reverse complement strand
AGGATATGGTTCGAATACGTTGTTTTGAAGAAAAAGCGTATGAACTATTTAAGCTTGGAAAGGTTGTTGGCGGAATTCATGTCAGCGTAGGACAAGAGGCATGTTCTGTTGGGGTATGTTCTTTGTTAAATGAAAACGATGGAATTTTAACTACTCATCGGGGTCATGGACATTCGATAGCAAAGGGTACCCGCCTTCCTGAGATGATGGCAGAACTGTATGGTAAAAATACAGGTCTGTGTAGATCTAAGGGTGGTTCGATGCATATTGCTGATGTTTCGAAAGGGCACTATGGAGCGCACTCTATAGTAGGTTCGAATATGCCTATGGCTGCAGGGGTTGGTCTGGCATATCATTTTGAAAAGAACCAGCAAGTAGTCGTTGTTTTTTTTGGAGATGGGGCTGCCAATCAAGGGAGTTTTCATGAATCTATGAACCTATGTTCTATATGGAATCTTCCTGTGATATTTTTTTGTGAAAATAATCACTATGCCTCAAGTACTCAAGTTGAATATGCAAGTTCCGTAGAGGATATTAGTGTCCGCGCACAGAGTTATAATGTTCCGGGAGTTACTGTAAATGGAATGGACGTTTTAGAAGTCCGTGAAGTTGCGAATGAAGCCATTGAACGAGCTCGGAAGGGAGAAGGACCAACTTTAATTGAAGGAAAAACTTACCGATTTTATGGACATTCAAGGTCTGATCCCAAGTTTGGCTTATATCGTAGTGAAAAAGAGTGGGATAAATGGAAAGAGCGTGATCCGCTTCTCGTTGCAGAAGAAAAATTAGGAATTTCTTCAGAAGAAAAAAGAAAGCATTGGGAAATAGTAGAAAAACAAATTGCGGATGCCGTTGCTTTTGCGGAGTCTAGTCCGGAACCTTCTGACGAAGAAGTTTTTGAAGATCTTTATGCATAAGGATTAATTAAAGTTATGGAAATAACATTTGCGGAAGCTTTAAATCAAGCGATGTTTGAAGAAATGGAGAGGGACGAAAAAGTCTTCTTGATGGGAGAAGACGTTGCTTTATCTGAAATTTCTCCTGCTACTGCTGGTCTTTCTGAAAAATTTGGAACAGAAAGAGTGAGAAATACTCCTATTAGCGAACTTGGTTTCACCGGAGCTGCCGTCGGTGCAGCGATGGCAGGATATCGTCCTATTTTAGATATGCGACGAATTGATTTTATGATGTTATCTATAGATCAAATAGTAAATCAGGCTGCCAAATTAAGATATATGCTAGGAGGGCAAGTTTCCATTCCACTAGTAATACGTGCACCAGAAGGTGGAGGAGTACAGAATGGTCCTACCCATAGCCAGTGCCTTGAATCTTGGTTTTTGCAAGTTCCGGGTTTAAGGGTAGTTATCCCTAGTGGACCGAAAGATGCTAAAGGGCTATTGAAAACTTCGATACGTGACGATAATCCAGTTTTGTTTGTTGAATACCGGCAGCTATATTCAAATAAAGAAAATGTTGAAGAAGGGGATCATACCATTTCTTTTTCTTCTGCTAGTATAAAAAAAGAAGGGAAAGATATAACCCTTATTGGTCTTGGTTCTCAAGTTGGAAATTGTATGACTGCAGCAGTAGAGCTAGAAAAAATCGGGATCAGTACAGAAGTTATAGATCCTAGAACTATTAGTCCTTTAGATGTTGATGGCCTATCAGCATCGGTTGAAAAGACAGGTAACTGCGTGATTGTTGAAGAAGGACATAAGCACGGAGGAGTTGGAGCGGAAATTCTTTCCTCGATTCAATCTAAATGTTTTTCTTTCTTAAAAGCACCAATAGAAAGAGTGGCAGCTCTAGATGTTCCTATTCCTGTACATACAAAATTAGAAAAAATTGTTCTGCCTAATCCAGAAAAGATTATTGTTACGGCAAAACAAGTTCTAAATTATTCTTGAGATTTTATTTCGTTTCTTAAGATGCCTATATGTTCAACCTCACACTCCACAACATCTCCCGGTTTGAGAAAGTAAGGCGCAGGGTCTTCATGTTCATGTGCTACACCACAAAAAGTTCCAGATGAAATCATATCTCCAGGTTCAAGAGTCATTTGGCTATAAAAAGAGATAAGATCTGGAATTTTAAAAATCATGTCTGTTAATTTTTCGTCTTGTCTTATTTCTCCATTGACTCTGCACTCAACGTGGAGACTTTCTGGGTTTGGAATTTCATCTGCAGTTACAATATAAGGGCCAATAGGATTTGTTGTATCAAAATTCTTACCTAAAAATACTCCTCCAAGAGCATTATTTTTTTGGACTTCTCTAGCCGTTATATCGTTATAAACGGTATAGCCCATAATCACATCAAATGCATTTTCAGAGGGAACATCTTTGCAAGTTGTCCCAATAATAAATGCTACTTCTACTTCGTAATCTAATTTTTGTGTTTGTTTTGGATATAAAACCGGATCTTCATGTCCTATGAGAGTTGATGAAAAACGGGGTGCACCAGGAACATTGGCAGGAACCTTATTTCCTGTATTTTCCACGTGTTTATTTGAATTTAGTCCGGTGTGAAGGAACTTTCCTGGTCTTGGAATAGGTGGTCTAAGGCGTACCATATTTGTATCAATAATACAGTTTTCTTTTTCTGGCCCTAGCACATCTCTATTTTTTACAGATTCCTCTTCTGCGTATTTAAGAGCTAACCTTGCTATTTCTAAGGATTTTTTTTCTCCACACAAAAACTCACGCATATCCCTTGGAATAAGAGCATTCGCAACAGGATAGGGACGAGGTTCGTTTTCAGAGTTAAGATATCCTGCATAACAAAGTCGTAAATCTGCTATCTTGCCATCTGACAAAACTAGTCCTAGACGATCTCCTGAAGAACCTGAGGAAAGATTTCTATACGTAGCTAATTTCATATCAAATCCTTTGAAAAGTTAAATTGTTATATATTTTATAACTTACGAATAATGTTTATAGCTTTTAAATATGTTGAAGGTCAAGTTTTGCAATAATCTCATTGTCCAGTCCATATGCTGGTTCAACAAGGTCCATGCCAGATTCAATTTCAATTTTATTTTCGTCTGTATCTTTAAAATAATACCTTAACCAACCTGTCCATCCTCTAAAGGGTTCTCGAATGATTGGTATATTCTTACTAGAAATGAAATCATGAATAGACAAAACTGTTTCGTTATCTTTTACTCTAAAAGCAATCTGTTGCAGATCATTGGTTTTTTCTTTTTGTAAAGATTCGCAAAGTACAAGCTTTACCTCACCTTGTGCATCTGATAATGCATTTTTTTTATTTGAACTTGATGCATCGACATAATCTTTCTGTTTTTGCATTCCAAAAATATCTCCATACCAATTTGCGGCGGTATTAATATCATCAGAATTTATAGACAAATGGGATAAGGAGTCTATAGGAGCATAGGCCGACCTATTATTGTCTATTGCAAACTCTTCATCTTTTTTTTTAGGCATATTTAGAATTTCTATTAGGTTTCCGTCTGGATCTGAAATTGTAAAACCTGCACATTTAAAAAAAGGGTGTATGAAAAACTCTTCGGCAAAAACTGAGCTTTGGCTTTGTAAATTTTTGTAAGAATTATGAAAATTTTCTTCAGAATATATTTTGAATGAAATTTTATGGAGATTTGATTTTGTTTTATCAGAATTTAATTTCTTCATTTCGGAAGGTAATTGAATCAATGTAAGATCATGGTGGAGTGCACTATATCGCATCCATGAAATTCCATCTGGAGCAACAAGCGCTTCTTTTTCGTTTCCAGGTGGCAAATAATCAGAAACTTTAAATCCAAGGAATGAGTTATACCATTCTATCGTTTTTTCAAGATCGTTAGTAAAAAGACCAAAATGATCCATTTGCGCTTCTATAGGCATTAAAAATCCTCTTTAATGAATTAAATTTAATCTCTGAATAACTTCGTATTTACTGCCATAGCTATCTTCAACAGATTTCATCCCTGTTTCTATTTCTATTTTTATTTCATCCATATCTAGGAAGTAGAATTTTGTTCCACTGCTCCAGTTCTGTGGTCTGGGAGCCTGAACAATTTTGACTTTATTTTTCACAAGAAAAGCATGAGAATCTAAAAGATCTTTTTCACTTTTAACCTTCAGTGCAATTTGTTGCAATGTTCCCCGACCAGCAAAAGAAAGATTTTTATTAAGAGTTTCTTTAGAGATCTGATCGATTATTAGCTTTACCTCTCCATGTGTATTTGTCATTTTAAAAGAATCTTTTTCTGAGTTAATTTTTTCTTTAAAGTTTAAATTCTTTTCATACCATTTTTTTGCAACTTTTGTGTCTTTAGACCAAATAGCAATATGGGAAAGAGAGTTGATTTGAGTAAAAAAAGTTTCCTCTTTTCTTTTTTCTATAGAAGGGTTGTATGAAATTCTAATCTTATTTTTATCTGGATCTTTGGTAGTAAACTGTGAGGTTTTGGATGCCGAATCAAATTTCATTTCGCTTACAATTTGAGATTTAGCTAGATTTTTATAAATATTTTTAAGTGAATTTTTTGAATTTGCGAAGAAACAGATTTCTTTTAAATTCGAAATGATTACTTTTTCGTTTGTGTCCACAGCCTCGTCAGGGACTTGAATGAGAGTTATATCATGATGCCATTTACCATATCTCATCCATGCGATTCCATCCGGTGCTACCGGTTCTTCAGTATTTCCTTTTGGAAGATAATCTGAAAGCCTGAAGCCTAGGTATTGATTATACCAATGAATAGTTTGGTGTAGATTCTGGACGTATAGGCCGAGATGATCCATTTCAACATCAACGCCTATTACTTCTTTATTTTTAAGTGACATAGAAAAATTGTATTATAAATTTGAGCATGTGTATATGATTGTTTTTTTGATAAAAGAAAGGTAGAGTCTTAGAATTAATAATTTAAATTAACTTAGTTTTTTTTGGGTTTTGTATGAAAACATATATCATTAGAAGGTCCCTTCAGAGTATTGTTGTATTTTGTGCCATTCTAGTTATCATTTTTTCCATGTTGTGGTTAACAGGAAATCCTGCGGAAGTTCTCTTGCCTGTAGATGCAGATCAAGAAGCGATTGATGCCCTCAGCAAGGAAATGGGCTTTGATCAACCTTTATATATTCAATTTGGGTATTACTTATTTGGAAACCCACATCAAGGAACAGGTGGTCTTATACGAGGAGATTTTGGAATTTCTTCGAATCATGAAATAGATGCTTTGGAATTAGTCTTGTCCCATTTCCCAAATACGATCACTCTTGCTGTTTGTGCGGTTTTGATTGCAGTTATCTTATCTATACCACTTGGAGTTCTTTCAGCAACTTTTAGGAATACATGGATAGATTATTCTAGTTCTGTGTGTGCGATGTTTGGGCAGTCTATGCCAAATTTCTGGTTTGGTCTTCTTTTAATTTTATTTTTTGCTGTTTGGTGGAAGGTTCTTCCGACGTCTGGGTATGAGGACTGGACCTATTTGATATTACCTTCAGCAACCGCTGGTATATATGCAACAGCAAGAATTACCCGTATGGTGCGCTCTCAAATGCTAGATGTACTTGAAATGGATTATGTGCGTACCGCGCGTTCTAAAGGTTTGGTTGAGTACGTAGTTATTATTTTCCATGCACTTAAAAATGCTTCTATTCCAATTGTTACTTTGATTGGCTTAGAACTTGGGATTTTGCTTGGCGGAACCGTTGTTACAGAAACAATTTTCTCCTTTCCAGGAGTTGGATATTTAGTTGTAGATGCAATTGCGACTCAAGACTTCCCAGTCGTGCAGGCTGCTGTTGCCCTATTGTCTCTGAGTTTTGTGTTTGTGAATCTATTTGTCGATATTTTGTATGCTTGGCTTGACCCAAGGATTTCGTACTCTTAGGAAATAAGGATTTGTAATGGCAACTGCTAGTGCTGATCAAAAAAATTTAACCAATGAACAATTAGAAGATGTTCGTGGCCCATCAGATTTTCAGTTGGCAATGTATGAGCTCAAAGGAAGACCTCCTGCAATTATTGCTCTTTTCATTGTTTTTACCGTGATAACTCTTGCTTTTATTCCTGGCGTTTTTGCTCCTCATGATCCTCTTATACAGAATTTGGATACACATTTACTTCCTCCAGGAAGTGAAGTTAAAGGCAGTTACTTCGCACTCGGCACAGACCATCTTGGTCGGGATGTTTTAAGTAGAATTATCTGGGGATCGAGAATCTCTTTGATTGTTGGGGTTACTGCAGTCCTCTTCAGTGGATTGATTGGAATTTCTATTGGAATAATGGCTGGTTTTTTTGGTGGCTGGATAGACACAGTTTGCAGTAGAGCCTTAGATACCTTAATTTCGATTCCATTTATACTTCTTGCTATTAGTATTGTTGCTATCCTTGGACCTAGTCTTGAGGTGATAGTTTCGGTTATCGCTCTACGAACTTGGATTGTTTATGCAAGAGTTGTAAGAGGTGAAGTTCTTGCTCTAAAAGAGAATGAGTTTGTGGTAGGAGCAAGAGCAGTGGGGTGTAAAACTTTCAGAATCTTATTCCTGTATCTTCTTCCAAATGTGGTTTCTTCGTGTATCGTTATAGCCACACTTTATCTTGGAAGAATGATTATTATTGAAGCATCACTATCATTTCTTGGTTTAGGTGTTCCTCCTCCAACTCCTACATGGGGCGGAATTCTAGCTGATGGAAGAGGTTATATTGATACTTCTTGGTGGATAACATTTTTCCCTGGTCTTGTTCTTATGTTGACTGTTTTGTCAGTAAACCTTTTAGGTGATTACGTGAGAGACGTGCTAGATCCTAGAATGAAAAGAAATGTAGATTAAATTTAATTTTTAAAAACCCCTTCTTTTTTCGTATAGAAAAGAAGGGGTTTTTTTTGAGAGTTTATGGATTTAGTTTTGATTTTAGCCAGTCATATATGTAATGAGCTCCGATTGTTGAATTATCTGCTTGGCAATGCTGAGATCCTGTTTCGTTCCCTTTGAAAATTCTGAGAGTTTTGTCTTTAGAGCCAACGGCGTTTAAAAGTTTTTTCGCAGTCTGAATTGAAATTTGTTGGTCCCCTTCTCCATGAGTTAAAAGAAATGGACATTTCATTTTTTGAACTACCCCGTCAAGCTTGAATGGTTCTAGTTTTTTTAAAGCTTCATCAATAGTTTTGGTATTCATTATCCAAGTCAAATGATGACCAGGAACCGAGAGAGCCGTTTTGTACTCTGCTTCTATCCGTTTCTTCCACGTTTCGTGATAATTCCAGATACCTCCCCAGGCAACACATGCCTTGAAACGTTTCTCCATGCTTGCATTTCTTGGAGCGTAGTATCCACCTAAACTGATTGCCATAACTCCAACCTTTTTTGAGTCTACATCTCTTCTTTTTTCTAAATAATCTATAGCTGCGGAGCCAGCTACTTCATGGTCATGCCTGAGATATAAATTCCGAAAACGAATAGTCTCGCCATTTCCAGGAGCATCAACAGCAAGAACACTAATTCCACGCTTTATCAAATCTTCAACACCGAGCATATATTGAATTTCTTTTGAAATATCAAACCCATCAAAAGACACAACAACAGGTGGTCTTTTTTTTCTTGTGTTTTGTGCATGGATCAAAATAGCAGGTAATTTTTTATTTTTTTCAAAAGGTATTTCTACATGCTCTATTTTAGGAGAGTCTGTTAATCGAGCATAACGTCTAAAAGAATCGATCGATTTTTTATAAGCTGAATTTGCAATTTTATCTTTAGGGGTTCTAAAACGCTCTCCGATTTGATAGTACATACAGGCTCTTTTATGGTACGCGGCGGCGGTAAGTGTGTTTTTCTTTTTTTCTGCATCTAATCCCAATGCGCGAATTCGATCTGCTAGCTTAATCCATTCACGAAACCAGGCGTTATCATCCCCTAATTTGTTATGTAAGTTTTTGCATGCACTGTGAATCTCACCCATAGTGGAAGCACCCCAATATGAGCAAGAGTACGTTATACTGACTGCTGCAGACCATCTATAGTCTTCAGGAAAATAAGCGAACCATGGAGCTTTTTTAACTGCGTTCATTTAATATACTCCCCAAAATTAAATTATAGTTTAGGCTTTCAGTTTTTCCTGAAGCCAATCGTAAATATAAGTAGTTCCGATAGACAGATTGTCACGCTGGCAATGTTGGGAACCACCTTCTTTAACAGTAAATACTTTAAATGTTTTGTCTTTAGAGCCAACAGCATTAAATAAAGATTTTGCGTAATGCATAGGCTGTTGCTTGTCATCTGCTCCATGAGTAAGTAAGAATGGACACCTCATTTTTTGTACAACTCCGTCAAGTCTAAAAGGATCTAATTTCTCTAATGCTTCTTCTACGGTTTTTGTGTTTAAAATCCATGTTATGTGATGACCAGGAACAGACAATTCAGTTTTATATGCAGAGTCTATTCTTTTTTTCCATGTATCGTAATAATCCCAGATAGCACCCCAAGCTACGCATGCTTTGTATCGTTTTTCCATACTTGCAATTCTTGGTGCGTAATATCCTCCAAGACTAATTGCCATAATTGCAGCTTTCTTCGCATTAACATCTTTTCTGGTTTCTAAATAGTCTAGTGCGGCAGACCCCGCGACTTCATAATCATGACGTAAATAAATTTTTCTCATTCGTATCGCTTCTCCTGTACCTGGACCGTCCATTACCAAACAGCTCATTCCCCTTCTTACTAAATCTTCAACACCGCGCATATACTGAAGTTCTTTTGTTACATCAAGACCATCAAAAAAAACAACTACCGGAGGTTTAGATTTTTTTGTATTTTGTGCATGTACAAACATACCAGGAAGGGTTTTTTTCCCCTCGTAAGGAACTTCTACATATTCAATTTTTGGCTGATCGATTAGTTTAGTATATCTCTTAAAAGAATCCATTCCTTTTCTATATGCGTCTAATGCTTTTTTATCTTTTGGTGTTCTGAATCTTTCTGCCATCTGATAATACGAGCAAGCTCTTTTATGATGTTCAGCTGCAGTAAGATTATAGCCTTTCCTTTCGGCGGAAATTCCAAGGGCACGGATTCTATCTGCCATTTTAACCCATTCTCTAAACCAGATATTGTCATTACCAAGATGCTTCTCAAGTTTTCTTCCAACTTGATCAATCTCTCCTATTTCAGATGCTCCCCATCTTGCAGCAGAAACCATTCCGCATATAGCAGCAGACCAACGATAATCTTTTGGAAAATAAGTGAACCAATTTGTATTTGCAGGTGCTTCAGGCATTTTAATCTCCTAGTGTATGAAGTAATATTTTCACATTAATATATGTTTTTTTATCTTATCTTGAACTTATAAAATTTTTCAAATAAGTGTATGAACTTTGTTTGTGACTAATTTAAAAGGAGACTATTTTGGCTAAAGGACAAGATTTCGAGAAAGTTCTAAAATACATTGAAACAAATATAGAAAAATCTGTCTCGGATCTGCAAGAACTTTGTAGACAGCCTAGCATTTCTACGACACATGTAGGAATAAAAGAAATGGCTAATTTGTTGCACTCTAAAATTGAAAAAACAGGACTATCTGCAACTATTAACGAGACAGAAGGGAATCCTATTTTAACTGCAAAAAAAGAGGGTGCGTCAGATAAAACTCTTCTTTTCTATAATCACTATGATGTTCAGCCTGCCGATCCTGAAAGTGAATGGAAAAGTCCTCCTTTTGAAGCAAATGTTATTGATGAACATATTATTGCTCGTGGTTCGACTGACAACAAAGGAAACATAGTAAGTCGCCTTGCTGCTTTTGAGGCGTTTTTGGCTATTAGGGGAGAACTCCCGTGTAATATAAAATATTTAATTGAAGGAGAAGAGGAAATTGGAAGTCCTTCACTAGAAAATTTTGTTTCGAAAAATAAAGATGTATTAGGAGCAGATGGTTGTGTGTGGGAAGATAATACAACGAGGGTCGATATTCCTGTTCTTTCTCTAGGGAATAAAGGGCTTTGTTATCTGGAATTAACCTGCAGAACTGCTAATGTCGATTTTCATAGTTCTTCAGGGCAGATTTATGAAAATGCTGCTTGGAGAATAATTTGGGCTTTAGCATCAATGAAAGATGAAAATGAAAATGTCCTTGTAGATGGATTTTATGATGATGTATTAGAGCTTACAGAAAAAGAAAACATGTTAGTTGAAAAAATCAAACCATATGATGGATCTGACAGAGTAAAAAAATTCGAGTTGCGAAAATTTTTGCTCGACTTAAGAGATGAAGAGCTCCCTAAAAGACATCTTATTAATCCAACATTTAATGTTGCTGGTTTTGATGCTG
>Ga0310344_10004552_pt1 | contig 10301 bp, 7 predicted proteins | sample HC15DNA20200_MG_FD_203801 | JGI IMG/M metagenome (GOLD analysis project Ga0310344, IMG submission 203801) | Marine microbial communities from station ALOHA, North Pacific Subtropical Gyre - HC15-DNA-20-200_MG | ecosystem: Environmental > Aquatic > Marine > Oceanic | place: Pacific Ocean: North... | reverse complement strand
AAATCACAACATCTTGATTAATGCCGGATGACCTCAGCTCGAAGCTGACCCGTCTAGTGATTCACCCATCGCGCGAGCTCGATCAAGACGACCGGCCTCGTCCTTTGGCAGATGACGTTGCGCCTGGATCAGACAGAAAATACTGACTACAAAAATCAACATTGACCAGGCCATGGCATTACGCAATGCCTCGGCGGACTCAACCCCGTTCGCCATAAAGACATCGCTAATTTGGCCGATTACGTACGGGCCTAAGGCCAGCCCTATAAACGTATTCACAAGGATGTAATACGCCCCTGCTACGGCTCGCATTCGCGGCATCACCAAGTCATTCGCAGTACTTGGCGGAACGCCTGGCCAACATGCACCGACGAGCATGGCGACAAAGTTAATCCAAAAGGCGAAGTACAGGCTCTCCGTGTAAATGAGCGCTAATACTGCGGGTACCGTGCCTACAATTGCCACGTACCCGAGCACGAGTCGTCCGCTTGGAAACTTGGTCTTAAGCCAATCTGCCGCGACTCCCCCAACGGTGACTCCTAGAAAACCGCCGGTAGCAGCACCAAGACCAAGCCAGATACCGACCTCAGTCGCCGTCGCTCCGTGGGCGCGCATCAAGAATGGGGCAGTCCAAAAACTGACCCCATAGCCGACAAACGCAATCGTAGGAAAGGCAATCATGGTGTAGATCATGGCCTTCGACCCGAAAATCATCGCAAAGGTCGCTGGATCACGCGACTTAAGTGACTGCGCCCACGAAACCGTCACGTACACGCCTATCCCTGTAGCCACCCACTGAGCCACCGAACCGGTCAGACCGATTAACAAAACGGAAACTACGCCAATGACCACGAGAGCAATGAGATTGAACCGTAATGACGCACCACTACGCACGATCTCGACAACGTTGAACGGGGGGATGACAGCCGCCATCTCCGTTCCAAGTACCTTGTATGGCGCGGGATGTGGTTTCGTTACAAGACCTTCACTTAAACCACGGATGGGTTCACGCAACGTGCGTACCCATGCCGCGACCAATATCCCAGGCAGACCGACAGCCATAAACGCTACATGCCAACCCTTCAGACCCAGCGGGGGGTTAGCTGGGAACGCTGCCGTCCACTCGTCAAGTATCCAACCGCCTAGGACGAGGCCGATGCCCGCACCGATGTAGACCCCTGACGAGTATATGGCGATGACGGTCGCCCGCCATTTCGGTGGGTAGTAATCCGAAAGCATTGAATACGCTGCAGGCGAGGCACTCGCTTCGCCGATACCAACGCCAATACGGTAGAGCGCGAGCGCAGAAAACGACCGGGCAGTCCCTGATAGCGCTGTCATTGCACTCCAGAACAAAAGGCCTGCCGAAATAAGACTACGACGCACCCAGACATCGGCAAAACGTGCCAACGGAATTCCGAAAACGGCATAAAAGACGGCAAACACGGTCCCATACAAAAACCCAATCTGAGCGTCGCTGATACCAAGATCCGCCTTAATGCTCTCGGCCAATATCGACAGGATCTGCCGATCAATAAAATTGAAGACGTAGACGATGACCAACACGACGAGAACGTAATGCGCATAGGGGCCGCCAATCTCTTGCGATCGACCCTCGTCAGGGGTCCCGGTCGGCGTTGACTCGTCGCTCATACCTCGCCTCCCCGTTCGTGACATCTTCGTTGCCACATCGTACTACCAAGCGCCGACGTGTGGGATGTCTCTGTACTTGCAACCCGCTGAGGTCACTGTAGGGTGGTCTCAAAGGAGGAAAGCAATGCCTTATATCACCGATCGGGTTGTTCACGATGCCGACTCTCACGCGATGGAATTGCCCCACTGGTTCAGCGAATTCGGTACCGACCTAGTCAAAAAAGCGTTTGGTGAACGCTTCAACCCCGGCATGGACCTACGAAGCCTGCCCAAGCTTCATAGAAGCACCGAATACCGCTCGCAGAATGAAGCTGAGATCATGACGCGAAAGAATTACCAAGCGCTCGGCGCCTTCGATCGAAACGACCGATCCGAGGCCGTCGACCATCTAGGCGTCGCTAGCCAATTAGTATTTCCCACCAGTCCCAACGTCTGGCTTGAACAACTTGAACACGGCCAAGATGTCGAACTCCTGTACGAGGTTGCCGACGCAACCAACCGCGCCCAGGTGTCTTTTTGTGCTCATGACAACAGGCTCTTTCCCGTCGGCTATGTGCCGCTCGCCGACCTGGAACGAACCGCTCGCGCAGCGGAAACCGCGTTAACGGTCGGTGCGAAAGCTCTACTGATCCCGTGGGCATGTCCAAAAAATCACGCGACCAGTCACATCGCGCTTGACGCCCTATGGTCGCGCGCCGAAGAAGCCCGTGTACCCATTTTATTCCATGTCGGCGCTGCCGATCGCGTGCTGCCGGCCGCGCACGCAAACAACGGCCTACCACCAGTTGCAGATTTTCACGGCGGTGAAGAGAACTTCCGTTCAATCTCCTATATGGCGATCTCTCAAGGCCCGGTCCAAGCGCTGTCGATGCTGATTCTCGATGGCGTGTTGGATCGATTCCCGGCACTAAAATTTGGCGTCATCGAACTCGGCGCGGTCTGGCTTCCAGGCTTCATACGGCAACTCGATGCTGCGTTCGACGCCTTTGCCCGACACGAAGAACGGCTGCAAACCCTTTCGTTAAAGCCAAGCGAATATGTCGAGCGGCAAGTTCGTGTCACCCCCTACCCAACCGAACCCGCCGGTTGGATCGTCTCCCAGACGTCGCCTAAGATCTGCATGTTTTCCACCGACTACCCACACGTCGAGGGCGGTCGCAATCCGTTAGGGAGGTTCGATAAGGCAACGACTGAACTCTCAGCGTCCGACCGCGATCGTTTTTTTCGAGCAAACTTTGAGGACCTCATGGGATCCGTATTTGAAGGAGTACCGACATGAAACTAGGCGCTGTTTTTCCGCAAACAGAAATCGGAGCCGACCCTGACGATGTAGCTCGATTTGCCACCACCGCAGAAGAGCTCGGCTACAACCACCTAATCGCATACGACCACGTACTTGGGGCCAATACGGCCAGTCGTCCCGATTGGCAAGGACCGTACACGTCGAAAAGCATGTTCCACGAGCCGTTTGTGCTTTTTGCCTATCTTGCCGGCGTCACCAGCACGCTCGAACTCGTCACCGCCGTTATTATTTTGCCGCAACGTCAAACTGCATTGGTCGCGAAACAGGCCGCCTGCATCGACGTCATATCCCGCGGTAGGCTACGTCTCGGGATCGGCACCGGTTGGAATGCCGTCGAATACGATGCACTCAATGAAGATTTCTCTAACCGAGGGCTGCGTTCCGAAGAACAAATCGACGTACTCCGAAAACTCTGGGCCGACGAAACCGTCACATTTAGCGGTAAATGGCATCAGATCGAGGATGCAGGCATCAATCCGTTACCTGAATCACGAAGCATACCCGTATGGCTCGGCGGCATGGCACCTCAAGTTGTTGAACGTGTCGGCCGGATCGCCGACGGATGGTTTCCGTTCTTTAACCCCAACTTAGGTGAGCAGCTGAAGGAGGTCCGTCGTTCCGCGGAACTGGTCGGACGGGACCCGGCATCCATTGGCGTCGAGTGCATGGCACCGCTAGCCGACGCCGGCAACCAAGCGAGAGACCAGTTGAAGAACCTCCAAGACATCGGTGTGACCCACTCTGCAGTGGTCACGATGAACGCGGGGCTCGTCGGTGCCCAACAACACATTGACGCTCTTAAGCGTTACCGTGATGCCACGGGCAGCATCGTTAGCTAAGGAGTCGATGGGCAAGATATAGCGCTCATTTGTTTGACCCCGAGGTCGCTCGGTTGCACGATGGATCGTCTACGTTCTAACGCGGAGCAAACGTGAGCCAACCACACCCCGGTTCCGACGAATGGCTTGACCTGGTCCGAGAAGATATCGTCGACCCGGACCGTCCCATCGTCGACCCCCATCACCATCTCTGGCGGCGATCAAGTTCCACGTACGCACTAGAGGAATTGTGGCGAGATACCGAATCCGGTCACAACGTTCAGAAAACCGTGTTCGTTGAATGCCAGGCAAACTATCGACGGGATGGACCGGAGCACATGCGCCCCGTCGGTGAAACTAGTTTTGTCACGGAGATTGCCGAAGCAAGCGCGGCCGGCGATGGCGCAACCATCGCCGGCATTGTCGGCCACGCCGACCTGACCCTCGGTGAGGCGGTCGAAGAAGTCTTGAACGCCCATATGGAGGCAGGGCACGGGCTTTTTCGGGGGATTCGACATGCAGGCGCGCGTGCCGTGGTGCCCGACGAATTGATGATTCCAGGTCGGGCTCCCGAAGGCTTGTACCAATCCGAGGGGTTCCAGGAGGGTCTACGTGTACTCGGTCGACTGGGGCTCACCTACGATGCCTGGCAGTACCATTACCAGTTGCCCGACTTGACGAAACTCGCGCGCGCGTGCCCGGACACTCTCATGGTGATCGATCATTTCAGCACCCCGATTGGCGTCGGTCATTTTGCAGGCCGGCGAAAAGAAATCTTCGATCAATGGAAAACCGACTTTGCGGAGCTCGGGCGTTGTCCTAACGTGGTCGCCAAATTGGGTGGTATCGCGATGCCGGACAATGGGTTCAGCTGGCACACTCGCCAAACGCCAGCAACCTCTGACGAACTGGAACACGCACATGCCCCTTATTACCTGCACGCCATCGAGAGTTTTGGTACCGATCGATGCATGCTGGAAAGCAATTTTCCGGTGGATCGATTCTCAGTTTCGTACCACGTGCTATGGAATGGCCTCAAGAAAATAACGGCGGCATTCTCAGAATCGGAGAAAACTGATCTTTTCACCGAAACCGCCACACGAGTCTACAAACTCTGAATAAACTCGAGGATCCACCGCATCTGCGTCGTAATATCATCGCGCAGTTGGGGCACGGCATGTTCGGGCAGACCGGGATGCGACTGGTCTCTGCACCGACTTTTATGCCGGCTTATTTGTTTGCGTTATCAGGCTCCGAATTTGTGGTCGGCCTAACTCGGGCGATGCAAGCCGCGGGTACCGTGGTATCGCCCATCATTGGCGCCAGTACCGTAGGCCACCGACGGAAGGTACTTAGCGCCACACTCGCTACGGCCGCAATGATGCGACTGCAAATCCTCGGACTCGCGCTCGCCGGCTTCTTTCTGGGCCAACGCGCATTGCTTCCGGCCATCATCGTGTTTCTGACTTTAATGGGATTCTTCCAGGGAATGGCGCAAGTGACCATGAACACCCTCCGTGCACGAGTCATCCCTGTGCATCGGCGCGGTTTTGTCAGCGGTGCGAGAAACTTTCTCGCCGGGCTTACATCCGCGGGCGTGTCGTACCTTGCGGGAGCATACGTTCTCGAAAACGACCTGTTGGGGAACGGCTACGGGACCGTGTTCCTCATTGCATTCGGCATTGCGAGTTGTGGTCTCGGAGCTCTCGCGATGACCCGCGAAACCGAAACAACCGCTTTGCGTCCCAGAGAGTCAACGCGTCAAGCTTTACAGGCAATTCCCGGACTTCTCCGTGACAATCCAGAATTCGCCAAGTTCTTTATCGCACGCGCGCTCGGTTCCTTTGGTCGCATGGCGCTGCCTTTTTACATCCTCTACGCCGGTACGAGGATGGAACTTACCGGGACCGTGCTCGGCATTCTAACTACCGTATGGATGATCACGTCTAGCACATCTAACTTGCTATGGGGGCTGCTGGCAGACCGACGCGGCTACCGCATTGTCATGATTGCAACGTTGACAATTTGGATGCTCTCACACGTGCAATTGCTATTCGTGGAATCGTTACCAGGCATCATTGCGTTCTTCGTTGTTATGGGTATCCCCTCCGGCGGATTCAACCAATCAGGACAAAACATGGTCCTGGAATTTGGCAGCTCCGAGGATATCCCCATTCGGCTAGCAGCCTCGGGAAGTAGCGTAAATTTCGTGGGGGCAATTGGACCACTGCTCGGCGGACTCATCGTCTGGACGCTCTCATACCCGGCGTTGTTCATCATTACCATTGGGCTGCAATTAGCAGGACTCGTCATTTTGGTTCGCTGGGTTCCAGAACCGCGGCGAAGAACTGGACACTGATGAGATCACCGTGATATTTAACGCTACAACGTCACAGAAATTTCGTTAAATAACGCTAAGCAATTGATTTTGCTATAGTCGCCCGCCCGGTAAAGCCTTGTTTCGATGACCGACGACGACGTCCGAACTCACGTACTGCCGCATCAACACATGCTTGGTGGGCCCGTCCGTGCGCTCCATGAACTAACGCGGGTTTATGGTTACATCCATACTGAACACCTTCCGATCGTTGCCGACGTCTTCAATATAAGCGTGGCCGAAGTCCGCGGCATCGTTAGCTTTTACGAAGACTTCAAGACCCACCCGCCGGCACGCACCACCATCCGCGTTTGCCAAGCCGAAGCCTGCCAAGCCGTTGGAAGCCGGGAGTTAACCCATGAATTGGAAGCGGCGTACCACACTAAACTGGGAATTCGGGGAAACGATGTGGAACTCGAGGCCGTATACTGCCTTGGATTGTGTGCATCCGGCCCCGCCGTCCAAGTCAACGACCAACTGATCGCGAGAGCGAGCGTTGCGAAGTTGCAGGCAACGTCATGACCACGGTCTACGTCCCTCTAGATTCTGTCGCAGTCGCGTTGGACGCCAACGCCGTCGCAGAACAATTAAGTCAGGCGGGAGCGACCGTTATTCGCAACGGTTCCCACGGTCTCGCATGGCTCGAACCTCTGATCGAAGTCCAACACAATGACGAGCGAATCGCCTACGGTCCGATGACCCCAGAAACGGCCACCGGCCTGATTGCTGACGGCGTTCTCAAGCACCCCTTGATCGATCATCCACTTTGCCAAGGGACCATCGCCAATCACGATTTTCTGCAATCCCAACATCGTCTCGTATTCGACCGGATTGGCCAAGATTCACCGCTTCAAATCCCGGATCTCGCCGACGTGCATAAAGCACTCGCAATGCCGCCCGATGCCCTTATCCAGATGATCGAAACGTCGGGGTTGCGGGGTCGAGGAGGCGCGGGTTTTCCGGCCCACATCAAGTGGCGAACCGTCAGAGACACCGAAGCGCCGCGTAAGTACTTAGTCTGCAACGCCGACGAGGGCGACTCAGGCACTTTCGCGGATCGTCTACTTCTTGAGGGAGACCCCTTCCGTTTAATCGAAGGGATGGTGATCGCTGGGCACGCGACAGGGTCAAATCACGGGGTGGTCTATCTTCGCTCCGAATATCCCGTTGCCGAAAACATATTTAAGCAAGCTCTCGATATCGCTCGTGAAAACAACCTTATCGGACAGAACGTACTCGGCTCGGATTTCGATTTCGACCTCGAATTATTCGTCGGTGCCGGGGCGTACATTTGCGGCGAGGAAACCTCGTTGCTTGAGAGCCTCGAAGGCCGACGCGGTCAAATACGAATCAAACCCCCAGTCCCTGCCGTCAGCGGCTTACTTTCGATGCCCACGCTCGTCCACAACGTCATCAGCTTTGCCGCAGTCCCCGCGATCGTGCGGCTAGGTGGCGAAACTTATCGAGACCTAGGGGTCGCCCCATCAACAGGCACCATGAGTTTTCAGCTCGCGGGTAACATCAAACGTGGCGGCCTTATCGAAGTGCCGTTTGGCATAACACTTCGTGAAATGGTCGAAGGCTACGGCCAAGGAACGCTTTCCGGTAGACCGTTCAAAACGGTCCAAATCGGTGGCCCGTTAGGCGCTTATCTTTCCCAACAAGACCTTGACGCGCGGCTCACTTACGAGTCCATGACCGAACTCGGCGCGGGTATCGGTCATGGCGGACTGGTGGTCTTCGACGACACCGTCGACCTTGCCGTACAGGCGCGATACGCCTTCGAGTTTTGTGAGTTGGAATCCTGTGGGAAATGCACACCATGTCGGATTGGATCGGTCCGCGGCAAAGAAACCATGGACCAAATAATCAGCGGTCGCGCAAGTTCCCAAGAATTCAATATGATTAACGATCTGTGCGAAGTCATGGATCGCACGAGCCTGTGCCAAATGGGTGGCATGACGCCAATCCCTGTGCGCAGTGCAATGGAGCGTTTTCCAGAAGACTTTGTTCAGGGAACAAGCGCATGAGGCGACTAGAAAGCGACTTAGGTACACCAGCCCCTAGACGGGTCGAGGACGTCATGGTGTCGTTAACTGTCGATGGGACAACGTTAACCGTTCCCAAAGGTACCTCCATTATGCGGGCCGCCCGCGAAGCGGGAATCATGATCCCGAAACTTTGCTCAACCGATAGCCTCGAAGCCTTTGGCTCTTGCAGGCTATGCATGGTGGAAGTCGAAGGTCGAAAGGGGCTTAGTGCTTCCTGTACCGAACCAGTAGCAGAGGGCATGTCGGTTCGAACGCAGAATGAGGAATTGGCTCGACTACGCCGCGGCGTCATGGAGCTTTATATATCCGACCACCCCCTCGACTGCTTGACCTGTGCCGCCAATGGCGATTGCGAACTTCAAGACATGGCAGGTGCAGTTGGACTACGCGACGTCCGTTACGCCGACGGTGACAATCATTTGGTAGCGGAAAAGGATATATCCAACCCGTACTTCGCGTTCGACGGATCCAAGTGCATCGTCTGTTCCCGCTGCGTCCGTGCGTGTGAGGAAGTTCAGGGAACCTACGCACTCACCGTCGACGGCCGCGGATTTCAATCCACCATCAAAACTAGCGCTGATGAGTTTTTCGACTCGGAGTGCGTCTCTTGCGGGGCTTGCGTACAGGCCTGCCCGACCGCAACGTTGATGGAGAAATCGGTCATTGATCACGGGGTGCCCGATCGTTCGGTTCTAACGACCTGCGCCTATTGCGGCGTCGGTTGCTCTTTTAAAGCAGAACTCAAAGGCGATCAGGTTGTACGTATGGTTCCTTACAAGGACGGCATGGCAAACCATGGCCACTCCTGCGTGAAGGGCCGGTTCGCCTGGGGATACGCACAACACCAGGATCGCATTACAACGCCAATGATTAGGCAAACGACCGACGACCCCTGGGAAGAAGTCTCCTGGGAGGTCGCCATCGATTTTGCGGCTGGGCGTTTGCAAGCGGTCCAGGAACGATATGGCGACGACTCAATCGGGGGTATCACCTCATCACGGTGTACGAATGAAGAAGTTTGGCTCGTCCAAAAGATGGTCCGCACCGCATTCGGCAATAACAATGTCGACACTTGTGCGCGGGTCTGTCACTCACCCACAGGCTATGGTCTAAAACAAACCTACGGAACATCGGCGGGGACGCAGAACTTTGATTCGGTTAGCGAAGCCGACGTTTTGGTTGTCATTGGAGCGAATCCAACCGAGGGCCACCCGGTATTTGCTTCGCAGATGAAGCGTCGGCTTCGTGAAGGTGCGCGGCTCGTGGTCATCGACCCACGGAAAATTGGGTTGGTACGCTCGCCTCACGTTGAAGCCAACTTCCATCTTCCATTACAACCTGGAACCAACGTCCCGATCATGAATGCCTTTGCACACGTCGTGGTCACCGAAGATCTAATCGACCATGACTTTGTACGCGAGCGGTGTGACCTCCAAACCTTCGCAGAATGGATGGAATTCGCGCGCCAGACAGAAAATGCGCCCGAAGAGGTCGCAGCGATAGTCGGTGTACCTGCCGAGGATATTCGTGCTGCAGCCCGTCTCTACGCGGAGGCCGATAACGCGGCCATCTACTACGGCCTTGGGGTAACGGAACACAGTCAGGGCTCAACGATGGTAATGGCCATGGCCAACCTTGCGATGGCGACGGGCAATATCGGCCGGTCCGGCGTTGGCGTCAACCCTCTTCGCGGTCAAAACAATGTCCAAGGTTCTTGCGACATGGGGTCCTTTCCCCACGAACTATCCGGATACCGGCCCGTCGGGGATGCTAAAGCACGAGAACTCTTCAAGAATCATTGGAATGTTGAGCTCAATCCGGAGCCCGGGTTCCGTATTCCCAACATGCTCGACGAGGCTTGCGCTAGCCGTTTTATGGGGCTCTACGTCCAGGGAGAAGACATCGCGCAATCAGACCCCAACACGCAACACGTCGAACGGGCACTCGGCAACATGGAATGCGTGATCGTGCAAGATCTGTTCCTCAATGAGACCGCAAAATTCGCTCACGTATTTTTGCCAGGAACTTCATTTCTCGAGAAAGACGGGACGTTCATTAATGCTGAGCGTCGAATCAACCGAGTGCGCCCTGTGACGAGC
>Ga0310344_10004550_pt1 | contig 10305 bp, 10 predicted proteins | sample HC15DNA20200_MG_FD_203801 | JGI IMG/M metagenome (GOLD analysis project Ga0310344, IMG submission 203801) | Marine microbial communities from station ALOHA, North Pacific Subtropical Gyre - HC15-DNA-20-200_MG | ecosystem: Environmental > Aquatic > Marine > Oceanic | place: Pacific Ocean: North... | reverse complement strand
GAAGGGAGTTATTGAGATTAAAATTTTTAAAGAATCTAAAAAAACTTTTTTTAGTTCTTATGGCAACAAGATCTTCTTTTATTTTTTACTAATTTATATTAGTTTGTTTTTTTTTTTAAAAAAAAAAAGGAGATAAAATGAAAAAAAATTTTTTATTTACTAGTGAGTCAGTTTCAGAAGGACACCCAGATAAAGTTAGTGATAGAATTTCGGATATGGTTGTTGATGCATATTTAGGAGCAGAAGCTATTCAATCAAGAGTAGGATGTGAAACTTTAACAACAACAAATAAAGTTGTCTTAGCAGGTGAGGTAAGAGGACCTGAAATAAAAAAAGATGAATTAATTCAAAAAGTTAGAGATTGTATAAAAGATATTGGATATGACCAAGAAGGTTTTACTTGGAAAGATGCAACTAAGATAGAAAGCCATCTTCATGCTCAATCAACAGATATAGCAATGGGAGTAGATGCATCTGGAAATAAAGATGAAGGAGCAGGTGATCAAGGAATAATGTTTGGATATGCTTGTAATGAAACTGATGTTTTAATGCCAGCTCCAATTCATTATTCACATAAAATTTTAAGACTTATGGCTGAAGATAGAAAATCCGGTAAACTAAAAAATATTGAACCAGATAATAAAAGTCAAATTACAATTGAATACAAAGATGGAAAACCTGCAAATGTAAAATCAGTAGTAATTTCCACTCAACACTCTGCAGATGTTAATCAATCCCAAGTTAGAGAATTAGTTAAACCTTATATTGAAAAATCAATTCCAAAAAATCTTTTAACAGATTTAAACGAAAACGAAATTTATGTTAACCCAACTGGAAATTTTGTTATAGGAGGTCCAGATGGCGATGCTGGTTTAACTGGAAGAAAAATAATTGTAGATACTTATGGAGGTGCAGCGCCTCATGGCGGTGGAGCTTTTTCAGGAAAGGATCCTTCCAAAGTTGATAGATCAGCAGCATATGCATCAAGATACTTAGCAAAAAATATTGTAGCTTCAAAAATTGCAGAAAAATGTTTAATTCAGTTAGCTTATGCAATAGGAGTTTCAAAACCTTTATCTATTTATGTTGATCTTTTTGATAATGACGAAGAAAAAAATAGACATGTAGAAAAATTAATAAAAGATAATTTTGATTTAAGCCCCAGAGGCATAAGGGAAATGTTAGAATTAAATAAGCCAATTTACCAAAAAACGGCTGCTTATGGGCATTTTGGAAGAGAACCTGGGTCTGACGGTTCATTTTCTTGGGAAAAAACAGACAAAGTAGAAATTTTTAATAAGTAATTAAAGTTGAAAATATAAAAAAAATACCTATATTCACCTTACATTGTTGAAATTTCAAAATGGGCTTCGGCCCATTTTTTTTTGAGAAAATATGTTAAATAGAAGATCAGATAAACTAGAATTATTAAGGATTGCTGAAGCAGTAGCCTTAGAAAAATCTATAGACAAAGAGTTAATAATTAATTCTATGGAAAGTGGAATTGCTAAGGCAGCAAAATCCAAATTTGGATCAGAAAACGAAATTAAAGTTCTTATAGATAGAGACAATGGAGATATAGGAATATTTAGAATACTTATTATTTCAGAAAAACCTGAAAATACTAATTTAGAAATAAGCTTAAATAGCGCTATCAAAATAAACGAAGAAAATAAAAATAAGAAAATTGGTGATGAAGTTTTGCAACCATTACCCTCTTTTGATTTTGGTAGAATTGCAGCCCAAACTGCAAAACAAGTAATTAGCTTTAATGTTAGAGAAGCCGAGAGAGAAAGACAATTTAATGATTTTGTAGATAAAAAGGATACTATTTTAAGTGGAATAGTAAAAAGATTAGAATTTGGAAATGTTATAGTTGATTTAGGAAGAACAGAAGCAATTATTCAAAAAAATGAAATGATACCTAGAGAAAATATTAAAGCTGGAGATAGAATCAAAGCTTATTGTCTTGATGTAAGAAGAGAACCAAGAGGTCAGCAAATATTTCTTTCGAGAGCACATCCAAAATTTATGGAAAGATTATTTGTCCAAGAGGTACCAGAAATTTATGATGGATTAATAGAAATTAAATCATCCGCAAGAGATCCAGGTAGTCGTGCAAAAATATGTGTTAAGGCGATAGATACATCTTTAGATCCTGTTGGAGCTTGTGTTGGTATGAGAGGTAGTAGAGTCCAAGCAGTTGTAAATGAATTGCAAGGTGAAAAAATTGATATAGTTAATTGGTCAGAAGACCCAGCAGTAATTGTCGCAAATGCATTATCACCTGCAGAAGTTCAAAGAGTAAATGTAGATAATGAATTAAAAAAGTTAGATGTTATTCTTACTGAGGAAAATTTAAGTAAAGCAATTGGAAGAAGAGGACAAAATGTTAGATTAGCAACAAAACTTTTGAATTATGAAATCAATATTATGACGGATCAAGAAGATTCTGAACGAAGACAAATTGAATTTAAAGAAAAAACTGAAAATTTTGTTAAAAATTTAGAACTAGATGAAACTTTAGGTCAATTACTTGTTGCAGAAGGATTTTCATCAATTGATGATATAAAAGATAGTAAAACGGAATCACTTACAAAAATTGAAGGTATAGAAGAAGAAACTGCAAAAGAACTTATTCAAAGAGCTCAAGAATTTTCTCAAAAAGATCAAGAAGAAATAACAAAAAAAATTAAAGATTTAGGTTTAGATAATGAATTAATTAACCACAAAGGTTTAACACCAGGAATGTTGGTTACTCTAGGAGAGCAAAAGATATTAAATTTAAACGATTTTGCTGATCTTTCTTCAGATGAGCTAACGGGTTTTTATGATATTTTAAAGGGAGAAAGAATTAAAGTTAAAGGATTTTTAGAAGATTTTGCGCTTTCTAAAATCGAGGCAGATGAATTAATTATGACTGCAAGAAATAAAGTCTACAAAGATTGAGAGATGATAAATGGAAAAGAAAAAATTAAAGTTAACTATTTCAGGAAGTTCAAAAAAAACTATCAACAATATTGAAATAGCAAAATCTCAAGGAAAAAATTCAGTAATAATAGAAAAAAAAACTGATAGATTTGGTTCTAAATCATCTTTTTCAAAAAATAACAATCAAAGAACATCATTCAAATCTAGATCTGGGTTTGTTAGTAAAACTCCTGTTTTCTCTAAACCATCTTTAAGTAATGATTTTGAAAAAAGAAAGCTAGCTGAACAAAGAGCAACAAAAAGACTTAAGGGTGAAACAACTCAAAAAGGTAAATCTTCTCCTAAGCGCAGAGAATTAAAATTAACTATATCTAGAGCTTTAAATGAAGAAGGTATGGAATTTAAAGGTAGAAGTTTAGCATCATTAAAAAGAGCAAAACAAAAAGAAATAAAAGAATCAAAAAAAGAAGAAATCTTAGATAATTTAAAACCTATAAAAAGAGATGTAAAAATTCCAGAAGTAATAACAATTAGGGAATTAGCAAACAGAATGGCAGAACAATCAAGCAATATTATTAAACACCTTTTAGGCATGGGTGTTACTGCAACTATAAATCATAGCATAAACTCTGATATTGCTGAATATCTTGTTCAAGAGTTTGGTCACAATCCAATTAAAGAGCAAAAAGCCGAAGAAATAATAAAAAAAATTAAAGAAGTTAAATCTCATAATCTACAAAGTCGACCTCCAATAGTTACTGTGATGGGACATGTGGACCATGGAAAAACTTCTGTTCTTGATGTTTTGAGAAAAACAAATGTTGTTTCTGGAGAATTTGGTGGGATTACACAGCATCTTGGAGCTTATCAAATTAATTATAATTCAAATAAAATTACATTTTTAGATACACCAGGCCATGCTGCCTTTACCGAAATGAGAGCAAGAGGTTCAAAATTGACAGATTTAGTAATTTTAGTAGTTGCAGCAGATGATGGTGTAAAACCACAAACAATAGAATCAATTAAACATGCTAAAGTAGCAAAGGTCCCAATCGTTGTTGCAATTAACAAATGTGATCTTCCTGAATCAGATCCTCAAAAAATAAAAAATCAATTACTTGAACATGAGTTGATTGCAGAAGAATTATCAGGTGATACCTTAATGGTTGAAATTTCTGCAAAAACAAAAAACAATTTAGACAAGTTAATAGAATCAGTTTTACTTCAATCTGAATTATTAGACTTAAAAACTGATTATTATTTAAAAGCAAGTGGAGTTGTTTTGGAGTCAAAAATTGATACAGGAAGAGGACCAGTTGTAAATATTATTGTAACATCTGGAACTTTAAAAAAAGGTGACTATTTTGTTAGTGGTTTAAAATGGGGTAAAGTTAGGGCTTTAATTAATGATAATGGAATAAATATTGCTGAAGCCAATCCTTCAACTCCTGTTGAAGTTTTAGGAATTAATGGTGCAGCTAGAGCTGGTGATGATTTTATTGTTTTAGAAAGTGAAAAAGAAGCTAAATCATTATGTGAAGCCAGAATTGAAGAAACTCAAGTAGGAAAAAATCCATTAACTTTTGTTACACAAGATTCTGCATTTAAAGATAAAACCTCTGAAGAATTAAATATCATTATAAAATCTGATGTTCATGGTTCAGCAGAAGCAATTAAAAATGCTATTTCTCAAATTAAACATGAGGAAGTAAAGCCAAAAATAATTTTGTCTGATATAGGAATGATTACCGAAACAGATGTTTTGTTAGCTAAAGCATCAAATGCGGTTGTAGTAGCCTTTAATATTAAACCAAGCAAGGAAGCAAAAAAAGTTGCAGAGCGAGAAAAAATAACAATTCATTCTTATAATATTATTTATGAACTTTTAGATTTTATAAAAAATAAAATGTCAGGTTTGCTGACACCAGATATTCAAGAAAAAATAATTGGATCTGCTGAAATACTTGAAATATTTAAGGTTTCTAAAGTAGGTAAAGTTGCAGGATCTAAAGTAATTGAAGGAGAAATATTGCAGGATTGTAGTGCTAGAATAATAAGGGACGGAACAATTGTTCATAGTGGAAAGATTGGAACAATATTTAGAGAAAAAAATCAAGCTAAACAAGTTTCAGCAGGCCTGGAATGCGGTATTACAATTAAAAATTTTAATGATTTTCAAAAGAAAGATATAATTGAAGTTTACAATTCAACAATAACAGAAAGAACTATTTAGGTTTATGAACAAATTAGGAAAACCAGTTTCACAAAGACAATTAAGAGTTGGGGAGATGATAAAGCAAGCTTTAGGTATAATTTTTTTAAGAGATGAGGCTAAACTACCTAATCTTGAAACAAGAGAATTTACAGTAACAGAAGTAAGAATGAGTCAAGATCTCAAAGTTGCTAAAGCATTTGTTTTGCCTTTGGGAGGAAAAAATGCACAAGAAAGAGTAAATAAATTAAAAGAATTTTCATTTGTAGTCAGAAAAGTTTTATCAAAAAAAATAACTATGAAGTATTTGCCTAAGATCATATTTGTTAAAGATGAATCTTTTGACTATGCTGAAAAAATTGAAAGTTTAATAAAACAAACAAATAAATAAGGAAAGAGATGAAAAAAAAGACTAAAGAACTTGCTATTCATGAAAAAGACACAGGGTCTTCTGCAGTTCAAATAGCACAATTAACTGACAAAATTGAAAATTTATCAGAACACATAAAAAAATATAAAAAAGATAAACATTCTTCAGTTGGTTTATTAAAAGCAGTAAACAGAAGAAAGAAACTATTGGATTATTTGAAAAAAAATAAATTAGAATCTTACAAAAATGTATTATCAAAATTAAATTTAAGGAAATAAATGTTTAAAGTATATAAAAAAGAAATTGAAGTAGCAGGAAAAAAGATAAGTTTAGAGACAGGAAAAATTGCAAGACAAGCAGATGGTGCAATAATTGCGCAATGCGGTGAAACAGTTGTTATGGCAACTGTGGTAGGAGCTAAAAAAGTAAATCCAGATGTTGACTACTTTCCTTTATCAGTAAATTATCAAGAAAAATATTATGCTGCAGGTAAAATACCAGGTGGATATTTTAAAAGAGAAGCAAGACCAACAGAAAGTGAAACGCTTATTTCAAGGTTGATAGACAGACCTATAAGACCATTGTTTCCAGAAGAATTTAAAAATGAGGTACAATTACTTCCGACTGTAATATCTTACGATAAAGAAAATGAAGCAGATATATTATCAATCATTGCTTCTTCAGCAGCATTAGCTATCTCAGGAATGCCTTTTAAGGGTCCTGTTGGAGCTTCTAGAGTTGGCTTTATTAAAGGAAAATATGTCCTTAATCCATCTAAGAAAGAAATGGAAAACTCAAAATTAGATTTAGTTGTAGCTGGTACCAAAGATGCAGTTTTGATGGTTGAATCAGAAGCAAAAGGTTTAACTGAAGAAGAAATGTTAAATGCAGTTAAATTTGGCCATGAAGGTTTTGTTCCAGTAATTGAAATGATAGAACAGCTTGCAAAAGAATGTAAAAAACCTGATTGGGTTGTAGAAAAAAAAGATCTTTCTGAAGTTAAGAAAAAACTAGAAGAAGAATTTACAGCTGATTTAAAAAAAGCTTTTGCAACAAAAGATAAACAAGATAGATCAAATCAAATTTCAGAAATTACAGATAAAGCTAAAAAACTTTATGAAGAAAATGAAAATTATTCTGATTTAGATGTTAATTCTCAACTTAAAAATCTTGAAAAATCTATTGTTAGAACTGATATCTTAAAAAATAAAAATCGTATAGATGGAAGAGGCCTTTCAGATGTAAGACCAATTCAATGTGAAGTTGGAATATTGCCTAGAGCTCATGGTTCTGCCTTATTTACTAGAGGCGAAACTCAAGCGATAGTTACTACTACACTTGGAACTTCAGACGACGAACAAAGAATTGAAAGTCTAGAAGGATTGCAAAGGCAAAGATTTATGCTTCATTATAATTTTCCTCCATTCTCAGTTGGTGAGACAGGCAGAATTGGAACAGGAAGAAGAGAAATTGGACATGGAAAACTTGCGTGGAGAGCAATTAATTCTTCATTGCCAACAAAAGAAAGTTTCCCCTACACTTTTAGAATAGTATCTGAAATCACAGAATCTAACGGTTCGTCTTCAATGGCAACTGTTTGTGGAACGTCTCTAGCATTAATGGATGCGGGTGTTCCAATTAATGAGCCAGTTGCAGGTATTGCAATGGGTTTAATTAAAGAAGGAAGTGATTTTAGTGTTTTATCTGACATCCTAGGAGATGAAGATCATTTAGGTGATATGGATTTTAAAGTTGCTGGAACTAAAGATGGAATTACATCTCTTCAAATGGATATCAAAATTACTGGTATTACATTTGAAATTATGGAACAGGCTTTAAATCAAGCTAAAGATGGAAGAATTCATATTTTAGGTGAAATGAATAAAGCATTAGATAAGTCTAGAGCAGAAGTTGGAAAACACACTCCAAAAATGGAAAAAATAACTGTAGATAAAAAAGATATTGCAGCTGTTATTGGTAAAGGTGGAGCAACTATAAGAGAAATTGTTGAAAATTCAGGAGCTAAAGTTGATGTTAATGATGAAGGTATAGTAACAGTTGCTGCTCCAGATGATGAGTCTAGAAACAAAGCAATGCAAATGATCAAAGACATTACGGCTAAGGCTGAATTAAATAAGATTTATAATGGAAAAGTTATGAAAATCATGGAATTCGGTGCATTTGTAAACTTTTTAGGTAAACAAGATGGTCTTGTTCATATATCAGAACTAGCAGATAAAAGAGTTGCTAAAGTAACTGATGTTGTAAAAGAAGGTGATGAAGTAAAAGTTAAAGTCATTGGATTTGATAGAGGGAAAGTAAAGCTGTCTATTAAACAAGCTACAGTATAATCAAGAATTTTAGGGGCACCTGGCAACAGAACGCCCCTTGGCATCCTATATTTATCAACAATTATTTAAGTAAATTTAATTCTATCCGCTCTGTGTCCGCACTTTTCTACTTACTTTATTAAGTCTATATCTCCACACTGAGTATCTGTAAATACGCATGTACTGTAATGATGAATTGTTTTAACATCATTAATAATGCCTCTAGTAGTACCTTCAACTGTTCCAGTTACAGTATTACATGCGTTAAGTAAGATTAATAATGTAAACATCGAAACAATTGTCAAATTGCGAATCACTTCAGAGTTTTATCATAATTTTTCTGACCGCACTAAGACCGCATAGTGGCACAGTTTAGTTTATATAACTTTTTATGACAGTGCATTTATAATGATCATGAAATTTGTCATTCTTATAATCATATTTAGACATTGTGATAGTAGGTTTTGTTTCTCCTGCAAAAATTATCCTTTGAAAACCTAATTCATATTCTGGGAATTTTGCTGTGAATCTATCCTCACCAAACTCTATTTCGTGGCACACTTATGGCACAATTTCTACGCAACTTTTGATATTTTCAATTCAAATTATTCGCAAATAATGTTACATGGTTGACGGCACCTGGCAACAGAACGTCCCTTTTATTTTTTTTTTTTCGAAAATTTATTAATTAAAAATAAAGCTATTGCAGTCAAAAGGGCAAATAATTCTATTGCGTGTCCAGAATCCCCCAATATTAGTTGTACGAATGCAAAAATAATACAAATGACAAACCATACTAAAATTAGCATAATTACTGAATTTTATGTGATATTTTTAGGATCTGGCATCCCTACTTTATTATATCCAGCATCTACATAGTGAATTTCACCAGTAACTCCACTTCCAAGTTCACTTAATAGGTATAATGCTGAGTTTCCAATATCGTGAATATCAACATTTCTTTTTAAAAACGAGTGATCTTCATTCCATTTATATAGGAATTTTGCATCTCCTATAGCTGAAGCTGCAAGAGTTTTTATAGGTCCTGCACTAATTGCATTTACTCTAATTCCTTTCGTTCCCAAATCTCTTGCAATATACTTAACGCTTGCTTCAAGGGCAGATTTGCAAACACCCATTACATTATAATTAGGTATAGCTTTATTAGACTCATAAGTTAAGGTTAGCATACTTCCACCCTCTTTCATTATTTTAGAAGCTTCTTTTGCAACTTCTGTGAATGAAAAGCATGAAATTAACATACTCCTTAAAAAATTTTCTCTAGTTGTATTTAAATATTCTCCAGATAACTCTGATTTATCTGAAAATGCTACTGCATGAACAACAAAATCAATCTGTCCCCATTTAGCTTTTAGATCTTCAAAAAGTTTTATTACCTCTTCTTTATTTTCAACATCACAACTAAAAGTAACATTTGAATTTAATTTTTCCGCTAAAGGGATAACTCTTTTTTTAAGCGCATCACCAAGATAAGTAAAAGCTAACTCAGCGCCTGCTTCTGAAAGTTTTTGAGAAATTCCCCAGGCTATAGATCTTTCATTAGCTACTCCCATGATTAATCCTTTTTTACCTTTCATTAAACTCATCTATTATACTTTCTCAAATATTAAAGTTGCGTTTGTTCCACCAAAACCAAAGCTATTAGACATTACAGAGTTTAACTCAATATCTTTTTCAACTTTTGTTACTATTGGAAAATTTTTAGCTTCATCGTCCATATCATTCACATTTGCAGAAGCAGCAATAAAATTATTCTTCATCATTATTAAGCTATAAATAGCTTCATGTACTGAAGCAGCACCTAATGGATGACCAGACAAAGATTTTGTAGAACTAATTTTTGGAACTTCTTCTCCAAATGTTTCACCAACAGCTTTTAGTTCTGTAATATCACCGACAGGAGTTGATGTTCCGTGAGTATTTATGTAGTCCATTTTGTTTCTGCTAGTACTTAAAGCCATTTTCATACATCTAATAGCACCTTCGCCTGACGGCGCCACCATATCATACCCGTCAGAAGTCGCTCCATACCCAGTTAATTCAGCATATATTTTTGCACCCCTTGCTTTTGCATGCTCATATTCTTCCAGAACTAAAACTCCACCACCACCAGCTATAACAAATCCATCTCTAGACTTATCATATGCTCTAGATGCATTTTCTGGAGTTTCATTATATTTTGAGGATAGTGCAGTCATGGCATCAAACATAGCAGTTAATGCCCAATGAAGTTCATCACTACCTCCAGCAAAAACAATATTTTGTTTACCTAACTGAATTAATTCCATTGCATTACCAATGCAGTGTCCACTTGTAGCACAAGCTGAACTAATTGTATAATTTACTCCTTTTATTTTAAAAGGTACTGCTAATGTAGCTGACGCAGTACTTGCCATAGTTCTTGGAACTATAAACGGCCCCATCTTTTTTGGATTTTTTTC
>Ga0310344_10004549_pt1 | contig 10305 bp, 19 predicted proteins | sample HC15DNA20200_MG_FD_203801 | JGI IMG/M metagenome (GOLD analysis project Ga0310344, IMG submission 203801) | Marine microbial communities from station ALOHA, North Pacific Subtropical Gyre - HC15-DNA-20-200_MG | ecosystem: Environmental > Aquatic > Marine > Oceanic | place: Pacific Ocean: North... | reverse complement strand
CTTAAAGGAGATCCGATTAAATCCCATGAAGGTATGATTTATGGTAGAATGTATAGAGATTGGAAAGATCGTAAGGAGATTGATTGGGAATGAAGAAAACTGAAAACTATGACCAGTTATTAGTAAGGTTCAATAAAAGAAAAGAACAACTTACTAAAGAACAAGAAACATTCAAAGAAGCACATGATAAATGGGTGGAATTGGATGAGAGATTGAGTTATTTACTGGGGTGTATAGATACTATTGTCTACTTACAAACTGGTAAATTGCCTAGTGATGGTAATCATGATGGTATGAAAGATCACAAACCAAGAGAATAATGACCTTCTTAATAGCAGTAATGTCATTTGCAAACTTTGTATTCTATCCATTGGTGATAGGATTCTTTATTGCATTGATAATAGAACAAGTTTTTAGAGCACAAGACAAAGCACCTCAAGTGCTTAGATCTATGGCAGTTAGAAAGTATTTCTGGAGACAAGCATGGTTATTTAACATAATATGGTTTGTGTGCTATGCTATATTATTATTTGTAGTAAGACCTGGACAACAAACTATGCCTGATATGATTTGGCAGGGGTAATTATGAACAATCACATTAAAAACACAAGAAAGATGTATTATAAGTATCTTTCTAAAAATGTAACTGAAGTATTAGTTCAGTTTAAGGATGAAGAACCTGCATGGATTCCTCTATCTACATATGAATCAATTCCTGGTATATCATTATCAAGTGAGGAGAGTAGGTATTGGAACGGTGAACTTGAAGGTGAAGAGTTTGAGAAGGCATTAAATAAATATGGTTATGAGTACACACAAATCCCATCACGTTATTAATCATGGCACTATCACAACAAACAATAGATTATCTACTTGAAGCAGAAGGTAGTATCAGATCAGCACTTAAATCTGCTGCGGTGAATGAAAAACCTTTAGTTATAAATCAAATATCTAAATTATTATATGATATAGATCATCTTAAGGAGTTTGAGAATTTACAAGACATTGTGGAAGATGCGATGAAAAATCGTGAAGAATCTTAAATTCTGAATAATCCTATGATTGAAAATTTTATCAAAATCGCAGATGATGTTTTAACTTCTGGCCAAAACAGATTTTTGAAAGAACTTGTTGATAGCCACAATCCAATAGAAAAACTTCCTCCTGATAAACCTGCACCAAATGGAAGGTTTTGGCAACCTCGTGCTGATGATGCAAGAAAAGATTCTCAATTTGTTTTAGATCCTTTTTGGCCACAATTATCTTCAGAAATTAATAATCAAATATATGAGAAATTACTTATTCCTTATATAGAGGAATTTTCAACTTTACAATCTGAAAATGCTTATTATTTAAATGGTTCAATTTTAATTCAAAAAACAGAACCATCAGAAGGTTATCATGCATGGCATACTGAAAATGGTTCGTGGAAACTTCGTCATAGAACTTTTGCATGGATGATATATCTTAATGATGTAGAAGAGGGTGGGGAAACTGAGTTTTTATATCAAAAAATTAGGATTAAACCAAAATCTAATATGGGACTTATTTGGCCAGGAGGATTTACTCACACCCATCGAGGAAATCCACCCTTAAGTGGAACTAAATATATTCTAACTGGATGGATAAGCGGTATTAGTAACGATATTGTGGATATAAACAGTTACCAACCTTCTAATAATTAAGAATGATTGCGACACTCTAAAGACATTATAAAGTTTATAGATAAATCATATAACTATGTTATAATATCAACACACACCACCATAGAACTATGATTAACTTAGACCAGACATATGAATCTTACTTAGATGGTAGTAAGAAGATGAGAATAGATGGTGTTGAAGAGAGAGTTAAGGCATATGGTTGGCATTGTGATGGTAATGATATTAAGGGACATTATGTGACAACAGAGAATTATCAGTTATTTTATAATATGGAAGGATTATTTACAAAGATGGTGGCACTCAGAGAACTGGCACAAACTAATGCGTGAATGAATATCTTTCTGATATAATAGGAGTATAGACAAAAATTAAATGAAAACTGCACTTGCCGTATTATTAGCATTAACTCCTGTTTCTGCACTTGCTAGTCCTGTTTATAATGACTCTCAACCAGGATATTCTAATCAAAGAAGTTGTTTCAAGACAGAATATAGAGAAGAGTATATTCCAGGTACAGAGGATAATCCTGGATATGTAAAGTCTTGGAAGGATACTGTTGAAGTTCCTTGTGAAGATGTTAATCCTGATGTTGGTTGGAGAAGACATCCATCACCACCAGAAAGACCATACTATCGTAGGCATGTAACTGTCTATGAGGATACTAATGATTGTAGTGATGGTAAGATTGCTGGTGGATTGTTAGGTGGTGGACTTGGTGCTGCAATCTCAAGAGGTGATGGACGTTGGTGGGCAATTCCATTGGGTGCAGTAGTTGGTAGTCACATTGGATGTGATCTTGCTGGAGGATAATATGCGTAAATCGTGGGAAGATAAGATTTTTCATCAAAAACTTATGAAGAAACTGGGTTATAAACCTAGAAGAAAAAAAGATTCTCATCAATGGTGGGAATCTCCTTTCATTGATTATGATACTCCTAGACAAAAGTATTATTAACTGAAGCGTTTAAATTGTATTCTTATTATATAATGATATACTGATGGCATTAAGAGTCACCTTTGAAAATACGCAAGAGATTATTCTCTCCAATACTTATCAGGGTCTTCTTTTGCCTGGTCATGGTGTTTACTACCTATTTGTAACTGGTAAATTAGGAGAGGTTACTGAAGGAGCAGGGAAAACACCACAAGAAGCAATAAATGATAGGTATGCTGGAAAATTATCTGCTAATGATAAAAATATAGAAATTGCTGCTTATTTTGTTTTTGATAAGAATCCTCATAAATTAAGACAATATGATAATACTTTAAGAGAGTATATTGATACACAGTATAAGGGAGGTGTAATTCCTTTTGGTGCATGTCATCTTGGAAATAAAATTGAAGGAAAGAATACTGAGGCATTGATTGATTTTGATGTTAATCAGCATTTACCAACACTTATTGAGTGTGTCAAATCTCATCATGGAATCTCACAACATTTTAATACAAGGAAACCATTTAAACCAAGATTTGGTCAACAGAAGGCAATAGATGAGATTGTTGATAGGTTATTAAATAAGAATAAATGTTTATTTTCTGGATATACCAGTATTGGTAAGACTATTATTAGTTTAGTATCAGTTCTTAAATATTTCAGGGAACTGGACAAAAAGGGATTTCCTAATTGGAAGAGAGGTGGATTGGTATTAGTTACCACTCCTATATCTGATACTTTAAAGTCCTTTACTGATGATTTGGATTTTGTTGATGTAGGTGCTATTAGATCGCAGAAATATAGTTATATGACTAAGAAGCATTGGGAAGATACTTCTTTAGGTGAAATAAAAAAAAGAACTGATGATGGTGAGGTAATTTTCTTATTAATTACTGCACAAGATCTATTTTATGATGATAAGAATGGTGATTCAAAAATTAGAGGTAAGTATAATATATTAAATGGTAATATTGATTTGTGGGTGAGAGATGAGGGTCATAAGTATTATCGTGGAGAGAGAACTTCTAATCTTCTTGATTGTTTAAAGGCATCTGCTGTTCTTGACCTTAGTGCTACTCCATATAATTTTCTTGATACTTATAGTAAAGATACTATAGTTAATCGTGATTTATTATGGGGATCAAATCATAGAGAATATACTGGACTTCCTGAGATTGCTATTGAATCTTATGAGACACCATTTGCAGGGTTAAGTGATAAGATTAAAGCAGTATATGATGTGGAAGAGGGATATGATCCTCGTAAATGGTTTGTTCGTGATGATAATGGTGCATATGTTTATATTGAGGATATTGTAGAAACACATGATCGTAAGTATGTTAGTGCATTTCCTAAACATAAAAATCATTTAAATGTTAATCTTTTTGATAAGAGAGTTTCATTAGATGTTCTACCTTCTGGTGAAGATGGTGATGGTGCAGCAGATAAATATCCCGATCTTGCAAAAAATCTTAACCAACGTATCAAAACAAGACACTATATTGATGCGTGGACTCTTGAGAATATGGCAAAAGATAAAAATATATCATTAGAAAAGTGTGTAGATGAACTATTAGAAAAGCATCCTGCGGTTAATATCTTAACTTGTCGTAAATTTACTACAGGTACAAATATTCCTCAAATTAGTCATATTAATCTATTTGATAAGATTTCTAGTCCTGCAGAGTTAATTCAATTAGTTGGTCGTGCTTGTCGTAAAGTTGCAGGAAAGAATCAGGTTATGTTATATAACCATTGTCCTGGTAATGAGATTGAATTGGCATTAGGAATTTCTGCAAGAAAGAGTGCGGATCTTAGTGGTGAGAGTCAAGTCGAATATTTACAATCTATTCCCTTTACTAAGTATCCTCTTAATAGTACTAAACCTACAGTTGTAACTCCTGAAGATATTATATTTCAAGTTAATGATTATTATAAGTCCAAGAGTAATCCTAGACCTAGTAGAGATAAACTCACCAGTGCTATCTTAGATGCCATAAGTGATTGGGATTTAATAGAATTATCACAGAAATATAAACCCAATCAGATAAAGACAGGTAAGAAATTAAGTGATAGTAATAAGGCGAAGGTAAAGAATATTATTAAATCTTCAGGTGGTAGTAGTTCCACTCTAACGGAACCAAAAGTGGTTCAAGTAGTTAATTTAATTGAGTCAATTTTTATTGAATCGACATGGGTAGCATATACAAATAAGAATTATGATGTAATGACACTCTTGAAGAGTTGGGAAATGAAAAAGATGTTTGATGAGGATGATTTGAATACTGTACGAGATATAATAAGTCCTTTATGTGGAGAGAATAATATTTATAAATTCTTTAATGAGTTTTTGAAAGATAAGCAAGAAGCATATAGTGTGTTGCCATTTGAAGAAGTGCATGATGATATTTTTATTGATACTCAAAGGAAGAGGGATATGGGAATCGTCTATGTTCCTATGAAACTAGCATATGAAATGGTTGACTCTGATTTTGATAAAGTATATAATAATGGTGGTAGAAACTTTCTTGTTATTAATGCTTTAAGTGGATCTATTCCTTATGCAATTAAGCAGAAATATCCTGATGTAAATATATTCTGTGCAGAATATATCCCATACTTTAAGAAACATTTGGAAGATCTTATTTCAAATTGTCAAGTTTGTGATATAAAATATAATGATAAGACCAAAAAAACTCTTGCTCTTTCCAATTTTAATCGTATGAAATTTAGTGGTGTACTTGCAAATTATCCTTATCAAAAGGATCAGAATGATCCTAAATCAAAAGCAAAGAGATGGGTGTTATGGCACTCTTTCCTTGATAAAGGATTAAATTTAAGTGGTTATAATTCTATAGTTATTCCTACCTCGGTTGTGTCTCCAGGAAAACAATGGGAGTCCATTAAGAAAAATCTAATTAAATTAGATCTTGATGTTAAAGATAATCATTTTAAGGGTATTGGTTCAACATTTTGTAGAATTATTTGGGATGAGAATTATACAGGAACAACAACGATTGTTTCTAATGAGAAGACATACAATATAGATGTATCTGATTATCCTTTTCTTCCATCTGTAGTAGATGATGTAACTTTGAGTATGTATGATAAACTTAAGGGAACTCGTAAATGGCAACGAACCACTGAATTTCATACGAGCAATATTTCTAAATGGAGAAGTGATAATGGATCTATTGAAGTTCTACATTCAACAGCAAAAACACATAAAACTAATGTATTTCATCCCAATAATAAAAAGATTAGAGTTGGTGTAAGTTTATCTGGGTATCCTAAGTTTAATGTAATGCACAACATGGCAGCAACTCAGAACATTGCATATACTGAATGTTCAACATTAGATGAAGCAAATAAATTAGCACATTATCTTAATAGTGAAGAGATACAAGATCTATTAAAACAAGATTATAGTTTCAAGTGGAATGGGTGGAATAAGTTGGAAGTAATTAAGTTGTTAGGTTAATGGTAGATAAGAATAAGCATAATATACAGTCAGGGTCTAATATTAATAGATCTGATAAACGTATAAACTCTACTGGAGAAGTATTTACTCCAATGGAATTATGTGCTGAGATGGTGAATGAAATACCAGAGTATCTTCTTAAAGATCCTAATAGTACATTTTTGGATAACTCTGCTGGATCGGGTAATTTTATAATTTCATTACAAATTAAATTAAAGGAATATCATTCTTTAGAACATATTAATAATAATATGTTATATGCAGTAGAATTGATGGAGGATAATCATAAAGAATTATGTGATCGTGTAGGAGTTTCTGTTACTCATCCTCATTATGTTTGCCATGATGCACTTAATTATGATTATAGTTTTGGTGAACCTGTAGGGGTGGAGAAATTTATGATTTAAACTGAAGCGTTTAAAGTGTATACCTAGACGAAAAGCACTAATTGTGCTATTATTTAATTAAATCTCTTACAGTTTTATACTATGAATGAACAATTAAAGAGTGATCTACTCAAGAATGAAGCAGATGAATTTTGGGCAAACTGTGAATCAAAAGCAGCAGAACTTGAGATTACTGTTGACTATTATCTGGAAGAGTTCTATATATAACGTGTATCATTATTCTTTATTAATTTAAAATCATGGATGAAAAAGACAGACGTTACAAAGTCATGACTCAAACCACTATGGGGTGGACTTTGTTTGCAGATCAAGCACAAAATCTAACTAAAGAAGAGTGTGATAAGATGTTAGATAATGCACTCAAAGCAGGTGCTAATCCTCAGTATTTAAAGGTAGTAGCAAATAATGATCCTAAGTATATTGATGAAAAAACAGGACGGTCTGTATGACTATCACATCCAATAAACCTGATATGTATGTAACATTCAGAGATCACATCCGTCATGGTAATGTATGGACTGCTGAAGTTGAATTAAGTATGCAAGATACTTTAGATGAACCAGCATATCCTTTATGGGTTGTTGTTGACGTAATAGCACCAAATAGAGAGTTAGCATATTATATTGTTAGTGTAATGTATCCAGACTACGAAACAATTAACATAGAAAATGAACCACTCTCCGAAGACGAACTATGATCCGCAAGTTGATGATTATGTTATTTGGAACCGACCAAATGGAGACATAGAAGAAGGGTGGGTATATTTTAAGGGTGATCCAATAGACAATGAAAAACGTATTAAGGATGGGTGGAACTCTGTTTCTAGATACATTACTATAGAAACTAATGTAAGAGATAAACCAGATTGTTTTTATACTTCTGGTAAACCAATGCTACATAAAAAGATTCACACATTATTATTATGTAATGAACAATGTTGGCATGAGTTAGAATATGTTAAACATAGAAGAACTAGAGAGATATTACATTATTCACAGTATGATGATGTTAATGAAGAGAATCAATTAGCAGATAAATCAGGTGTTGAAATGTATAAGGCACAAGAGGGGAGATTGCAAGATTATTAACAACATTTAAATTATTAATTGAGGAAAAATTATGTCTTTATGGCAAGATACGGAAGAAAAACAACCTAAAGTTCATGTTCTATATCCTACTATGGTATATGAAAATGATCTTATGGAGGTTGAAACAATAAATCAAGAGATTGATAATATTATTGATAAAGTTGATTTTACTTCCGATCATGAATTTACTGAAGCACATATGATGAGTGGAGGTCATCATGAGGATGATCTTATATCAACATATAAATTAGAAGTATTTTCTAATGTTTTATCAAAAAATATAAAACAATATGTGACTTCATTGAAATCATTTGAAACAAATCCTACACCCCCTAGTATGAATTATACGAGGCAATCTTGGTTTACAAAAATGAAAAAAGGTCACTATTCTAACATTCATCATCATGGATGGGCAGATCTTTCTGGTGTATATTATTATAAGACAAGTGGTGATGATGGTTCTCTTTTTATTCAAACATCTAATCCACATTTAGATACAAGTAAATTATTTTTTAAACATGGAGGTGTAACACTATTACCACCAAAAGTGGGAAGATTATATTTGTTTCCTGGATGGTTAAGGCATGGAGTACAACTTAATAAAACTGATAATACAAGAATAAGTTTATCTTTCAATATTATTTTTGATAGTAACTGAAGCGTTTAAATTGTTCCTCTAGTATAACAACAATTAAATTATTATGCGACCTTCTCAAGTTTTAAAAAGATTAAATGAACTTCGTAAAGTTTATCAGGAACAAACATTTAAGTTTACTTCTGAACAACAAAAAGAATATGATAATCTAAAAGAAGTTCGTAGAGAAAGAGTAAAGTATTTTTATGATAATGATTTGGTATTTAAAGGTAGTGGTAAAAAGGATGATACTAAATAATTAAAAACTATAGAAAGATGCCATACCACGTTAAGACTCCAAAAGCATTAGGAACTGGTGATGTTTACTGGAAAGAGAATAACACTTGGACAGAGACATATGCTGATAGAAAGCAATATGCTAATATATCAGATGCTAATGCAGTTAAAGCAACAACTGTAACTAGAGTGATTGGAGGTAAGACTATGACTTATCAACCTAAGTGGTTCGCAGATTCAACAGTAGTTACTGAATAATACAATGGCATGGTATGTAAAAGGAACTAGCAATGGTGTAACTGTGTACTATGCTGGTGAAAAACCAGTATTTACTTGGGTTCCTGTTGGATCTCCTGAAGAATCCAAGAAAGTTGCTTTTTCTAGTAAAAGTGATGCCGAAAATACATTATCTGAATTAGAATCAACTCTAAAACAAGCATATTCACCTGGAGTATTTGATAATCCAACAATGGATAAGAACTCTGTAACTATCGTAGAAGAATGAAAAGTTTCAATCAATTTCTAACAATTTGCGAGGCAATCTACGACAGAGATAAGAAATCTGACGTAGATCTTGAGGTGGGTAAAATAGGTAAAGATAGGAAGAAAACTGCACCAGAGAGACGTAGGGTTAAAAGAGTAGATGGTGGGAAGACAGTACCAGCAAAAGAGTACAAACCACGAAAAGATATAGGTAAGCAACGTCAAGCATCTACTAGAGTTCAACAACCTGAGAAGGCACGAGGAAGTGCTAGTCTATCACCTAGAGAACAGCAACGTAAAGCAGCACTAGAGAGAAGAAAAGGTAAATCTGGTGGTAGTAAAAAGGATTTAGAGAAAGCAGCATCTAAGATGTTGTCTAAGAAAACAACTAAGACAGTTGATCCTAAGTATAAAGGTCATAAACAAAGTGGTTATAGTAGAGCAGAGAGACAAAAGATTATTAGAAAAGGTGAAAGAGAGTTAGTAAAAACTAGATTACAAAATCTAGGTAAAGAGAAAGAAACTGATTTAAAGCATCCAATTACTACAACTCAAAAGTCTAAAGATAGAAAAAAGAAATAACAACTGAAGCGTTTAAAGTGTTCACCTAGTGTGAGGGATATGTGGTTCTACTGCCCCGATTAAGTTTGGGGGTTCAGGTGTAAGCGATTCCCAGTAGGTAAATTTGGGCATATAGGTGAAACCTATGTCGATGCCCCACTCCCTCACTCTCTATTAACCCTGTAAGGGTCTACAACGTGGTCTTAATTGACTTTACGTTATTCACTATGTTATACTTATTATATGATTGAATTACGTGAGCATCAACTAAGAGTCGTGAATAAAATGTCTACTCACCAAAGAGGGCAAGTGATTGTCCCTACTGGTGGTGGCAAGACTATTTGTATGATTAGTGATGCTATTTCGCAGTTAAGTAAAAAGAATCAGACCATAGTTGTTGTTGCTCCGCGTATTTTATTAGCACAACAATTATCATCTGATTTTCTTAAATTAGTACATCCAGTTAAGGTATTGCATGTTCATAGTGGTGAAACTGACCACTATTCAACAACAGATAGTAAATCAATCTTTAACTGGGTTGTAAACAACTGGAATGATAATAGAATTATATTTTCTACATATCATTCATTACATAGAATACAGGAGTCTAGTATTCCTGTAGATACAATATACTTTGACGAGGCACATAATAGTGTTCAGCAACATTTCCACCCTGCTACTAGATTTTTTGCAACTACAAATAATCGTAGGTGCTTCTTCTTTACTGCTACTCCTCGTATTAGCAATTCTAGTGAACAAGTGGGGATGAATGATGAATATGTTTATGGTAAAGTATTAGAGCAAGTACCAGCA
>Ga0310344_10004548_pt1 | contig 10308 bp, 6 predicted proteins | sample HC15DNA20200_MG_FD_203801 | JGI IMG/M metagenome (GOLD analysis project Ga0310344, IMG submission 203801) | Marine microbial communities from station ALOHA, North Pacific Subtropical Gyre - HC15-DNA-20-200_MG | ecosystem: Environmental > Aquatic > Marine > Oceanic | place: Pacific Ocean: North... | reverse complement strand
CAAAACCAGCTCTCAGACCGCTGCGATTACCTTCATTGTCACCAAATACCGCCTGCATCGGGCAGCGCAGTTTCCGGAAAGCAGGTAGCGCAATGGGGGACATCAGGTCACCAGCATGAATTACTTGCTGGCATTCCGCACGGTTGAACAACTCAACGGCGCGTCGTATGTAGTCGAGGTGGTCGTGAGAGTCACCGAGAATACCAATCCACATGGAACGTTTCCCAGCATTAACCGCCCAGGTTACACGCTGCAGCGCAAAGTCTCTACGCCGTACAGCAGACACCAAAACAACAAGGCCGTATCGGATGTGAGGTCGGTGCTATTGGGAATTTGTCATTACGACTTGCCCGGGCACTCATCACCCTCAAGTGCATCTTTCTGCTCGGTAATGACCGGACATTGCGGGCACATTTCGGCGTTCAGAGCAGTGTATTCGGCCCACTCTTCGGGTACGTTGTCTTCGTGGACAATCGCTTCAACCGGACATTCCGGAATACAGGCTTCACAATCAATGCATTCTTCCGGGTGGATGTAAAGCATCTGGTCGCCTTCGTAGAAACATTCCACTGGACATACGGTGACACAGTCAGTGTATTTACAGTCAAAACACGGTTCCATCACGACGTGAGTCATGCCCGATTTCTCCCTTTCTCAAATCCTTCTAAATATGTAGACCCCGCAAACCTATAAAAGATACCTATTGTTATAAGTATCTCTCGTCTGGCTGTGCACGATCGTCTGTTATTGGTTGGCTCAAAGTCTGTCACATAATCTCTTCTACACAGCCTATCGTAAGAATGTTAGGGGCCTTTGCAGTTTATTGTCAAGGTCCGAAAACTCGTTAAAAGAAAATTTATCGGATTAAAAGTTATTTCCTATGTACATGTTCGTCTAAAAACCGCCGGAACATAAAGCGGAACCCTGATTTTTTGCCCGGCTTGCCAATCCCATGATTTACCGTAGTGATCTTATTATTAGGTTCGGCACCAGTGGTGTTCCTCCCAGAAAATTGTTTGTAAGAAGACTTAATGACGGATTCACAATGTTGCGATACTTAAAGGAGTAAGTTTCTATTTTTTGTGGGAAATCAGGCCAGCCATGTCAGTGAAGAAAGAATCCGATCTTTATCTTCCCGTACGTCGATTTCTTGAACACCGTGGATATCGTGTTCGGGGAGAAGTGGTGGATTGCGATCTGGCGGCGGTACGCGGCCAGGAGCTGGTAGTAGTAGAACTGAAACGAACGTTCAATTTGACACTGGTTTTTCAGGGAATCGACCGACAACGTATTACGGATCAAGTTTTTGTCGCCGTTGAAAATCCTCGGAGTCGCAAACGTGCCCGGTGGAGAGATGTGCATGGATTATGTCGCAAGCTCAGCCTGGGGCTCATGACCGTTACGGTGGGAGCCCGCCGAAGCAGTGTATCGGTGGAGCTTGAGCCTGGGCCGTATCGCCCGAGGAAGAATAAATCACGGCGCGATTCACTCCTGCAGGAAATGCAAATGCGATCTGCAGATTTCAATCTCGGTGGTAGTAGTCGCCGACCGATTGTAACGGCTTATCGTGAAGAGGCACTTAGGGTCGCTTATCGTCTCAAACTGGAGGGAGCTTCCAAAGTAGCCGTTGTCCGAGAGTCGGCCCCCAGTCCACGTGCAGGAAGCATTCTGCTGAATAACGTGTATGGGTGGTTCGAACGGGTAGATCGAGGCGTTTATTGTTTAACTCAGGAAGGTGAAAAAGCCATTGAACATTATGCGGATGTGGTGCAAGTGATTACTCAGAGCACCTTTGACACCGGGCCGGAAATGAACCGCAAAGCCAGCTGAGATTCTGTGTCGTGCCGACAAACAGAGGTACTGGAGATGCAGATCAAAACCTGCTTCAGTAGTGGGGAAGAAGCTTAGACCAGTATGGACTGAAGAGGCTTACCCTGGGACAGAATAAAGGGACGTTCTTCCTGATCGGGCGTTTCCAATTGGGGGTCTATTCCGAGGCAGTGATAGATGGTGGCTGTCAGATCAGCCGGAGACACCGGTAAATCACCGGGATAGCCTCCGATTTTGTCAGAAGAACCATGTACCACACCACCCTGAATACCACCACCTGCCAGCATGACAGAAAAGACATGAGGCCAGTGCTCACGTCCAACGGTTTTTAAGGTCACCTTTGGCGTACGACCGAATTCGCTTGCAACGACAACGAGCGTTTCCTCTAGTTGCCCGGTTTGCTCCAGGTCGTGGATCAGAGCTGCAAAAGCCTGATCAAAAGGTGGAATCAGGTCTTCACGGAGCGCCTCAAAGTTTTCACGATGACTGTCCCACGCATAACCTTTTTCACCCTGGGTGCGCAACCAGCTGACCTGAACCAGACGGGTTCCAGCTTCGAGCAATCGTTTTCCGAGAAGCACGGATTGGCCGAAAAGGTTGCGACCATACCGCTGACGCTCCTCACGGGAAGCTGTTGCGAGATTGACAGCACGATGAACGGCATCAGAAGAAACTACATCAATGGCTTTTTCCTGGTTTGCCTGAAGCGATTTTGCCAGAGCGGTTTCCTGAAGGAAACGACTTTGCTGGTTAAACTGGTCGATGAGTCGTTTACGACGATGAAGAATGTGGGTGGGAGCGTTGGCGATCAACGGGAGGTGTTCGAGTCGGAAATCGTCGTCGTTCGGATTGCCACCTGTCTGCATGGGATCATATTTGCTGCCTAGTTGTCCTCCCCATTGACCGGCACGCCTGCCACTTCCGGCGTCGAGTCGGCGGGGGACCATGACAAAAGGAAACATCGGGCCATTTCCCGGTGCCAATTTGGCGATAGCAGAACCAACATGTGGAGCTTCATTACGCCCCATGAAATTGGCCTCGCCCTCACCTCGAGGATACTTGTAACCGGTAAACATCATATAGCCACCGCCTGCATGGCCGGCGGAAGTATGAGTCATCGATCGAATGAGGGATATACGATCCATGATCTGGGCAGTTTCAGGAAGGTATTCTGTGAACCGAAGCCCTGGAAGGACGGTATCGATCGTGTCAAATTCTCCACGTATTTCAACCGGTGCGTCGGGTTTTGGATCAACGGTGTCGTGGTGGGAGGATCCACCGGACAAAAACAGGACAATACAGTTTTTCGCTTTTCCGAAACTTCCGGATGAGCTGGTGGTGCGATTGGATGCGTTCGCTGTGACCAGCTGAGGGAGGCTGACACCAGCCATGGATAAACCACCAAAACGTAACATTTCACGCCGCGACAGTCCGTCACAGAAACTGGCAGAAGGTCCCAAAAACCGGATCATCATCGTGCTCCTCTAGATTCCTATCGATCATCGATAAACCCAGACACGTTTTAGAATAGCTAAAACCTCTCTTTCAGGACAAGGAAAATTAGGTGCTGATGGCAAGAACCGGGTAGGTGAACCACCTATTCAGTGATAAAATATAAACGCAGTTCGTGAATAACATTGTCATAATGGAGCAGCAGACTCATGTTCAGGACTCGATGGGCCACCGTGTGGGTGTTAATTCTGACTGGGGTGTTTGGAAACGCCGCTTGGGGACAAGCGTTTATTGAGAACGTGTGGCCTCCGGCCTTCGATCGTGGATCGGTGACCCGTGTCACGCTTGAAGGTACAGAAATCGATCAGCCTGTAGCCGTCTGGAGTTCCCTTTCAGACCCCTATCTTCAGGCCAGACATGTCGGATTCGATTCTCAGGGAAATCCCACTTTCGATATCGAAGTTGCCGACAATGCTCCTCTGGGATTTTTCGGTTTACGACTAGCGACGATCGATGGACTCAGTAATGTTCATCTTTTCCTGGTAGACGACTGTACCAGTTCGGTGGAACAGTCGTCGCTTTCGAACTCGCCGTCGGGACAAAAAGTGTCCTTGCCGATAGCTGTATCGGGCATTTGTCGACGAACCGACGTCGACCGTTATTCGATTGACGTTGAAGCGGGCCAACGGGTTACTTTTGAAATTGTCGCCAGTCGATTTGGTAAGAATTTTGATCCCCTGATCATCATTCGTGATCGTTCTGGGAAACTGGTAAAGGAAGCCGATAATGATGTAGGTTTGTTTTTTGACTGCCGTTTTGAGCATGTTTTCGAACAATCCGGAACCTATCTTATTGAAGTCCGGGATGCGCGTTACCATGGTTCCGAGCATTGGAGTTATGTGCTGCGTATGGGAAGCTTTCCGGTTGCGCGGGTCGTTCTGCCGTCTATGGTTACCCGTGGTCGTCGGACATTGCTCTCTTTTCCTCAGCTGGGTAGTGACTCGGCGAGTTATCATGATACGCCCGTACACAGCCGCAGTTCCTTTTTCCTGGAATTACGACGAGAACAGGATGATGCTCCCGCATGGTTACCCTTGTCGGTCACCGATCTTGAGAATCGATTGGAAACGGAACCAAATGGAGGTCGTGAGCAAGCCACGTCGATTGCTGTACCCGGGGTGATGCATGGTAATCTTTTTCAGCGGGGAGACCGGGACTGGTACAGTTTTGACTTGGTGAAAGGACAGCGTTTTGACGTGCGTTCAGAAACTCGGACACTCGGATCTCCAGCGGATTTGGAACTGTCGCTTTATGATCCCTCGGGGAATCAAATGCTGCGGGCCGATGACAATGGTCGTGAAGATGCGGCGTTTGGATTTTCGGTTGAGACCAGTGGTCGACATCATCTCCTGGTGCGTGATGTGATTGAAGAGGGCGGTCCCGAATTTGTTTATCGTGTTGAATTCCGTTTCAAAAAACCTCGGCTGGACCTGGTGTCTGAAGTGGCTCGTTTGACGATTCCTCAGGGCTCTCAGCAACCACTTCCGCTGGTCCTGAACAGGACTGAGTACGAGGGAAAGGTATCGCTGTCTCTGGAAGGAACGGTGCCATCCGGGATTCATCTTGCCCGTACAACGGTAGATCCCGGCGAGTCCGGGCAATGGGAGAATGCTCTTGTTGTTTCAGAGGATGCTCCAACGGGTCTTTATACCTTTCAGGTTCTTGCTCGAGCCGAATCGGAGTCTGGTTTACTGGAGACGCTGGCCAGGACTCATCCGCTGGTAGATCGCCTTCCTACGGGACGGGGGCCGCATGGTGAACCCTTTGAACTACGGGAGGATCAACGTCGGTTACCACCCACACTTACGGATCGCATCAGCGTTTTGGTTACGCAACCATCACCATTTGACTTTGAACTGGAGGAAGAGCTTGTGGTTCTTCCCAGATACCAGAGTGCGGCTTTCCATATTCGAACCCGGCGCCGTGATGGATTTGAATCCCCCATCCAGTTCGTTGCTCGAGGAGGCACCCTGGATCACAACCGACTTCAGCCCCCTCGTGTACGTTCGCGTATTGCTGAGGCGACACCCGCATCACTCAACGTGACGGGACAACTCAGATCCGGGGTTAACAGTGAGCTAGTGAAGCACCGTGTGACGGTAACCGGGATGTCACATTCCGGAGATCGGAAGATTTTTCTGACACGAACTTTTGACTTGCAGATCAAAGTTGCTTTCGAACCGACGATCCAGCCAACTCGTCCCGAAGTACTTCCCGGTGCAAAAAAATCGTTACAGTTACAGGCGCGGCGACGGGAACCCTTTTCGGGCCCGATTACCGTTCATCTGGAACAGGTCGATGGCCTGGGACTTCCGAAATCGATTACGATTCCTGAAGGAATGCCATTTTGTGATCTGGAGGTGCATGTGGCCGATCATGTAAAGCCGGGAGTGTATAAGATTGGTCTGCAAAGCGTGGCACGCGTTGCAAGATATGAAGAGACTTTCAGTGGAGAGAAACTGGAAATCGTTGTGCTGGCCGATCCCGAGGCGGAGTCTTCCCCTTAGTCAACCTGAGAGAGGATTTCTATTCAGGAAGGAAAAACATGTTTTATTTAAAAGGTGTTTTCAGGATGCGTTGCTATATTCTGTGCAAAATGTAAAGACTGAGTTGAAGCAATACATTTACTGAGCTCTGAGTCTTCATGAGAGGACAAATGATGTTTCGTGTTTGCGTGGTCATGGTGACAGGTTGCCTTGGACTGATACCCGCCTCTTATTCCAATGCGGAGGGGATCGAAGCGGTGACCGTCCGTGTTGTTCCAGACTCTATTCGCATGGTCGATTTGCGTGACGAGCAACAACTGCTTGTGACGGGGGTACCGGATATGAAACATCAGCTCGACTTGACTCGTATTGCCAGCTACATTTCCCTGAACCCGGAAGTAGCGGAGGTGGATCGTGCGGGAATGATTCGGGCACGAATGGCTGGAAGCACCACGATCATAATTCGATATCGTGATCAGCAGATTGAGCTTCCTGTTCATGTGGAGTCTACCGATGATCCTTCACGGGTTGATTTTCAAACGGAGGTAGTTGCTGCTTTGTCACGAGGAGGATGCAGTCAGGGTGCCTGTCACGGATCTCCTCAAGGGAAAAATGGATTTCGGCTCAGCCTGCGAGGTTATTTACCTGAACTGGATTTCGAAACACTCAGTCGTGACATATTCGCTAGACGGATCAATCTTGAACAACCGAATGAAAGTCTTTTTTTACAGAAAGCCACCGCACGGGTACCCCATCAGGGGGGCAAGCGTTTTCTGGGCAATGAACGTGCATACCAGTTGTTAACACGCTGGGTTGCTGAAGGTTGCAGGGATTCAGAAGTGCCCGCCGACCTATCCCATCTGGAAGTATTGCCGACCCAACGCTATTTGCACACCGACAGTCCGGAGCAGCAACTGGTGGTACGCGCTCATTTTCTGAATGGGACTACACGTGACGTCACGCATCTGGCTGTTTTCGAGTCAAGCAATGAAGAGGATGCGAAGGTTTCTGATGGAGGACTGGTACAGTTTCATCGTACCGCTGAGGTGGCCATTCTGGTTCGATATCTTCAGGAAATGAAGTCGGTTCATCTGACTTATGTTCGTCAGGATCCGGATTATTTTGCCGAGTTTCCGGATGTGTCCAATGAGATTGACAACCACGTTTTTGCCAAGCATCGACAGCTTCAGCTTACTCCAGCTCCCGTGGCCGATGATGCCACGTTTTTGCGACGAGTTTATCTTGATTTGACGGGAAGTATACCAACTGAAATGCAGACTTTGCGATTTTTAGTGTCCTCGGTTCCTGACAAACGGGCACATTTGATTGATCAACTTCTGAAAACTCCGGAGTTTGCCAGCTTCTGGGCATTGAAATGGGCTGATATCATGCGTGGAAACCGTGAGACGATAACGGAGCGAGGAGTTCATAGCTTTCATCGTTATCTGACGCAGGTCTTTTCAGAAGACCTGCCATTTGACCAGTTTGCCCGTGATATTTTGACAAGTCGGGGAAACACGATTCATCGTCCTCAGGCCAATTTTTATCGCATTGCACGAACACCGGAAAAGGCTGCAGAATCGATGGCGCAGTTATTTCTGGGAGTGCGTATTCAGTGTGCCCGGTGTCACAATCATCCGTTCGAATCCATTACGCAGAATGATTATTATGGTTTCATGGCCTATTTTTCCCGTGTGCGTATCAAAGGGCAGACGTTTGGGTTGGATGATGAGGTGGTGTACCTTGCTGATAAGGGCGAAGTGCGGCATCCTGCCTCGGGTGAAGTTGTGGTTCCAGCTGCCTTTGGGCACGGAGAAGCGGTCGATGAGGCAAACGGATTTTCAGATCGGCGTAACGCACTTGTTCAATGGTTGACGGAATCGGACAACCCTTATTTTTCACAATCCACGGTAAACCGTGTCTGGTACCACCTGTTAGGACGGGGAATTGTGGAACCGATTGATGATTTCCGTAATTCAAATCCTCCTTCCAATCCTGCATTGCTTACTGCGTTGTCAGCATCGTTTGTGCGGGATGGATATCGTCTCAAGCCTCTTATCCGAAAAATCCTTAACTCAAAAACATACCAGTTGCGCGCGGAGCCTGCAGCATCACGATCCCACCATTCAGCTGATCCGGAACGGCATTTCACGCATGCGGTTGTGCGAATGCTCAGTGCCGAACAAATTATCGATGCGATTTCATCGGCAACAGGCGTCCCGGAATTATTTGAAGGATATCCGATTGGTACACGTGCGATTGAATTGGCAGAAGGAAATGTAGAACACCATTTTCTAAAAGCTTTTACTCGACCGATTCGTGATGTGACCTGCGACTGTGCTCGTGATGCGGAACCTTCCTTGAACCAGGTCATACACTTGCTGAACAATCCCAGTGTAATTGCAAAACTGGAATCAAATTCGGGTAATATCAATCGCTGGTTTTCTGAAACCGGTAACATGCTCGATGTTGTCCAGTCCATATATCTGGCTACATTGAACCGGCCGCCGACGGAATCTGAAATGAGATTGGCCAAGAGTCATCTTCAGTCGGTTACCCGTCCGGAGGAAGCATTTCAAGATTTGCAGCATGCGTTGCTCAATTCCAATGAATTTCTTCTGAGGCATTGAGCGTTTCCACGGCGATGGATCTGTGCTACTTTTTCTCCTTGCCAGTGTCGTAGTCTCGCGCTATAACACACGCTCTCTCGTTACGCATGTCTGTGATTCCGTTTCTTCAGGATCGCATTCGTTATTTTATAGAGACGTTCAAGTGAAAATCGTATTCCGGAGAAGTATCGCGAGGGTTAATAGACTGATGTGGAAGGAGGCCTGAGGTTATGGCTCCAGCGAGCATTGTAAAAAGTACGGTCCGGGCATTGGACGAAGGAGAAGGCCTTCTTCGTCTGTCTCCGACATGGGTTCCGCGCTCTTTTTTGATCCCTGGCAGGCGTTTGAAACTCCATCCGGATGACTACTATGCGATGGGGGCAGAACGAGGCGGCATAGATGAACGTTGGTTTGGATCAACTACGGAAGCTGCAAACGAAAACCGCGAGGCAGATGAAGGGTTGAGTTATGTTCTTTCGGGCGATGATCGTTTTACTTTGAAAGACGCGATTACGGTAGAAGGTGATAGGATTATCGGATCCCGATTGTGGGATCAGTATGGTCGTTGGCCAGTGTATTCAAAGTTTTTCGACAATATGGGGCCGATTCCTCATCACATGCATCAGCGTTTTGAAGATGCAGCGCTAGTGGGGCAGGAAGGAAAGCCGGAAAGTTACTATTTCCCTCCCCAGTACAATAGCGTTGACAACAACTTCTGTTATACGTTTATGGGGCTTGAGCCCGGTACGACACGAGATCAGGTTCGTCAATGCCTGACGGACTGGGACAAGGGAGATAATGGCATACAGGATCTTTCACGCGCCTATCGTCTGAAACGCGGAACAGGCTGGCTTATTCCGCCGGGAGTACTTCACGCACCCGGTTCCTTGTGTACCTATGAACCGCAATGGGGTAGTGATGTGTTTGGCATGTTTCAGTCGATCGTGGAAGGACGTTATGTGCCCTGGTCCCTGTTAGTCAAGGATATGCCGGAAGAGAAACATCAGGATTTCGATTTTATTATCGATCAATTAGATTGGGAAAAGAATGTCGATACGCATTTCAAAGAAAGTAACTATCTGGAACCGATAGTTGACCCATTGCGATCAGGGGAAGGTTATACCGATAAGTGGATTGTTTACGGTACGGTTGGTGGACGTCAGATGTTCAGTGCCAAAGAACTAACGGTCCAACCGACCTCAAAGTGTACCCTTCAGGATCCAGGTTGCAGTAGCTGGATAACCACACAGGGCAAAGGTCGTATCGGAAAGTTGAATTTGCAAACGCCAGCGTTAATACGATTCGGTGAGGAAACCGAAGACGAAGTTTTTATCAGTCACGAAGCGGCACAGGCTGGTGTGGAAATCGAGAATACGGGAAGTGAACCGCTTGTGGGGTTACGGTATTTTGGACCCGATGTACATGAGGATTTACCTTCGATTGGTGATTATAGGAAATAGCTCACAAAGATTAGGTGATGCGGTTTATCTTTTCGCTGGAAAGGTAGACGAATGGGACAGCCGTGTTGATCAAGGAGAAAACAAATCATGACAAATACATTTCCCAAACTTCACAATGCGATGTGGCCCGGGCTTGTTGGCAAGGGGGAGGAAGACGGCCAGGAGCCGCCGATTAGCTTGGAACGTATGTTGGAACTGACTGCGAATGCGGAAGTAGATGGTGTTAAGTTTGAAGGAGTGGATTATTTTCTTTTTCACCCGCACACGGATCCGGATGCTTCCGATGATGAATTGAGACGCATCGCAGATATGATTGCGAGTCGTGGTCTCAAGGTCGGGTCGTTGGTTGCACCAATATGGCCGGGCACAGTTGGGGACTCAGCGATGGGGGATGACGCTTCGCAGGAGAAG
>Ga0310344_10004546_pt1 | contig 10309 bp, 6 predicted proteins | sample HC15DNA20200_MG_FD_203801 | JGI IMG/M metagenome (GOLD analysis project Ga0310344, IMG submission 203801) | Marine microbial communities from station ALOHA, North Pacific Subtropical Gyre - HC15-DNA-20-200_MG | ecosystem: Environmental > Aquatic > Marine > Oceanic | place: Pacific Ocean: North... | reverse complement strand
TTGTTGCCCTATTCTCGGCCAGAGAATCTCCGTTAGAGTCGAGTAGCACAACAGTATAATCATTCGATTCACGTATGATTGTAGAAAACGCTGTGCGTTCAAGATTAGCAGCCCCTTGATCACATATCGAAATAAGACGATTCCAATAAATCTCAAGACTGATAGGATCAATGTTTACTTGATGTTGAGTCATTTGTACACGATCTCCATAATTAAATTAAGCTGTTCATCAACTGTGCATTTGCAATCTGGTCCCGCATACACTGTCGATTCTTTCTCTTCAACAAGAGCAGGCCCTGCAAATTCGAATCCAGGCTCCAAAGCATAACGATCATACACAGGAACATCTTCAAACGATGCTTTCTCTGACATGTAGATAGGCCGAGTACCTTTTACCCGTCCATTCTTTGTTTCGGGTGTGGGGATATCAAAGAGCAATTGTGGCATCGGTGTCGGCTCAGAAGCCTTCAATCTCCAAGTAATAGCCTCCACTGGAACATGCGTTAAATACCTCTTAAAGAGATTTTCGTATGTTGCATTAAATGCAGAAGTGAACTGATCACTCTTTCCTCCCTTAAATGATCCTTCAGGGATAGGCACACTGATTTCAAAACCCTGCCCGACGTACCGCATGTCAGCACTTCTAGTCAAAATAATGTCACTGATAGGAACGCCAGCGGACGTCAAAATATCTTTTGCATGAGATTCCATTCCACTGTACATGTTATCCAAATAATCCCAGTCAAGGGAATCGACTCGGCTAATATAGCTCTGCACAAAATCGAAAGATTTAGGAGCGACCAACATACCAACGGATGACATCACTCCTGCTCCAAGAGGACAAATCACCCGGGGAATACCTAGAAGTTTCGCAACCTTATAGGCATGAACAGGTCCAGCGCCTCCGAATGCAACCATAGCATATTTCCGAATATCAACACCTTGCTCAGCAGCATACACCCTCGCCGCGCTAGCCATATTTTCATTCACGACCTCATTAACACCTTGAGCTGCCTGGACAGCATCCAAGTTCAAAGGATCACCGATTGTTTGTTTAATGATCTCTCCTGCCTTAGTGATATCTAATTGCATTTCCCCGCCCAGGAAGTACTCAGGATTCAAGAAGCCCAGTACTAGATCTGCGTCAGTTACCGTGGGTGAAGTCCCCCCTAGTCCGTATGAGACTGGCCCAGGATCAGCTCCTGCACTCTCCGGACCAATTTTAAGCAATCCCATGGAATCTAGATGGGCTATACTTCCGCCCCCCGCACCTATTTCAATCATTTCGATGGAAGGAACCTTGAGTATTAACCCACTGCCTTTTTTGAATCGGTGCTCTCTCGCAACTTCGATTTCGCTTGTAGTGGAAGGGACATTATTATTAATTAGACATATTTTTGCCGTAGTTCCTCCCATATCAAAAGAGACAACATTCTCTTCATTCCTCAATTTGCCATAGTAAGATCCAGCAATGGCGCCAGCAGCTGGTCCGGACTCCACCATTCTGACTGGAACCGATGTAGCAACGTCTACGGTCGTAACTCCTCCTCCTGACAACATAATGTAGATAGTCCCCTTTGATCCCAGATCTTTAAATCCTTGCTGTAAGTCATTCAAATACAGATCTACTACGGGTTGCACATACGCGTTAGTAACAGTTGTCGAAGTCCGCTGATGCTCCCGCACCTCGGGAGATACCTCAGATGACATAGAAACATACAGATCAGGATACAGTCGCTTCAGATGATCACGAATCTTCTGCTCATGTTCAGGATTTCGGTAAGAATGCATTAAAGAAATAGCTACGGCCTGCACGCCCTCTTTAGTAAAGAGTTCACCTATAGCATCAAGTTGATCAATTTTGATAGGCCTGAGTGTATTCCCTTCCCAGTCGACACGCTCAAAAACTGTACGTCGCAAATAGCGAGGAACCAAAGGTTCCGCCCTTCTAATAAAAAGATCATACATGTCATATCGTTGCTCTCTACCAAGTTCCAAGTTATCTCGGAATCCTTCTGTAGAAATTAAGCCAACCTTAGCTCCTTTGCGTTCGATGATCTTATTAGCAACCATGGTTGTACCGTGTATTACATGCTCAATCGCACTCGCAGGAATATTCAATAACTCAAGCAAGTCCTGAACACCCGCCAAAATGCCCTTACTCGGATTTTCAGGCGTGCTCAACCGTTTACCAAGCGAATATTTCTTGGTCTCATGGTTGAATACCACGAAATCCGTGAATGTTCCGCCTACATCTACGCCAAAACTAACTTTACTCAAAATACCCTTCCATTCAGTCAAAATAACTCAGATAATAATTACCAGTCAAGCTATTTTTCTCTCAACATGAGATAGCTTTCTAGTTCATTCAATGCAGTGATAGGTGGACCGCAGGCATAATTCCGGCAAATGTATGCGGTGACCTCGTTGCCCACCAATTTCTTATCTTCCACAAGAGGGAAAGTAGCATAAGCTGGATGAGATGGATCACCTCCAGCTATAACCGTATTTGGCATATATCGTTTATGACATCCATGCAGTAAAACTGACTCAGCTAGCTGATTGCTACTCCCAACAAGAACAATCTCAGCTGGTGGTGTCAAATGAAAATCGAGACCTCTAAGTAAATTGCTCATTGCAAAGGGATTATTAGCAGCGAACGTATTCTTGCCAGATAAGACAGTGTCAGCAATCTCTCGATATCTATCACTTAAAGTCATTGAGCCAAGTTGTAGTAAGGCATTCACAGCGAGTGATGTCCCACACGGAACAGCGTTATCAAAATAATCTCTAGGTCGAACCACTAATTTCTCATGGTTGATGCCAGTATCATAAAAACTTTTGCTTTCTTCATCCCAGAAAAGCCTAATCATTGTTTGCGCCAAAGCATCCGCATGAGTAAGCCACTCTAGGTTCAGGGTAGACTTATACACCGCCAACAAACCATCAATCAAGGATGCGTAATCCTCCAAGTACCCTTTACCCTTTGGAAATCCATCCGTTATAACTCTACATAGGGTGCCATCATCAGCAAGATTCTCCAGCAAAAATTCAGCGTTACGGAGTGCCACATCCCTGTATTGACTGATTTGTAATACTGATCCAGCCTCAGCAAAAGCTCGCATCATGAATCCATTCCATGCGACGATGATCTTGTCATCACAAGCAGGGGGGATTCGCTGATATCGTAGATTCAAGAGATGCCTTTTCCCTTTATCCAGAATCTCTCTAAGTTTAGCTGTAGTCATATTATGGATTGCTGCTAATTCATTTTCCGTTGTAACCTTATGCAGGATTGAATTGCCTTCAAAGTTGCCTCCATCTATAACACCAAGGTATTGACACAATATTTCTCCGTCGGGATGTCTAAGCTCAGAAATGATTTCATCTCTTGTCCAAACAAAGTACTTTCCTTCAACGCCTTCACTATCAGCATCTTGGGCTGAAAAAAAGCCTCCATCGTCACTAATCATTTCTCTTATCACATAATCCAATGTTTCTGTTACAACTTTCTCGTATTGTAATAGCCCTGTAATACGGTAAGCATTAAGGTATAGTGAACTAAGCAAGGCATTGTCATATAGCATTTTTTCAAAATGAGGAACCAACCAGGATCTATCAGTAGAATAACGGTGGAATCCTCCTCCAATTTGGTCATAAATCCCTCCTGCTGACATTGCATCCAGCGATTGAAGGACCATATTCAATGCATCTTCATCCTTAAATCGATCCGCGTATTGAAGCATAAACTCATGTACTAAAGGCTGAGGGAATTTAGGAGCAGTACCTAGTCCGCCGTGTTCCAAATCGAAAGAATTCTTTAAACCCTGAATTGCTTGATGTATCTGACTATCATGTATTTGCGTTTTTTCACTATTCGCACCACTACTGAGGATTTTTTGAAGATGACTAATCACTTGTTCTGCGTTTTCAGCAACTTTTTCCGGTTCTTGCTGATAGAGTTCTCCTATAGTAGTTAAAACTTTTGTAAACGAAGGTAACCCATGTCGATCGGTTGGGGGAAAGTAAGTGCCACCAAAAAACGGTTTGCCATCACTAGTTAGAAATACAGTAAGAGGCCATCCACCGCTGCCAGTCATACTTTGCACAGCTAACATGTAGATACTATCCAAGTCAGGACGCTCTTCCCGATCAACTTTGATATTAACAAACCACTTGTTCATCATATCCGCAACATCTCTCTTCTCAAACGACTCGCGCTCCATAACATGACACCAATGACAAGCAGAATAACCAATGCTTAGTAGAATAGGTTTTCCTTCGGCTATGGCTTTGTTTAATGCTTCCTCACCCCATGGATACCATTCAACCGGATTTTGCGCATGTTGCTGTAAATAAGGACTGCTTTCGTTGATTAATCTATTGGTCATAAATCTGAATTTTCTCTTTGTGTTTTAAGGTTATTTCTCTTAAACAGGTTGCTAGTAGAGCACTATTTGACTCTATCTTAACAAAATCTTTGCAACTAGCCATTCAATAATCTAAGATAGGCTCTAAAGGTAACTCAATCGTAGGAGTATGACATGCTTAAGGTAACAGACCCAATCAAGATGGAGATTATCAAAAATAATCTCGAAAGCATAGCTGATGGCATGGCCCTAACAGTTGTAAGAACCTCAAGATCATCAGTAGTAAGAACAAGTTTGGATTTTTCTACAGGTGTCCTTAACTGTGACGGTGAACTAGTTGGTCAAGGAGCATGTACCCCAATTCACCTTGGGGGAATGATGCCTGCCTTAAAAGCCTGCCTAGAACGGTATGAAGGCAGAATATATCCAGAAGATATATTAGCAAGCAATGATCCCTACGAAGGAGCAAGCCATCTCCCGGATATATTCCTGTTCAAACCAGTCTTCGAAGGTGGTCATATTACAGCTTATTTGTGCTCAATGGCTCATCAAACCGATATCGGAGGTAGAGTGGCAGGAGGTAACGCTTGCGACTCATCAGAAATTTATCAGGAAGGTCTACGGATTCCTCCTTTGAAGCTATATGAAAAAGGTGAGCCCAATGAGACTCTCTTCCGAATAATTGAAAAAGCTGTTCGAGTGCCTGACATCGTCTTAGGAGATATTCGCGGGCAAGTTGCATCTTTGCATTTTGGCGAGCAAGAGTATCGGAAACTGATTGCACGATACGGTGCTGAAGAACTAGAAACCACCATCAACGAACTCCTTGACTATACTGAAATGGCAATACGCAAAGCTATATCAGAATGGCCAGAGGGAACGTGGTCCTTCACCGATTACATCGATGATGATGGCTTCACAGACGACCAGATATCTATTGTAACTACAATAACGAAAAAAGGTGATCACTTGTGGGTAGACTTTACAGGCACATCTCCCCAGTGCAAAGGTTCTATTCAACCGGTATTTGCTACCACCAAAGCTATGGTCTATGCCGTCATGCGAAGCGTTATAGGGGGAGATATACCAAACACTGCTGGTTATTTCAGACCAGTTACTATTACATCCCCGGAAGGAACATTCACAAATCCTTTACCACCAGCCCCGGTTGCAGCCCGAGCTTTGGGGTGTAGACGAATTACACATGTACTATACGGCGCATTTGCACAAATGTTACCTGACAAAGTTTTTGCCTGCCCAGGCGGAGCTGAAGTAGGAGTTGGGGCAGGAGGCTATGATAAAAGCAAAACCCCATGGAAACCATGGGTACAATTAGAATTTCATAATGAAACTGCCAGAGGAGGTTCTCCTACATTGGATGGCTTAGACGCTCAGGGGACTAACGTGTCGAACCTAGCTAATATACCATCGGAAACTATGGAAATTGAACAACCTATTCGCATTGAGGAATACGGTATGGTTCCTAATTCTGAGGGAGCAGGCTTACACAGAGGTGGTCTGGCGATGGTTAGAAAATACACGTATTTGTTAGACGACACAGTTATTCAATTGAGATCTGATAGACAAAAAAGTTCTCCTTATGGTTTAAACGGAGGTTCTTCCTCTCAGTCAACCAAAATCTCTGTCTCGAAACAAGGACAGGTCAAAAAGATGCCAACGAAATTCTTAGAAACGGTAAATGCAGGTGACTGGCTGAAAATTGAATGGCCAGGAGCTGGTGGCTGGGGCAATCCCAAGCAGAGAGATCCTGAACTGGTTCTCTGGGACGTTATAGAAGAAAAGATATCTATTGAGCGAGCTAAGGATGTATATGCCGTCGCAATAATGCCTGATAATCGTTCGATAGACTGGAGAGGTACCGAAAAACTGCGCTCTAAATAGGGTGACAGGTTACCAAGGTGAAGTTTAGACAGTGCTTAAATCAGCCACAGCATTCATCATGATGTTTTGATTGGGGTCTGAAAGGTTTTGTACAGCAATAGCAGTAACAGAAGGTAGGCTGCCAGAAAAATAGTGCTCAATTGCCCCTAGTACCTCGTCATAATCGCCAAAAGCCTGCTCGGATATATAGGCTACGAGGCGAGTAATATTCTGTTTATTCCCCTCAGCTTGTTCCAACAAACCATCAATGCTATTCAGACATTCTGTAGCTTGTACCTTGGTATCCTTAGTAGATACATCACTAGCTACCTGACCTCCAATGAACATTAATGATCCTTTCTTGACTCCGTCAGGTGAAATACTTGAAGTAGATGTAAGTGAAATATCAAGTCTGTTACCATCACGAACCGCAAACATGTCAGTCTCTACTAAGGCGTCATCTGCTAGAAGCTTGTTAACTACGACCGTAGTACAAGCTGGCGGTTGGTCTTTAAAATACTTCTTCCGTACCTGATTCGCCTGTTGATAATCTTTATATCCTTCTGGAACAACATAGTCTACTAAATTAACTACATCACTGAACTGTAATCCCGCACGGCTTAACATTATCTCAGCTCTTTTATAGATAGCCTCAGTTTGGCCTACTAAATTTGAAGGCCACAAAGGCACGCCCAAGCTATCATATGACCGAGCTACTAATCCAGCTACCCATAGTACATTGCCTCCGTCCCAGCATGGTTTGTAAGGCAATTTCCAGTCATTCCTATGATCTGGATAATGTACGGTTTTTTTGCCATTTCGATCTGCTATCGCCTCAATTTTCACCAAGGCCCCCTTATCGATTAGAGAATGAACCGCGACTGCTGTAACAGCTGGCAATTGATCAATTCCAAAAAGCTCTGCCCTGACACCAATAGCCTGATTAAATGCGGGAACTGCACAGGGATCAATATAGTAGATTATTTTGGTTATATCTTTTAGAGTATGACCAGTCCTACTTAAAACTAGCTCTAAGTTTTTATAGGCTTTCTTAGTCTGTTCTTCCAAGTCACCAGAGCAGACTCCTAAAGTATGGGTTATACCTTGCGATTCGGCTGTAATTCCACTGACCCAAGCAACCCCTAGGTTATCGTGTTTGTACAAATCATTCTCTCCTATAGGTAGTAGCATGAATATCCTTTGACACAGGAATTAATTGCTTACATTCTTAAGATTGAGGACCGGAGTTTAAAACTTCAAGAGATACCTGATCTGCAAAGCTGGAAAAATTGTCTTGGAACATTCTAGCCAAGAGTTTAGCCTGTTCATCATAACCATCAGGATTCGGCCAGGTATCCCGGGGTCTCAATATTGAATCAGGAACATCAGGACAGGATACTGGGACATCAACTCTGAAAATAGGATCTTCAAATGTTGGGACAGAGTCCATGCTCCCACTGAGAACCGCTCTAATCATTGATCTAGTGTGTGCAATTTTAACCCTTTCTCCAATCCCATATGGACCTCCACTCCAACCAGTGTTAACAAGCCAAGCTTGTACATTATCGTTTAACATGCGCTGGCCCAGTAACGTCGCATACGTGCTGGGATGTCTAGGCATAAAAGGAGCGCCAAAACAAGTACTAAAGGTTGCTTCGGGCTGTATAACCCCTCTTTCAGTACCTGCCAACTTTGCAGTGTATCCAGAAATAAAATAATACATTGCTTGATTGATTGTTAGCTTAGCTAATGGCGGTAAAACCCCAAAAGCATCCGCGGTAAGAAAGAAAATATAATTCGGCTGCTTCCCGCAACCGGTACTCGAGACATTGGACAAGGCACTAAGAGGGTATGATCCCCTAGTGTTTTCAGTAATAGATTCATCGTCAAGATCTAAAATCCCTGTACTGCTATCCATAACAACATTCTCTAAGACTGTTCCAAAAGACCTAGTTCGTTCGAAAATCTCAGGCTCTGCTTCAGCGGATAGTCGAATCACCTTCGCATAACATCCGCCTTCGAAATTGAATACACTATCAGGGGTCCATCCATGCTCATCATCCCCTATCAATATCCTATCATTAGTCACAGATAAAGTTGTTTTACCAGTACCGGAAAGGCCAAAAAACAAAGCCACATCACCGTTCTTGGGCTCCTCATTCGCAGCACAGTGCATGGGGAAGACATCCTTTTCTGGCAATATGTAGTTCATAACAGTGAAGATCGATTTCTTGATTTCACCGGCGTACTCTGTGCCACCTATCATAACGATCTTCTTATTAAAATTTATAACTATAAAAGCTTCTGAATTAGTACTATCCACACTAGGATCAGCCTTGAAACCTGGACAGTGAAGAACTGTAAAATCTGGGTTATGGGCGGCTAACTGATTTACCTCAGGGATAATAAACATGTTACGCGCAAATAAGGAATGCCAAGCAGAATGAGTAATGACTCTTAATTTGAGCCTATATTCAGAATCCGCTCCCACAAAACAATCCTGAATAAACAAATCTTGTGACCCTAAATACGCAAGCACTTTGTCATGAAGAGTATCGAATTGCTCGGGGCTAAGTGATTGATTACCCCCTTGCCACCACACTACATCCTTAGTAGTTTCATCACATACGATAAACTTGTCTTTGGGAGACCTCCCTGTATACTTTCCTGTAGTGACAACTAAAGAATCACCATGGGCCAGAACTGCATTCCCTTGTGCTAAGGCCCTCTTATACAAAGCCTTGGCATCCAGATTCCAAAAACTAGACCCCTCATGAGAGATACCATGAATATCAAGACCAAATTCACTTTTACCTTGATCCAATTTCTTTGCTCCCATTAATATTCATTATTTCAAATATTGACCTCATAAGCGGGTATTCTAACACAAGTTACACTAGTCAGCAGTGATTTTGAATGCAATCCTACTGAACCCTAACTTTCCAAACGGTCTTTTTATTCGTACAATCTAATTCAAATGAGTGCAAAGCAAATCACAACTAAAGTAATTCTAAATGCCTGGAATACAGATATGGTTAAGGCCACAATTACCCACTGGCATAAAAACATTGGGGAAATTGTGAAGAAAAATGAGCCTCTCCTAGAAGTAGAATCTGCAAAGATCAATTTTACTGTTATTGCTCCTTGTAATGGCTTTCTTAAGGAACAAAATCATCAAATAGGTGAACTCATATCCGTAGGAGATACACTAGGTATTATCTCTAAAACTAAAGTTCTCACCAATCAACAAGAGGCGAACAGGCGTCCACGTCCAACAACTAGCCAGAGGAGCACTAATAGTCGACAGATAAGTAACGAATTAAGTGGCTTAAGAAAAACTATTGCAACAAATATGATGCATAGCCTGACAAGTATGGCTCAAATTACTTTAATGACTGAAGCTGATCTAACAGATATGGAGTTGTATCAAAAGAATCTCAATACAAAATACCCGAAAGCTCGGATACGAAGCCTACATCTAATCATAAAGGCAGCAGCAAAAGCGCTAGAACTACATCCCGATCTCAATGGGACTTATGAAAACAGTAGGTTAACTTTATCTACCGATATCAACGTGGGAGTGGCAGTTTCTATTGATAAGGGTCTCATAGTACCTGTAATCCAAAACGCCAATTTAAAAAGCGTCACTAGCATAGCTGAAGAACTATTCGTTCTTTCCAAAAAAGCAAGGGACGGAACCATCGACTACCAAGATGTTACAAACGGAACATTTACGGTCTCTTCCCTCGCATCATATGATATAGACGCGTTTACTCCGATAATTAATCCACCAGAGCTAGCTATTCTTGGAATAGGTAGAAGTATTAAAAGACCATTGGTAGTTAATGAAGAGATTGCTATCAGAACGGTAGCAAGTCTCAGTATAACCTTTGATCATCAAGTTGTAGATGGCGCTCCAGCAGCCAGTTTCTTGAAAACAGTCAAGACCAATCTCACTGATCTAGAATGGATGGCGTCTTAGTTTATAGATCTAGGTCAGCTATTTAGTCGAGAAAGGATTCTGTTGGCAACACTTCTTCACCCAAGTCAGCATGATC
>Ga0310344_10004545_pt1 | contig 10311 bp, 10 predicted proteins | sample HC15DNA20200_MG_FD_203801 | JGI IMG/M metagenome (GOLD analysis project Ga0310344, IMG submission 203801) | Marine microbial communities from station ALOHA, North Pacific Subtropical Gyre - HC15-DNA-20-200_MG | ecosystem: Environmental > Aquatic > Marine > Oceanic | place: Pacific Ocean: North... | reverse complement strand
CTTTTGTCCCGGCGCCAATGATCGCCAGATTGATCGGAATCATTGGAAGTACGCATGGGGTGAGATTAAGTGCAAGACCTCCCAGGAGGATGAGCACCAGTATGGCGAGGGGACCGCGATCATCGAACCATCCGCGCTCCGGTTCTCCCGACTCTGCCGCCTCCATGAATTCCAGGAACGCTTCGGTGTTCAGGTAGCCCCCGGTGCTACCCAAGACTTCGAATCCCTCAAGTGTCGAGATGACCGAGATGTCATCGAGAATAGGGGCCTCGGTGTCGGGCACGGATGGGGGCAGGACATTGGCCGCCGCGTCGGCTACCGTCAAACCGGTGAACAGGTCTGCGTGAATTGTGGTCAACGGCTGGGTGGGCGTCACGACCTGCAAATCAAACTGGAGCGCCGCTCTTTTTGGGCTGAAGCACATGCGGTCATTGCAGGCTTGATAGCGCAATGTGCCGGGAACGGTATAGGACCCGGGAGCCAGCGCCCCGTCGATTCGCAGCTCGGCCCCGATTCGAAACTGTTCTTCGAAGACAGCAAGTGGATCGTCTTCCTGACCAACGAGTGAGAAAAGAATCGGTTCCGGGAATGCGATGCCCTCGAGTGTGACCCCTTCAGGCGGTTCCAGGGTTAAGACCGTTGGGATCAATGCTTCATCGAGTGGTGTGTTGGAGTTGACGTGGAACCCGGCTTCGAGTTCTACCTCGAGAGCCACCCGCACGGTGGTGTCCGCGTGCACGGCGTCTGTTTCGCCCACGGGACTAATTGCCACTTCGGGAAGCCGAAGCTGGGCCGCGCCGGAGGCGGTCAGACCAAGGATTAGAAACAGAAATGACGTCAAGCGCAGCCAACGACTGGTGAAACTCACGTTTGCCCCCCCGTGCTGGCGCCGCCCCGGTCGAAGCACTCCAGGCACCCCGCTCATTCTGGAAAGATACGGCCCCTGCAGCCAGTTCCCTCCATCATATCAAGCCAGCGTGGGTTCGAGTTCTCTGATCACAGTGCACTGGACAGTGTCCAACGTTGTTTCCACGCAGGCGCAACAAAGCGTGGACGGCGCGTAGACCCTTTTACTCAGAGTTCTCCTTCCGGCCGGCTGAGTGCCACCGTCGTTTCTTGATCTTCGCCGCGTGTTTGAGACCGTTCGAGATGCTCGATCTTTAGGTTGCCGTGGTCCACGGCGTGGAAGAGCCAGCGTCGTCCGACCGGTACGACAGCGCTGGGGAGGAGTTCGTACCGCATTACAACGAGATTTCCGTCACGCTTGCAACTCACGCGGCCGTTTCCGCCGGCGGCGCTGTCGCCGTGGATCGCGGGGCTTAACTCGCCGCGTGCGGCGAGTGTCACCGATCGGTCAATCTCGGCGATGTACTCTGGACGGTAATTTGTGGTCCATTTATGGCCAAGGAGACGGCGTTCGATGAATTCCTGCGTTAGGTTGGGGAGGTGCTCTGCTGCACATACCTCCATTCGGACGATCTCCAGTTTGTCTGGGTTCCAGTAGGACCGTAGCAACAGCAGCGTCTCGTTGCGTTGGGATGATGGTGACTTCTGGGGCTGTTTCTGCCCGGCCGGGACGATTACCCCGTTGTGTACCGGAATCTCGGGGAGTTCCGCCAGGCTATCAAGGACGCCCTTGGCACCCCAGCCGAGTGCGTCTAGCACGACTAGAGCCGAATCTGCCTGGACGGTTGCACAGTCGAGAATCGCCTGGAGGTCGTTTGCTGATATGCCGTGTTGGCGTGCGAAGTCCGCGGGGGAGATCCCGAGCTGGGCCAATTGAGCGTGCACGAGATCACCGAAGCGAATCCGCTTCGACAGCATTCGACTCATCTTATTCTCCAGGTCGCACCAAGTTACTTTTGTAACGTTGTTGACTTCTTTCCCTGCGTCTTGATACGCCGTAGCCTGACGGTTGCAACCCCGAGGGCGATACTGGACCGCCCCGGAGATCAAAGTCCGTACCTCAGCGGAGAAAACCGCCAGGTTGAAATAGCCTGGGAACGATTAGCAGTATTCTATACCGCCAATTAAAATAAATCGATTTTCTTCGCTTTTGGTGAAAAAAGTGGCGAATTGAAATAGGGATGTAGATTTGACCGATAGCAGATTCGGTAGTTCCTGGTGGGATCAGGAATCGAAAGAGCACCGCTCAGTGGTTGATTTCGGCGAGTGTCGTGCCTTTGTCGTCGACCCCGGTTCGCTGAAGCGGGTTGTGCGAGGGAACCCGGAGTCCTGTTGCACGTTCCGTGACGGCCATAAGCTCCGAGCCCGCCTCGTCGGATTGATAATGGAGATCCAGGGATGTCGAACAGGCGTTCTGAGAGTTGGTTGAATTGAAGTACGATTTGCTCGCCCTCTGGGGTTGTCTCGGTTCGAGAAGAGAACGGAGCTCGGGTAACGTCGCTTCGTGGATCCATCGATCAAGAAATCGGCTCAACGAACGATTTGAATCGATCTCAAATGCGAGCTGAAAGTCATCAGTGGCAGCTTTCTGGAAGCACCACTGCTTGTAGAAGTGACGTAGGTCTACGAAGAACGCATCGCCACCCATGAGCCCGCGGAATATGTGCAAGACCATTGCACCTTTGTTGTAGACGAGTGCTCGGAATACCCGTAGCTCACGTTCGAGATGGCCGAGCCGGTAACCGAGATAGACAGGGCCTTCGTCCGAATATTGTACGGCCCATCGTCGCATCTGGCGAATGACGTCGTCGAAGACCTCTTCTCCACCCTCGTGCTTTGCACAAAGGGTTGCGAAGTACTCTGCTAGGCCTTCGTTCAACTATTGCTCGAGGCAGTTTTTCCAACCGACAGCCTGTCCCCATCATTGATGTGCAAGTTCGTGGGTCAGGAAAAATGAGGGTAACTTCTGAAGCTGACCGGGTTATTTTTCCAGGAGACAATCGTGCCTGGCTGCCGAGGCAGGTCGTGGCTGAGTGCGACCAGATGGGCGGGGCTATGTTCTCCTGGTGTCGGTAAACGCCACGGTCATCGATGGGTATGGAAGGTCAACCGGGAGTGATGCGTAGAAAGACGCAATTTCAGCGGTCTTGTCGATTGTCGTGTCAATCGCCCTTACGCTCGGCCATAGGCGTCAATGGAGAGCGTATCGTAATACACGGTTCCCGGTGCGGGAAAGGGTCGGTCACGCGTTCAAGCCATTGGACGTAAGTGCTCGGTGGCAAATTCTCGGGTGATGTCTTGATCCGCAGTCGGAGAGAGTAAGGAGAGCTATCGCGCCGGCTCACCAACCAAGACCGCATGTTCGACGGCATCCAGGAGTGATTGGTAGCGAATGACGTCTGGCGACTGGTCCGCCGCGTGGCTCGGAAATAGCGCCACGGCTATCGCCGCCAAGCTCCGTGTTGTCATGACTTGCCCTCTGTCCACTTTGGCTGAAACGTCCATCCCATTTTACGTTGGCCCGTGATCGCGGCGTGGAAATCCAACTCTGGTTCCACAGGTTTAGGGGGTGCTAGCACGTTTTTGGGGCTTTTGTGTCAGTGGTATCCTGCGGCCATGGCGATTCGTACTGAGTTGACTGTACAGCTGGACAACACGCCAGGTGCGCTGGCTAGAGTGTGTCAGGTACTCACTGATGAGAAAGTGAACGTTGTGGCCTTGAGTCTGGATCCTTCAGGGATGCTACGGTTGGTTTCGGACAATCCGGTGCACGCGGTAGGTTTGCTCCGTGGCCGGGGCCATAAGGTTGAGGAGCGCGACGTATTGTTCGCGTCGCTTTCCAATCGGCCGGGCGGGGTCGGATCGGTGACACGGTTGTTGAGTGGGGCTGGGGTCAATGTTTTGTATGCCTACGTCACCGCACTCACCGAACATGATGTGGCGGCTCTTGTCGTCGCCGTTGACGATGCACAACGTGCGGCTGCAGCCGCAGGGATGTGATTGATGCGTCTCTATATATCCACGATGGATGCCGCGCTGGTCGATTATGAACCGGCGGGACGGGTAAAGCTCGATGGAGAGGAGTGGACGGTGCCGAACCTGCAAGAGCGACGAGCCATTATCCACGCTGCGCAGACGGAAATTGAGTGGCTCCAAGATTTGGTCTTGGCGCTTGAGAAATCGTCAGGGTAGTGCGATAAGAACGGAGTGATTCCCGGACTGTAGATTGAAGGCTTCCCCACCTGCGTGCGCGCAACTCATGTCACGTCATCATCGGGATCATCATCGGGCGCCGGTACACTAGGTTCGATCAAGAAGGTAAGGGCGTCCAGACTGGGAGCGAGTCCGATACGAACAGTGCCACCGTGTTCTAGCTGTCCGAACAGAATCTCGTCTGTCAATGGGTTGCGCACCTCGGTCTGAATGAGCCGGGCTAATGGGCGAGCTCCATACGTCGGGTCGTAGCCCGTTTTGGCCAACCAGCTCCGGGCACCTGGTTCGAGGGTAATGGCGATACGGCGTTCGGCGAGCTGCGTTTCGAGCTGAAGGATGAACTTCTCGACGATTGTCTCGACGACTGCGAGAGGCAGATTATCGAAGGTTACGATGGCGTCGAGACGGTTACGGAATTCTGGACTGAAGGCCCGCTCCAGCGCCGCTTTCGTTCGTGCCTTGCCGGCGCTATTTCGGTCGTCACTAAATCCAATAGGGGTTTCGGTCATCTCACGGGAGCCCGCATTCGACGTCATGATCACGACGACTTGTCGGAAGTCCGCTTTTCGGCCGTTGTTGTCAGTCAGTGTTGCGTGATCCATCACCTGCAACAGAATGTTGTAGACGTCAGGGTGGGCTTTCTCGATCTCATCAAGGAGTAGCACAGAGTAGGGGTGTGCCCGGACGGCGTCCACAAGGAGACCGCCTTGTTCGAAGCCCACATAGCCGGGAGGGGCGCCGATGAGCCGCGCCACCGCGTGCTTTTCCATGTACTCGCTCATGTCATAGCGGATGAACTCGTTTCCCAAATGGATCGCGAGTTGCTTGGCGAGTTCGGTCTTACCGACGCCGGTCGGACCGGTGAACAGGAAGCAGCCGGCTGGTCTGTCGGGTTGGCCAAGGCCAGCTCTTGCTCGTTTGATGGCGGTCGAGACAGCCGAGATCGCATCATCCTGGCCAAAGACCACCCGACAGAGCGCATCGTCGAGGGTGCGAAGCCGATCCTTGTCTGACACGCTGGCCTGTTTTTCGGGAATGCGGGCCATGCGGGCGAGAACGCGTTCGATGTCCGCGACTTTGACGTGTGCAGGCGCGGGGCTGACCTCAGGTAAGGCGGTGTTGGCGGTTTCGGGAATGTCGGCCACACCGGCGGGCGAACTGGCTGGCGCCGGGGCGTGTTCTGCTTCACGGGCGCCCACGGCCATCTTGGCTCCCGCTTCGTCGATAACGTCGATTGCGCTATCCGGGAGTCGCGAATCACGGAGATGCTGCGCGGCCAATTTGGCGGCGGCTTTTAGCGCCCCGGCCGTGTAGCGCACTTGATGGTGTTCTTCATAGTGTGCACGCAGTCCTTTGAGGATCGCCACGGTTTCCTCGATGCTGGCTTCCTCGATCGCGACCTTCTGGAGACGACGGGCCAGGCCGCGGTCTCGTTCGATTTGCTTGAACTCGTCAAAGGTGGTGGAGCCAACGACGCGGAGTTCGCCAGCCACGAGAACTGGCTTGATCAGCGTTGCAAGATCCATTGTGCCTCCGGTTGTGGCGCCCGCTCCGACCGCAGCATGTACTTCATCGATAAATAAGATTGGTAGCCTGCGGGCAGACAGGGCGTCGATGACCGCCTTGAATCGTTCCTCGAAATCGCCGCGAAACCGCGTTCCCGCCAGCAGGGCTGTGGTGTCCAGGGCATACACCTCGGCGCCCGCAAGCCGAGCGGGCACGTCCTGTTCGAGGAGTCGCCGTGCGAGGCCCTCCGCTAGCGTAGTTTTGCCAACGCCGGCATCACCAACGAACACCGGGTTGTTCTTGCGGCGTCGGCAGAGTATTTCCAGTGTGCGTTGGAGCTCTTTGGATCGCCCGATCAGTGGGTCTAACTTTCCGTCTTTTGCACGGGCGGTCAGATGGATTGTGTACGCGGTCAGCGGGTCGCGGCTCCGACTCGGTGCGTCGCGTTCTGCACCGGCGGTGACTGGTTCCGAACCACCATCCTGTGATTCGTCTGGCACCTTCGAAATTCCATGAGAGATGTAGTTCAGGATATCGAGCCGGCTGATGTCCTGCGATTGCATGAGCTCGGCGGCATGCGAGTTGGGTTGTTGTAGGATGGCGGCCAGAACGTCCCCGAAACGCACCTCGTCTTTGCCAGCGCTTTGTACGTGGAGGACTGCTGTTTGCAGGACCCGTTGAAATGCGAGTGTTTGATCCGGTTCCCTACCTCTGGTGCCGCGCGGAAATTGTTCCAGTGTTCCCAGAAATTCGTCGAGCGCATGGCGAAGTGCAGGCAGATCAGCTCCACAGGCGGCCAAAATTTTCTCGCCCTCGGGGTCGTGAGCCAGCGCGTACAACAAATGCTCGAGTGTGAGGTGCGTGTGTCTCCGTGATGTTGCCTCACGATAGGCAACGTTGAGGATTAGCTCGAGCGCGGCGCTAAACATCCGGGTGCACTCACTCCTCTTCGAGTATGGCTTGCAGTGGAAAATTCTCCCGCCGCGCCAAATCCCGAGTTGCCGCGACTTTGGTTTCGGCGATCTCGTAGGTATAAGTCCCGCATACTCCGCGACCTTGCGTATGAACCTGCATCATGATGCGGTAGGCCTCGGCTGGGGACTTGTGGAACACAGATTCGAGGATCTGCACCACAAACTCCATCGTGGTGTAATCGTCGTTCAACAGTGTGACGCGATACAGAGTCGGCTTACCCGTCTTCTGCCGCGTTTCCTCGAGCACACCATGACCAGCGTTTGATTCACGCACCATCTCTCCCATCAGACTATGGAGTCTGTGGCGAGGTCAAGCGATCGGGACGAGTGACGCCCCAAGCCGGCGAGTCTGCGTAGTAATATTCAAGGGCTATGCAGACTATTGCTCGGGGCTTGTCCGCGGTGGATTTGACGATTCTGGGCCAGCCGCGAATCATCGCGACTGCTGTGCTCCACAGTCCGGCTGGAGTCGCGCTGGTTGATCCGGGGCCATCGACCTGCCTTGACACGCTTCGCGCGGATCTGCTGACCCATGGGATTACGCTCGCGGATGTGCGGACGGTGTTGTTGACCCACATTCACCTCGACCATGCTGGTGTGGCGGGGACCCTCGTTCGCGAGAATCCAGAGATTCAGGTCTACGTACATGAGCGCGGTGCACCCCATATGGCGGATCCTGAAAAGTTGCTGACAAGTGCGGCACGGCTTTACGGCGCTGATATGGATAGGTTGTGGGGAGAGTTTCTCGCAGTGCCGGAAGCGAATCTCCGTGTGCTCAGCGGGGGTGAACAGATTGTTGCGGCAGACCGTCAGCTCGAGGTGGCATATACACCGGGGCATGCTTCGCATCATCTGAGTTTTTTTGACCGTGCTGCTCGCGTGGCATTCGTAGGGGACACGGCCGGTGTTCGAATTGGGTCGGACGTGTTCGTCCTGCCACCCACACCTCCACCTGATATCGACCTCAATCTGTGGAAAGCGAGCATCCGGCTGATCGAAGAGTGGCAGGCCGAGACTTTATTCCTGACGCACTTCGGGCCCTACAACGATCCAGCGGGGCATCTGGCGTCTCTCGTGACGCATCTCGATGGTCTGTCACAGCTCGGGCGGAGCATCATGGAGCAAACGGCGAGTGACGCCGAGCGGGAAGCACAATTTGTGGCGGAGGCGCGCCGCTATTTGAAGCGACACGTATCCGATGCAACCGCGGCGCTCTACAACCAGGCGGCACCCTTGACACATTGTTGGCTTGGTCTGGCGCGGTACTGGAAGAAACAGGGTTTGCATGCCTGATTCGCATCTGACCGACGTCGACCGTGCGCGGGCTGTTCAACTCCTTGAAAGCACCCGCGATGATCTTGCCGGGGCGGTCGAGGATTTGTCGGCTGCGCAATGGAACTACCAGCCGACCTCGTATCGATGGTCTATCGGTTTGATCGTCGAACATCTTGGTATCGTGGAGCAACGTCTTTTCAATCAAGTTGAGCGAGCCCTAGCACGATTGCCGAACGTTCGGTGGGCATCGGAGACAACCGGCAAGGATCAGTTGGTCGAGCAGATGCTGACCGACCGCGGTACACCGAGGCAGGCGCCAGATGGTGTCGTTCCGACTGGAGCAGTCGATAGAACGACGGCGCTACAGCGGTTCCGCGAGCGGCGAGCGGCGACAATCGCCTTCGCAGAAACAACACGCGAGCCTCTCAAGGCTCACACCTTGGACCATCATCGTTCCGCCTACGGGACGCTGAATGCTTACCAGTGGTTGATCTATATCCCGTTTCACCTTCAGCGGCATCTGGCCCAAATCGATGAAATCAAGGGGACGTCAGGCTATCCCCACGATTAATATCTTTACGCGCTTTTGCGGGAGCCTTCGCCTATGCAGCTCGGTTTTATCGGACTCGGCACGATGGGGTGCCCCATGGCGCTTCATTTGATCGGCGCTGGCCACAGGCTTGCAGTATTCGCTCGAAGGGAGGATGCGATGCGGCCTCTCGTTGACGCGGGCGCCCTGGCATGTACTACCCCGGCGGCGGTCGCTGAGCGGAGCGAGATAATGTTTACGATGGTCACCGGAACAGCCGATGTGGAGCAGGTTGTCTTGGGTGACGACGGGCTCATCTATGGCGCCAGAGCCGGGACATTGGTGATCGACATGAGTACCATCGACCCGTCAGCGACGCGTGACATTTCCCGGGCCTTGGCCGAGTCAGGAGTGGACATGCTTGATGCACCGGTGTCGGGTGGGCCTCAGGGGGCGAAGGATGCGTCGCTAACCATCATGGTCGGTGGTTCGGAACGCGCCGTTGAACGGGCACGACCTCTGTTTGAAGTGCTGGGGGATTCGTTCACGCACATGGGAGAGTCTGGGGCCGGGCAAACGACGAAAGCGTGCAACCAGCTTGCCATCTTGGTTACGGCCCAGGGGGTTGCCGAGGCGCTAACGCTTGCGCGGCGTTCCGGACTGGACCCAGAGCGTGTTCGTCGGGTCCTGATGGGGGGACTTGCGTCGAGTCGGGTAATGGATCTGTTCGGCACGCGTATGGCCTCGCGGGATTTTAGTGCCGGGATCGAATCCAGGCTCTATTACAAGGATCTCGACATGGCGCTTGACCTGGGTCGCTCCCGCGGTGCGGCACTGCCAGCGGCAGCACTGACCATGCAGTTCATCAACGCGTTGATCGGGGCTCGCCGGGACCGCGATGACCTATCTGCTCTCATCACCGTGATCGAGCAGCTCGGTGCCTCTCCCGATTCTTAGCGACCTGAGCCACGAAAGGTTGTTTGTGTGGTCAACGTTTGCGTCGCGGTGGGGTCCAATGCGCGAAGCGGAGAATGGTCCAGAGTGCAACGAAGGCATCTTTTAGCCCGATTTTCTTCCCTTCATCGTAGGTGCGCCCACGATACGAGATGGGTACCTCAAATATGCGTGCGCGCAGCCGTGCGACTTTACAGGTGATCTCCGGTTCCATCCCGAATCCGCGAGATTGGAGATCCAGGTGGTCGACGATGTTGCGCGTCATCGCCTTGTAGCAGGTCTCCATGTCGGTCAGATTGAGGTCGGTGCATGCGTTGGAGAAGAGCGTCAACAACTTATTGCCAACCGAATGCCAAAAATAGAGCACCCGGCTCCCATCGCGTGATCCCAGAAAGCGGGAACCGTAGACGACATCGGCTTCGCCGTCGAGGATGGGACGTAGAAGGATCGGGTATTCGGATGGGTTGTATTCAAGATCTGCGTCTTGCACAAGGACGACGTCTCCCACCGATTCCCGGAATCCACGGGTGACAGCCGCTCCCTTGCCGAGGTTCAGTGGTTGTGTGAAGACTTTGACATTGGGCAGCTCACTGAGGGACTTCAGTATTTCATCCGTACCGTCTGTCGAACCGTCGTCGACAATGACGATTTCCCGTTCGAGAGCGCCCAGGTCGACTTTCAAGACGCGATCCACGATCTTGGAGACCGTCTGCCGCTCGTTGTAGACCGGCATTACGATAGAGAGCTTGCTGAAGGGCCGATTCATCTGAATGGTGTGCCGGTTGGATGCTATTCTGCTCGAAAGGTCTTTCATGCGTCTGTCAAGGGTCCCAACGGACACTATGATAGCGTCTTTGTTACCCGAGAAGCCTCCGTTCATCGTTTTCGCGTGGGGAGTGCTGGTCATTGTACGGTGTGATGGGCGGGTGAGGTTTCTGCGGTGTTTGGCGGGTT
>Ga0310344_10004544_pt1 | contig 10311 bp, 9 predicted proteins | sample HC15DNA20200_MG_FD_203801 | JGI IMG/M metagenome (GOLD analysis project Ga0310344, IMG submission 203801) | Marine microbial communities from station ALOHA, North Pacific Subtropical Gyre - HC15-DNA-20-200_MG | ecosystem: Environmental > Aquatic > Marine > Oceanic | place: Pacific Ocean: North... | reverse complement strand
GAAAGAGAAGATCTTCGAAGATCAAGGTATCTATATTGAAGCCGTAGAGACTCTCCCACTTCAACTTCGTCATCAATTTCAAAAGGTGGAGTCTTCGATTCACTTAAAACTTTCAACTCAACCACCGATACTTCAATTTCACCAGTAGATATTTTTGCATTGACCATATCTTCAGGTCTTGCATTCACATTCCCTCTAATGGCGATGACCCACTCGCTTCTTACTTTTTCCGCTAGAGCATGAACATTTTTATTAATTACAGGATCTGCTACAACCTGCGCAACTCCAGAATTATCCCTCAAATCTATAAAAATTAATCCGCCATGATCACGGCTTCTTTTTACCCACCCTTTTAGGATCACTTCTTTGCCAATACTGTCCTTGTTAAGTTCTCCGCATTTGTGGGTTCTTTCACCAATCACAGATTCATTCAAAATAAAAACTCCATAGTCTTATAAATTAAAGTTATACTTTATAAATAATTCGTAAGTTATTGTTTTTCATTATTAAAAACCTTCACTGATTTTTCCCATTTGGTAGACAGAACATCTGGCTCAATCGGACAATCAATGATATGAACGTTTTTTTCATGCAGAGCGTTATCAAGGCTTTCTGCAAGGTCCCCTTTAGCTAATATTCTATGTCCTTTTGCTCCAAAAGATTCAGCTAAAGTAACAAAATCAGGATTATTTATATCTGTAGCAATATACCTTTCTCCATAAACGTATTTCTGGGAGTGCCTTAATGCTCCATATTTGCCATCATTAAAAATTATGATAATTATATGAAGTGAATGGCTGACGGCAGCAGCAAGTTCACCACAAACCATAGTAAAACTACCATCACCAATAATACCGCAAACTGGCCTTTCAGGAGCACCTATTTTAGCACCTATCGAAGCTCCTAATGCATAACCCATAGATTGATACGCTTCGGAAAGTAAAATACTATTGGGTTCATAGATTGTGAAAGCCTCTTCCATCAACCAACTCTGCGTAGCGGAAGAATCAGAAAGAAACACAGTATTAGGAGGCATAACGTCTCTAATAGTCTTCATAACAAATAATCCATGAAAAGGGGGATTATTTTCATGGGACATAAAAGAATCGAGTCTTTCTTTATAAAGTGACTTACTAGATTTAACCCTGTAGAGACTTTCCGTGCTAGCGAGAGAATCCACATCTTCCAATTTTATCAATATCCTCTGCAAACAAAGATTAATGTCTCCTTGAATTGAAAGCTTTGCCGGATAGTTTCTTCCCAACCTATCTTCTGCAATATCAATCTGCAAGAGATTATTTGTCATAGGCATTTTATAGTAAGAAGTAGAGAATTGCCCAAATCCTGTTCCAAGGGCTAAACAAAGATCCGACTCTTTAAGCATATCTTCACATCCAACAAAACTTGGGAGACCGAAAGAAATTGGGTCTTCTTCAGACAACACACCCCTACCCTTAATTGAAGTAATCACAGGAGCTCCTAGTTTCAATGCTAGAGTCTGCAGAAGTTTTTCTGCTTTCGCTGCAACAACACCCGAACCCGCATAAATGATCGGCTTATTAGATTTCAATAACAATTGAACTATTTCATCTAACTTTGAATCATCGATTGCAGGTATAGGCTCTGGAGAAGGAACCACTGTACTTACTATCTGCTTTTCTTCTTCTGCTTTAAACAAATTGGCCTTCATCACAATTTGAACTGGACCAGGCCTTCCTTCATTCGCCCATAAAAAAGCTGCTTTTACGTAATCTTTAATTTCAGAGACTTTATTCGGGACAAAAACTTTTTTAACACAGGAAACCAATGCATTTTCCATATCCACATCATGAATAGCACTTTTGTGACGCATTGCATCAGAAAGTGCAGAAGTTATTGCAACAACAGGAACACTATCTTCCTTAGAAGATTGCAAGGCAGTGGCAATATTCGTACCACCAGGACCAGGTACTGTGAAAACGACCCCTGTCTTTCCAGAAACTCTAGAATATCCATCTGCTGCAAATGCAGCTCCTTGTTCATGACGATTCACTATTGGGTAAATATTTGGAAAATCAATCAGAGAATCATAAAAAGGTAACGTAAGAGTCCCTGGTATACCAAAAATACACTCCACCCCTTCCTCATGAAGACTATCTAAAAGCACTTGCGAACCTGTTCTAGACATTAACCCCTCAATTTACTGCTATAATTAAAAACGTTATTGCTTCTTATATCGGCAATTTCAAAAAATATCAAAACAAGAAAAGCAGAATATCTCAATGTTTTACTAAACTACAATCGAGACTTTGAAATTTTAAGAATACGAAGTAAGGTAAGAATTAATACTTTAGAAGAGGAAATGATTTGCCAAAGCCAAAATTCACAACAGTTAGAGGGGTTCACGACAGTTTGCCTGAATCTTTTTATACTTGGCGTCACATAGAAAATGTAGCAAGAAATATGTTTCCTCTGTTTAATTATCAAGAGATAAATATTCCTATATTTGAACAAACAAGCTTATTCCAAAGAGGAATTGGGACAGAAACAGATATTGTTTCTAAAGAAATGTACACTTTTGATGATAAAGGAGGAGACTCAATTACTCTTAGGCCCGAGGCAACTGCCTCTATTTGCAGGGCCTATGTACAACATGCTCTTTACAACAAACAAAAATTAAACAAATTGTTTTTCATTGGCCCAATGTTCAGATATGAGAGACCACAATCTGGCAGATTGAGACAGTTCCATCAAATTGATGCGGAAGCAATAGGATCGAAAGATCCAGCCATTGACGCAGAAATGATAACTATGCTGATGAATTTCCTTAAATCTTTAGGACTTAAAGACCTTCATTTACAGATAAATAACTTAGGAGATTTGGAATCTAGAAAAAGTTATTCTAAAGAATTAGAAGCATTTCTTCTAGATAAAGGAAATTCATTAGATTCTGAAATTAAAAACAGAATCAAAAAAAACCCTTTTCGATTTCTTGATAGCAAAGACCCAAAACATCAAGAACTTATTAAATTGGCACCAACAAACGAAAGTTTTTTAGACACTGACTCACTAGAACATATGGAGTCAGTCAAAAGTTATTTAGATTCCAGCAACATACCCTTCAGCTATAACAAAAGATTAGTAAGAGGCTTGGATTATTACTGTCTCACGGTTTTTGAAATAACCAGTGAAAATTTAGGCGCACAGAATGCTGTTTGCGGTGGTGGTCGGTATGACAAACTTATAGAAGAACTTGGCGGCCCTGAAACCCCTGCCATTGGTTTTGCCATAGGAATTGAAAGATTATTGCAACTTGTCTCTGAATCAACCATAGAGGAATCGTCGCATTCCAAAAACCCCGAAATTTATATTATATCTTTAGGAAAAGAACCAATGTCTCTTTCTTTCCAAATATCAAATCAACTTAGAGAAAGTGGTATCCGCACAGAACTATCATTTGATGGTGGAAGCATGAAAAGTCAGATGAAAAAAGCCAATCGATCTTCTGCGAGATTCACACTGATTATTGGAGAAGATGAACTTTTATCGAATTCAGCTACACTAAAAAATATGAGCGATAGTAGTCAGGAAGAAATAAACCTTAAAGAAATAAAAGATGTCATCAAAGAAAAAATACAAAATTAACAACTGAACAAACAACTCAAAAAAAAACTATTACATCCTTTGATCAACTAAAATCTTTTTACAAATGGAACCACTTAGGAACTGACCTTTTTTTCCAAGTTGCAAAACTCACTTTTTCTAATTTATAAAAATTTCGATAGGCCGAAACAGTATTCTTTAACTTGCAATAATCAGGCATGCATTGAGGAGGATCTACAAATTTATCTGCAGAAATGTTCATTGGATATTTTTTAAGCGGTCGAAGCAATCTTTGCGTATCATGAGAGTTATCATAACGATAAGTATACTCATTCATTAAAGAAACCATATGCTGATACAACCACTCGTAATGCTCACTGCTACTCCGCACCCAAATTGTACTAGGATGATTTTTATGAACGATTTTATACAAACCTTCTATATCAGCGTACACATCACCATCAAGCACACGATGTGCAGTAGACATCATTTGCGCAGATTCAAGTATCATCTTCACAACATGTTTATCACACATCATTTGCGCAGCTACTTTTGGATCTTTTGCAAGGTAAAAAATATTCATTAAGCTAAAATTCACAACCATTTTCATTACTAAGAAATTACTTTAAAAGTCCCTCTTTCAACAGCATCTTGGAATTTTATCAAAATCCAACTCTGAAGCCTGTGCCTTAAAAAAGGAACCATAACAGCAAATCCTACAACATCCGTAGCAATACCCGGAGTCAACAATAAAATGCCACCTGCAAATACGATAGCACCTCCTATTAATTCAGCGGCAGGCATTACCCCTTGAGAAATTTCCGTTTGAATTTGTCTCAATACAATCATTCCTTGCATTCTAGAAATCCAAGCACCAAGAAATCCCGTCAATAAAATTATCAACAAGGTCGCATTTAAACCAATTGCACTACCAATATCGAAAAGAAGAACAATTTCTACAATTGGCACTAAAACAAACAACAATACAATCTTAAAAAACATTTCTTCTCCAATAATCATCAAATCTAACAATATTTATGCTAACATCAATGTCGTTAAAAAAAAATATGAATTTAAGGAGCGACCTTATGTCAGATGAAATGAAAGCCATGCGAATTCACGAACTAGGCGGTGCATTTCAATTAGAAAATATTCCGATACCTAAACCAGGGCCCAACGAAGCTCTCTTAAAACTAAAAGCTACCGGAGTAGGACTTACACTTGCAATCATGAGAAAAACTCAAGGGCTTATTGATGAGTATCCAAGAATAATGGGACACGAAATTTCTGGGGAAGTAGTAGAACTTGGAACAGAGGTTCCCCCTGAACTTATTAATATTGGTGATATGGCAACCTGTCATTTTTATTTAACCTGCAAAAACTGCAATTACTGCCGAAGCGGAAGAGAGAGTCTCTGCGAGAATTTTAAAGGTTTTTTTGGACTAGTCATGGACGGAGGATATGCTGAATATACAGTTGTCCCAGCAGTAAATTTATGCAAAGTCCCCTCGGAAGTAAATGCACTAGACGCATGTCTTGCAGCCGATGCAATATGTACTCCTTATCATAATTGTATAACCGAAGCTCAAATAAAACCTGGTAATACCGTGGCTATCTGTGGCGCTGGAGGCGGCGTAGCTATACATGCTGTACAAATGGCACAATTATGTGGCGGCCATGTGATTGGAATAGATGTGTCGAATACGAAACTAGAAGTGGTCTCTGAACTTGGTGCATTCGCTACCGTAAATCCTATGGAAAATGACGTCTCAGAAGAACTTTTTGCACTTACTGATGGAAAGGGTGTCGATATATACATCGACTATGTCGCAACCAAAGAAACCTTAGAAATAGGAATGGATTCTCTGGGTCGTGCAGGAAAATTAATCATCGTAGGATATAGACCTCCAAGTGCATTTGAGGGAACACTACCAGACTTTACTGTGGACCCTCTAAAAGTTTTAAATAATGCACAAGAGATCCACGGATCTCGATATTGCTCTATGGATGAACTTAGACAATCTTTAGAATTACTAAGACAGAAAAAAATCAAGCCAATTGTAACTGAAACGTTTAAATTAGAAGAATTAGAGATAGCGTTTCAGGCTTTATTAAAAAATGAAGTCACAGGAAGAGCGGCAATTCTTTTTGACTAAAAAGAAAGCACCTTCATGCCACTTTCAAAACTAAAAGAGACTCTTATAGTATTCACAAAGCCTGCTTTACCTGGAAGAGCAAAATCACGTTTGAGTCAAGAAATTGGAGTAAGCGAAGCTTTAGAATTACATAAATCTCTCCTCACAAACATCAGCATTCTTGCAAGCAAAATATATACAAAAAGAAAATCTGTAAACTTAATAGCTGCATGGGCTGTTAATTCTAAAGAACTTCAAAAGTTGCCTTTATCTGATTGGCTTCCAGGTCCTTTTTTACATACAAAACAAAATGGAATGTCTCTAGGTGACAAGATGATTTCATCTTTAGGAAAAAGATTAGCTCAAGGATTCAACACAATACTTATAGGAACCGACATTCCAGAAATCGATGAACAGACTATTCTAGATTCTTTCGATTCTTTACTCATTAGAAATACAAAGGAAAAAACAAACAAAATGGTAATTGGTCCATCAAAAGACGGTGGGTTTTACTTAATAGGAATGAATACATTCAATAACTTTATATTTGATGGGATAAATTGGGATTCTGAAAGTACTTTGAAAAGGTTAGTAGAAAATTTAGAAACAAAAAATATTTCATGTAGTTTCATGAAAGAAAAAATTGATATAGATTTTTCAGTGGACATAAAAGATATAATTACAAAATACAAAAGAAATGAATGTGATTTGCCATCAGGAATAAAATCTAAAATAGAAAAATTAAACTTAACTTAATATCACTTCTGTTTATTCCTTATATTGCAAAGTAATTTGTTTTTTCAAATTATTCGTTTATGCTAGTAAAATATTTCGAACTTAATATTTTCTATAAGGAATCAAAATGGATGCTGACCTAGTCATTTCTAATTGCCAAATCGTAACACCTTCTAATACATATAACGGAAATATATATATAAAAAATGAAAAAATTATAGCGATAACTGAAAACAAAGATATGACAGCAAAGGAAGAAGTCGACGCTGCAAACAATTACGTTCTCCCAGGCATGGTAGATGAACATGTCCATATGATGGACCCAGGCTTTACAGATAGAGAAGACTGGGAGCAAGGAACAAAAGCCGCTGCAAGAGGTGGAATCACAACAGTAATAGATCATCACAGGAGTGACCCGCTCGTATATACAAGCAGTATCCTAGAGGAGAAAACCGATTACATTACAGGAAAAGCGGTAGTAGATTTTGGTCAACTTGGAGGTTTAGATTTAGAAAATCTAGATGATCTTAAACCAATGTGGGATTCGGGTGCACTTGGATTTAAGGGTTTCATGTGTGAACTACATGGCGTGCCAGATATTTCAGAAGGAAAACTCAGAAACATCATGCTTGAAGCCGTGAAGTTTGGAGCAACTGTTATGCTTCACTGCGAAAGCGATTCAATACTTAAAGAATCAAAAAAAATAATTGATCAGGATAATCGGACAGACAGAATGTGTATTAGTGAATGGAGAAATCCAGAGAGTGAGTTCGTTGCCACTATGGACGCAATCAATCTTGCTGAACTTACTGGATGCAGAGTTCTTGTTGCCCATGTTAGCCAACCAAGACTCCTTAAAGAAATTCAATCTGCTAGACTCAGAGGAGTGAATATTTATGCAGAAAGTTGTCCTCAATATTTCTATTTAGATCATACTGATCTTGAAAATCTAGGGCCATATGTCAAATTTACTCCTGCAATACGATCTCCTGAAACTAAAAACGAAATGCGCGTGATGCTAGGTAAAGAGATGGTAGATACTATAGGAACAGACCATTGCCCTTTTCCGAAAGAATCTAAAGATGCGGGTCTTTCAAACATACATGATGCTCCTTTTGGAATACCTGGGATAGACACTACAGTCAGATTAATGCTGAACGCAGTGAATGACGGATGTTTAAATCTCAACCAGCTCACAAAAATGTGTTGTGAAAATCCTTCTAGAATTTTCAATCTTTTCCCTAAGAAAGGTGCAATTCAGGTAGGATCAGATGCAGACTTAATTATTGTTGACTTGGATGCTCGCGAAACAATCAAGGATGAAGACATAGTATCAAAATGTAATTGGTCTCCATTCAACAACCTCGAAGTTAAAGGCTCTGTAGTGAGAACAATTGTTCGAGGAAAAACAGTCATGAAAGACGGAGTAGTTTCAGCACCTAATGGATGGGGAAAACCTGTACAAAGAGCTTAGAACTAAAAATTCTATTTCTTTGGAAAAATATTAAAAGGATCATTTACAAAGAAAACAAATATTAATGCAACAGCTACTAAGACTCCTAAGACTATAACAAAAGTATCCATCTGACCCTCCTCTAATTTCTAAAGTGCTAAATTTTTCAAAAACTATTCAACAGGAGAATAATATTCTTTCAATTCTTCGGGAACCTCTTCTTCGACTACGTCTTTCATTGACAAACGAATACGACCATTCCCTTCTACTTGGAGACATTTTACTAACACTTTATCTCCTTCATTTAGTATTGAAGAAACATTTTCTATCCTTCTATTTGCAATCATACTTATATGACACAAACCGTCTGTACCTGAAAAAATTTCGACGAATGCTCCAAAATCCATTATTTTCTGAACAGTACCGTAATATATCTTGCCTGGTTCAGCTACCTGTGTGATTTCTTTAACAATTTCTACCGCTCTATTGGCACTCACCTCATCTGAAGATGAAATCACAACAGTTCCGTCATCATCCACATCAACTTGCGCACCAGTTTCTTCAATGATTCCACGAATAACCTTTCCACCAGGTCCAATAATATCTCTTATTTGATCAGAATGAACCTGTAAGGTTATAATTTTTGGGGCATATGGTGACATCTCAGTACTTGGTTGGTTAATTACAGAATCCATTGTATCAAGAACAGAAAATCTAGCCTCTTTTGCCTGAGCCAGCGCTTCTTTAACCAACTCCAGTTTCAGACCTTTAATTTTAATATCCATCTGCAAAGCAGTAATTCCTTCACGTGTACCACCTACTTTGAAATCCATATCACCTAAATGATCTTCCAGACCCAAAATATCTGTTAAAATAGCAGTTTCACCACTATCTTCATCACTAATTAAACCCATAGCAATTCCAGCCACAGGAGAAGAAATAGGAACACCTGCGTCCATCAATGACAAACTTGCACCACATATAGTCGCCATAGACGAACTACCGTTACTCTCGGTTATTTCGGAAACAACTCTCAATACATATGGAAATGAATCAAAATCGGGGAGTACTGCCTGTACAGCTCTAGTAGCTAGCGCTCCATGCCCTATTTCCCTTCTTCCAGGTCCTCTATTTGGCCTTGCTTCTCCTACACTAAATCCAGGAAAATTATAGTGCAACATGAACAACCTGTCAGTTTTACCATCTAATGAATCTATTAACTGCGCATCAGATGAAGTGCCCATAGTCGCACTGACTAAAGCTTGGGTTTCACCTCTAGTAAATAGTGCACTTCCGTGCGATCTTGCCAATGGCTTCATTCTAATTGTAATCGGACGAATATCCTTAAGACCTCTACCATCTGCCCTCACACTTTTCTCTAAAATCATATTTCTAAATATTTTTTTCTCTAATTTTCCAAAATATTCTGAAATCAAACTTTTGTCAGGAGAATCCTCAGAATCGTTGCATAGACCTTCTACAGCAGCTTTCTTTCCAGCATCAATAGAGGAATATTGTTCAAGTTTGTCATGAACCTCTGTGGCTTTTGCCAAGTGAGGCATTGCCAACTCTTCTATCTTGGTCATGAGTTCTTGATCATGTTCTACGGGTTGAATTTCTCTCTTAGGTTTTCCACATTCTGATCTTAATTTTTCTTGAAGTTCACACAAATCTTTAATCACAGCGTGACCTTGCTCAAAAGCCTGCATGTAATCATCTTCAGAAAGCTCAAAGCTGCCTGCTTCCACCATAACTATTGCATCAGAAGTACCAGCTAAAACACAATTGAGGTCACTTTCATCTTGTTGCTCTATAGTTGGATTTACAATGATTTGTCCATCAATTCTTCCAACTCTCACTGCACCTATAGGACCATCAAAAGGAATATCTGAAACATGCAAAGATGCTGATGTAGCATTAATTGCAAGAATATCGCAATCACATACCTTATCATATGAGACAACCATCACTTGGATCATTGTTTCACACATAAAGTTTTCGGGGAATAGTGGCCTCATTGGCCTATCTATTAATCTGCAAGTAAGAATTTCTCTCTCACTTGGACGTGCTTCCCTACGGAAAAAATTACCTGGTATAACACCAGCTGCGTATGACAGTTCTCTATAATCTACCGTTAAAGGAAAAAAATCTGATCCCTCACGAGGCTCATCTGAAGAACAAACCGTAGAGAGTACTGAAGTTTCACCATAATAAGCCATTATAGAACCGTTAGCTTGCTTCGCAATTTCTCCAGTTTCAAAAACGAGTTTGCTATTATTAATTTCCATTTCTACGCGAGATACACCCATTAAAATATTTCCTTAAATTTAAAGATAGATTTACCTTCTAATACCAAGATCTTTTATAAGAGTTCTATATCTAGAAATCTCTTTGCTTTCTAGATAC
>Ga0310344_10004543_pt1 | contig 10313 bp, 9 predicted proteins | sample HC15DNA20200_MG_FD_203801 | JGI IMG/M metagenome (GOLD analysis project Ga0310344, IMG submission 203801) | Marine microbial communities from station ALOHA, North Pacific Subtropical Gyre - HC15-DNA-20-200_MG | ecosystem: Environmental > Aquatic > Marine > Oceanic | place: Pacific Ocean: North... | reverse complement strand
GTATCCTCGCCGTACCGTGACAGCATTGCCCGGCGAACCATTTCAGCTACATATGGGGCTGATAATTCATTTTTTGTTCCATGCAGTTGTGATTTAAGCGGGTAAGCTAAAGATTCTTCAAGTTGCGTGGCATTTATGTAACCAAGTCCATGCATACGATTCAGAACATAGTGTCGACGGGCGGCTGCATTTGATGGGCTGCGAACCGGGTTATATTCTGAGGGGGCTGGCAGCACACCGGCTAAGGTAGCAGCCTCAGCGACGTTGATCTCTGACAATGATTTACCAAAATACACTAGTGAGGCTGCTGCTACGCCATAAGCTCGGTGGCCAAAAAACATTTTGTTCAGGAAGAGAGCCATTATTTCTTTCTTTGAAAATGTTTGCTCTATCTGCCACGCAAGAAACGCTTCCCGCAACTTCCGAGTAAAAAGCTGTTCGCGTGTCAAAAAATAGTCGCGTGCCAGTTGCTGTGTAATTGTACTTCCGCCGCCTGAAATTTCTCCACTTTTAATTAGCAGAAGGAGCGCGCGCAGAATGCCTTGATAGTCTATTCCTGGATGTTCGAAAAAGCGTCCATCTTCAGCGGCGACAAAAGCATCTACAACCAATTGTGGCAAGTCTTCATATGTGACAAGGATTCGTCGTCGCTCACCTACCTCTTCAATTAGTCGACCGTCGCGGCTATATATCCGTAATGGAATCTGGAGTGGGATCTCACCTATTGTGTCGGCGGGAGGCAAACTAGGAGCGACATAATAATAGGCACCCACAACGCTTGCTGTGCCGATCACAGAGAGAGTGATACACAAGGATGACAGAAGAACAATCCGGCTAAGCCAATGCCCCTTTCTTCTGGGGATTCGAATTGATTGCTGCTTTCTATGTCGTCGCTGCATTTTTTGACGGAATGCTGACACGCAAATTAAGGGAGGTTATGCCTACCAGGCTCCTGATGTCTGTAGTGGATAATAGCCAGCTTTAACTTATACCTGCAATTAAAAAAATTTATTTGACACATTTTATAAACCAATTTTCCTAAAATATGTAGTAACAAACAGCCATTTGAATTAGGTTAGGAGTCGTAGCTGAAGGCCTGTGTACGGGAAAATCCTACTTAACGTACCTGCAAGTTCCATTTTATTTAACATAGTATTGTTATATATTTACCTTGATTTATTGAGATTAGACCGAGAAGTCTACCGCAACTAGCGGACTTAGAAGGAATTTACGTGCTCTTTAGGAAAAAATCGCAGCCCCTTTTAGGATTAGATATAACGACATCCTCAGTTAAATTAATTGAGCTGTCGCAAACGGGCAGGCGCTATAGGGTGGAATCATATGCGGCTGAACCCACACCCCCTAGTTCAGTAAACGAAAGGGTAATTGTAGACACCAAGGCTTTAGGTGATGCTATCAGGAGAGCGGTCAAAAGAGCGGGAGCTCGGACTACCGACGTAGCGATCGGTATTAATGGTGATGCAGCTATCACAAAGATTATTCAGATGCCTGCTAGTTTGTCAGAGCGGGAGCTGGAGGGGCAAGTAGAAATACAGGCAGATCAATACATCCCGTTTCCTATGGAAGAAGTAAGCTTTGATTTTGAGATATTGGCGCCAAACGAAAAAGATCCCGAGCTATTAAATGTTTTGCTCGTTGCCACTCGTACCGAGAATGTTGATCAGCGCCAGTCCGCTGTGGATGCGGCTGGGCTTACTGCCCGGATAGTCGACGTTGAGGCTTTCGCATTAGAAAATGCCTTTCAATTGCTGAGTCACCAGATTCCCGATAGCGGCGCTGGCCAAACAGTTGCCATCGCGGATATTGGAGCAAGTAGTACGACCTTTAGTGTATTACAGGACTTAAAAGTAATTTATACCAGAGATTTTGCTTTTGGAGGCCAACAGCTTACAGAAGAAATTATGCGTACATATGGGCTGTCTATCAACGATGCTGGCCGCGCCAAGAAACAGGGGGGGTTGCCTAGCAATTATCAGCCAGAGGTGCTGGAACCATTTGTTGATGATATGACCCAACAGGTAAGTAGGTTGCTTCAATTTTATCTTGCTTCAGGTGGTGGTCGGGAACAACCGGACATGATTTTGGTGTGTGGCGGCTGTGCCAATATTGCGGGTATAGCGGACGTGATTTCGAGTAGAGTCGGAATTCCAACAGAAATTGGCGATCCGCTCGGTCAGATGAAGATTTCATATAAAGCTAATTCACAAGGCGTGCATAAGGACGCGACAGCGCTGCTGACAGCCTGTGGTTTGGCATTAAGGAGCTTCGACTGAGATGCCTCAGATTAATTTGCTTCCTTGGCGCGAACAAGAACGTAAAAGACGACAACATGATTTTATGATTGCGCTGGCTGCAGCCTTTATTGCAGCAGCTGTTGTAGTCAGCTTGGCATGGTTTGTCTTCGTGCAAATGATTGAGGCGCAACGCGACAGAAACCATAGACTTCAAGCTGAAATTGCTGTGCTTGAAAGAAGTATTACAGAAATCGATGGGCTCGAGCGCCAGAAGGAAAGACTACTTGCTCGTATGGAAATCATCGAAGAACTGCAGCGTAGCCGGCCAGAAGTAGTTCATCTCTTCGAAGAGATAACGCGGCAGGTTCCCGAAGGTGTCTATCTGAATCGCATGACTCAGCAGGGTGATACCGTCGAGTTGAAAGGTATTGCGCAATCGAGTACTCGTGTATCAGCGCTTATGCGACGGGCTGATGAGTCAGTTTGGTTGACGGACCCGACTGTTACAAAGGTTGAGACCACAGAATCTGGTTCAGCGCGGCAAGCAGAATTTGTTGTCACGTTAAAACAAACTAGTCCAGAGGTATATAAGGAGCAGGGCTTGTGAGTTTTATCGAGGAGCTCAAAAATCTTGATGTTGAAGATATTGGTAGATGGCCTTTTATTTTTCGCGCGGGAGTAATTTGTATTTTCTTTACAGCCTTTGTAGGTCTTGGTATCTATTTCCTTATTCTAGAAGACAAGCATTTGATCCTGCAACGAGTGGAGCAGGAAGAGTTATCGTTGCGCAGTGTATTTGAAAATAGGCAACGGAAAGCTGCAAATTACGATGCATACAAAACCCAGTTAGAAGAAATGGAACAGTCGTTTGGTACGATGCTTAGGCAGTTGCCTGGCGAAACGGAAATTCCAAGTTTGATAGTTGATATTTCACAAACCGGCCTTGCCGCGGGGCTACAGGAAAAACTGTTCCAGCCACAGCCAGAAATACCGAGGGATTTCTACGCAGAGAAACCGATAATGATTAGTTTAACGGGTGGTTATCATGACATCGCTAATTTTGTAAGCGGTGTGGCCGCTTTACCGCGCATCGTCACATTGCATGATATTGTTATTACGCCTGATGATACGAACACCTATGATAGTTTGACTTTGCAGGTTACAGCTAAAACTTATCGTTACATTGAAGAACAGGGAGTCGTCCAAGAATGACTGGCCGGGCAAAAGACTACTTGCTTATATTGCTCGTTAGTTCTGTGCTCTGTTCTTGCAGTCAGGATATGGCAGACCTAGACAGTTATATTAACGAAATCAAAGCTCGCCCAGGGGGAAGAATTGAGCCCCTACCGGAAATAACGGCATATGAAGTTTTCAATTACGCCGCGGACAAGCAAGGGTTGCGCTCACCGTTCGTTCCCGATGCCCCACAGGTTGTTAACGATCTAGATATTGGGATGCGTCCAGACCTTAAGAGAAGTCGGGAATACCTGGAAAGTTTTTCGCTTGATACGCTACGCATGGTCGGAACCTTGCAACTTGGGGATATAAACTATGGTCTTGTGCAGACAGCAGATGGTTTGATTCATCGGGTTTTGCCCGGCAATTACTTAGGACAGAATGATGGTCGTATTAGTACGATCAAAGATTCTGAAATTGAGCTTGTCGAGATAATTGCTAATGGTATTGGTGGTTATATGGAGAGGGAGGCAGCCCTTTCCCTGATCAATTGATGGCTGGACTAAACGGGAGTATTCGGAAATGAAGGTCAATATTCAGATAATGTTCGGAAGATACCTTATGTGGATTATGCGATTGGTTGTGACACAACTGATCCTTTGGTCCGTGTCTGTAATTGCCCAAGAAAACAATGTTCTACAGGATATAGAGGTCCAAACCTTGCCGGATCAGCGCATTGAACTAAGGTTGATTTTACGCAAGCCTGCACCGGACCCTCTCTCGTTCTCTATTGAAGATCCGGCGAGGATCGCGTTGGATCTACCTGGGACAACACTCGGTCTTTCGGTACGGAGACGAAATATTAATCTTGGGCCCTTAGATACAGTCTTGACTGCTGAAGGCAGCAATCGAACACGGATCGTTTTAAACCTAGACTCAATGGTGCCATATGATACGAGAAAGGCTGGTAATGTAGTGTTTGTCACGCTGGGTGCTGTGCCTGAAAATAATGCAAATATACAATTTTCGAATGAGTTCAGTCAGGCATCGTCGCTATCTTCAGAATTTATTGGCGAGCCCCAGATAAATACCATCGATTTTCGCCGGAATAATTCGGGGGGCGGGCGAGTGTTGGTTTCTCTAAGCGATCCGTCGATACCTGTTGATGTTCATCAAGAAGGTAACCGGGTTATAGCCACATTTGAGGGTACGAAATTACCTGTCCAGTTAGTTCGTCGTCTCGATGTTATAGATTTTGCGACGCCCGTGCATACGGTCGATTCTTTAAGCACAAGTGCAGGCGCTAGGATTATTATTGCGGCTGATGGAAATTATGAACAGTTAGCGTATCAATCGGATAATGATTTCACGATTGAAATTAATCCAAGAAGAGAGGGTGCTGATACACAGTCATCTTTGTTCTCAGAAAAAAAACAATATCAGGGTCAGAGATTAACGCTTAACTTCCAAGATATTGAAACCCGTGCAGTACTGCAGCTTCTTGCGGAAACATCTGAACGGAACATTGTGGTTTCGGATAGCGTGCAGGGCAATGTCACGCTTCGTCTAAGGAATGTGCCATGGGACCAAGCACTAGACATCGTTATGACGACTAAAGGTCTTGGCATGAGGGAAAACGGTAATGTCATCATTGTGGCCCCAGCGGAGGAAATAGCAGCTCGCGAAACGGCGGATTTAGAAGCACGTCAAGCGATAACGGAGTTGGAGCCGCTATACTCGGAGTTTCTTCAGGTGAACTATGCAAAGGCGGCAGATCTTGCAGCTTTAATTGGAGGAGGCGGAAATGCCTCTGGAGCATCAAATAGTTTGTTGTCGGAGCGAGGTAGCGTCGGCATCGATGATCGAACGAACACACTACTTGTCCAAGATACAACCGAAAGATTGCAGGATATAAAACGACTTGTCCGGACGTTAGATATACCTATAAGACAGGTATTAATTGAGTCGCGGATCGTTGTTGTTAATGATGATTTTAGCCGCGATCTGGGTTTGCGATTTGGTATGACAAATGTACAGGATAATTCTAGTGATGGATTAATAGCGTTCACCGGGTCAGGCGAGGGCAGTAATGTGATCGTGAATTCTGGCCGGAATAACATAGAGAATACAGGGACACCTTTCCCGGTCAACATGCCTAATCTAACAGACAGATACAATATCAATGTGCCGGTTGAAAACCCAGCTGGACGACTAGCATTAGCCGTTCTTGATTCAGATTATATTGTCGACCTTGAGCTTACGGCTTTGCAAGCGGAAGGTCGTGGCGAGATCGTGTCAACACCGAGAATTATTACCGCTAACCAAAAGGAAGCGCGTATTGAACAAGGTGTCGAAATACCTTATCAAGAGTCGGCTTCATCTGGAGCGACGACAACACAATTTAAAAAAGCTGTTTTAGCATTAACCGTGACGCCCCAGATTACGCCAGATAACAATATTATTATGGATTTGTTAGTTAGTAAGGACAATGTTGGAGAGCTTACGCCAAGTGCTACAGGTGGCTTAGTTCCGAGTATTGATACTCGCGCGGTTGAGACGCAGGTCTTGGTCAGAGACGGTCAAACGGTTGTACTTGGAGGTATCTATGAAACTGAAAGTCGCGAGACTATAAATAAGGTGCCTTTTCTAGGTGATATTCCAGGCGTAGGTAATTTATTTAGATCGAAGAAAAATGTTTCTAATAAGGCTGAACTTTTGATTTTTGTAACTCCAAGGATCTTAGAGGAAGGGTCGAACTAACTCTCGAGTCACCTTTGTGGTCGCCGAAAGAATATAGCCATGGCCTAATAATGCTGATAGAGACGCTTCTTCTCAATGTTAGAAAGAACCATGAAAAAAACCCAAAATCTTTTCTTGGTCGGCCCTATGGGCGCGGGCAAATCGGCAGTAGGTCGCCAATTAGCGAAGCGATTGAATTTGGTTTTCTGGGATAGCGATGAAGAGCTTGAACATCGAACCGGTGTTGAAATTTCATACATTTTTGACAAGGAAGGCGAACAGGGTTTTCGTAAACGTGAATCTAAAGTGATCGATGAACTTTCCGGGCTGCAGGCCATTGTTCTGGCCACGGGCGGAGGTGCTGTTTTAGATGCGAAGAATCGCAGTCAATTAGGGGGTCGTGGTTGTGTGATTTACTTATACACAACCGTTCAGCAACAGCTGGAGCGTACCCAGCGTCATAGTCATCGGCCATTACTTCAAGGTGGTGATAAAAGGAAGATCTTGGAAGATTTGATGAGTGTGAGGGATACTTTGTACCGAGAGATAGCCGACTTAATCGTTGATACTGATGGGCGGCGAGTAAATGACGTTGTTGCTGAAATTTGCAGATCCCTTTAAGAAACGGACAACAAAATAACTCCCTGCCTAGCCGAAATAATGTACTCTTTCTGGCCTCATGAGTGAGCAAGTTTTAACAGTTGATCTTGGTAATCGGAGCTACCCGATAGTTATAGGTCGTGGTCTTTTTCGTAATCGTTTTGATTTAAAGACATTTTTGCCAAGCAATAATTGTTTGGTCGTTACGAACGAAACGGTTGGATCGCTGTATCTTGAGAGTTTGAGAGCGTGCCTCCCTGGTAGTAAAGTCAGGTCAATTACCCTGGCTGATGGTGAAAAATATAAAACGTTGAGCACTGCTCGGTCAGTAATCGACGAGCTGGTGGCGGCTAAAGCGGATCGACAGACGAGCGTTATAGCGTTGGGGGGAGGGGTGATTGGAGATATTGCTGGATTTGCTGCCGCTTGTTACATGCGTGGCGTACCGTTTGTTCAAATTCCAACGACGCTTCTTGCGCAGGTAGACTCTTCAGTTGGTGGCAAGACGGGTGTTAACCATCCGGCTGGAAAAAACCTGATAGGCGCATTCCATCAGCCCAAAATAGTGTTAATTGAAACGGAGACTCTTTCAACATTACCTGATCGGGAATTTCGAGCGGGGTTAGCCGAGGTAATTAAATATGGGGCGATAATCGACATCGAGTTCTTCGTTTGGCTTGAAGAACACATTAAAACCTTATTAGAGAGGGATCCCGAGGCGCTCACGTATGCTATCCGGCGTTCATGCGAAATTAAGGCCGGTGTGGTAGCTCAAGATGAATGTGAAGCTGGAAAGCGTGCACTGCTCAATTTTGGTCATACTTTCGGGCACGCAATAGAAAAGTCGGCCGGATACGGTGAATGGTTACATGGAGAAGCGGTAGCTGCAGGTATGGTGATGGCTGCATCCATGAGTGAAATTCCTGAAGATGAATTAGATCGATTATCTGCATTAATAGGTGCTGCGGGGTTGCCGGTGACACCGCCTTGTGTAGGGGCCGACAAATTAAAGGCGGCGATGAGAACGGATAAAAAGATCCAATTAAACATGTTGCGCTTAGTATTGCTTCGGGCACTTGGGTCTGCGTTTGTCACGAGTGAATATTCGCAAGACAGGTTACTTGAAGTGGTTTCGCGTGCGGACGGGTGATGCGATGTTCTCTGGAGAAACCTTGGCGCTGCATGCAGCGCACGAAGGTAGCAGCAAGGGTAGGTTTTATGACGAACCCACGTCATCTTATAGAGGCGAATATGAGAGAGATCGCGACCGAATCATCCATTCGACGGCGTTTAGGCGACTAATGTACAAGACCCAAGTTTTCGTCAACCATGAAGGAGACCTTTATCGCACCCGGCTCACACATTCACTCGAGGTTGCCCAAATCGGACGGACAGTTGCGAGGGCAATGCGGCTTAACGAATCGTTAGTAGAAGCAATTAGCTTGGCGCACGATCTTGGGCATACACCCTTTGGGCACTCTGGGCAGGATGCTCTTAATCGATGCATGCGGGACTATGGAGGTTTTGAGCACAATTTACAGTCATTGAGGGTTGTAGATGAACTAGAAGAAAAATATGCTGATTTTCCCGGGCTGAACCTCACATGGGAGACTCGGGAGGGGATTCTTAAGCATTGTTCCGCAAGGAATGCGCGTGAACTTGGATCTTTAGGTAAGCGCTTTTTGGATCGAAGCTCGCCTGGGCTCGAGGCGCAGATCGTAGATATGGCTGATTCGATCGCCTACAACAACCATGATGTTGATGATGGTGTTCGTGCTGGATTAATTGGGTTGTGTCAACTGCAAGAACAGAAGATGTTTCGCCAACACTTCGAAATAGTGAAAAAAAAATACGCTGATCTCGAGGATCGCCGGCTTATTTATGAGGTGATCAGAAGGATGATCAATTATGTTGTTACAGATCTAATAGATCACACTTCAGCTGCTGTCAAAGCCTTAAATCCGACCTGTATAGATGATATTCGTAACCATAAAAAGAGTATTGCTGGCTTCAGCGCGGAAGTCCTAGTTTTACATCAAGGGCTCAAACGATTCCTTAATAAAAATCTATATCAGCATGAGCAGGTTCGGGCTATGAATGAACGGACCAAGGAAATAATTGGATTTCTTTTTGAGTGCTATATGACAAACCCAGCACTTATGCCTATCGGATTTTCAAGATGTGAGCGTAGTGACAACAAAACAAAAGCTCGCGTGGTGGCTAATTACATTGCGGGAATGACTGACCGCTTTGCTATCGCAGAGCACGAACGGCTGAACTGATTTCTTTATAGTTGCTACAATCATGGTGCTTTTTGTTAATTGTATTTTCACGTGGCAGTAAATAACATACCTTCAAAAGAACGTCTTATTTTTGCGATGGACGTGCCAGATTGTGCAAAAGCTCGAAAGCTTGCAACAGAATTAGGCAATTCCGTAACTTTCTACAAGATTGGTCTCGAACTAATGGCAAGTGGTGGGTACTTTGAGCTGCTTGATTGGTTAATAGCTCAAAACAAAAAGGTATTTGTCGATTTAAAGTTTTTCGATATACCTGTGACTGTTGCATCAGCTGTAAGCCAGCTCCGGAATCGCGGCGCGAGTTATGTAACGGTCCATGGCAACCAGGCTATTATGGAAGCAGCGGCTAAGGCAAAAGGTGACCACCTAAAAGTGCTCGCTGTAACGGTACTCACTAGCCTAGATCGTGGCGATCTGGACGACCTTGGTTTCAATTGTGAAGTTGAAAGTTTGGTCTTGTCACGGGCTAGGAGAGCACTGGAGTGCGGCTGCGATGGCGTCATATCTTCAGGACTTGAAGCGCCAAAGCTTCGAGAATTTATTAGTCAAAAACTGCTTGTTGTAACACCAGGTATTCGGCCAGTTGAAAATAGACCTGTTGAGGATCAGAAAAGAATCGTTAGTGTTGAACAGGCTTTCAAAAACGGTGCTGACCAAATTGTTATAGGGCGGCCCATTCGTGATGCTAGTTGCCCGCGCGCAGCAGCGGAATCGATTCAAACGACGATAGCGTCGATTTTTGATTGATGGCCAGCAGGAACAATGACCTGTTAATACGGGCTCTGCTTAGACAACCGGTTTCTAGGACGCCGGTTTGGATAATGCGGCAAGCCGGACGTTATCTGCCAGAGTATCGAGCAGTGAGAGCTAAGGCCGGTGACTTTGTCAGTCTGTGTTCCAATCCAGAACTTGCATGCGAGGTAACGCTGCAACCACTAGAGCGCTTTTCTTTAGATGCAGCAATTGTGTTTTCGGATATCCTAACTATCCCTGATGCAATGGGGCTTGGACTCTATTTCGTTACCGGGGAAGGGCCAAAATTTGAACGCCCGGTGGCAACCGATGCAGCAATACGATCACTAAAAGTCCCGGATGTTAAGGATAAACTTAGTTATGTTTTCGAAGCGGTCGCGCTAGTGAAGCGGGAGCTGGGTGGTAAGGTGCCATTGATCGGTTTTGCCGGTAGCCCGTGGACGGTTGCTACTTATATGGTAGAGGGCGGTTCCAGTCGTGATTTTTTAAA
>Ga0310344_10004542_pt1 | contig 10313 bp, 24 predicted proteins | sample HC15DNA20200_MG_FD_203801 | JGI IMG/M metagenome (GOLD analysis project Ga0310344, IMG submission 203801) | Marine microbial communities from station ALOHA, North Pacific Subtropical Gyre - HC15-DNA-20-200_MG | ecosystem: Environmental > Aquatic > Marine > Oceanic | place: Pacific Ocean: North... | reverse complement strand
GATTTTCCTAACAGAATTAAGTATCGCTTCCTTCTCGGAATCCTCCCATCTAGAAGGATGGACAGAAATACCAATAGAAGAAAGGAATTTCCGTTTCTCTTCTAAAGAAGTCAGAATAACTTGATTGTGTGCATTGTGTTGAGGATATTGTCGGAAAGGCTCAACCTTCCTGCACCATTTACAACGACCCAACGCCCATCCGTCAGGGTAATCATTCAATATGTAGTGGTGTCGGCATGCCATTAACTCATCCTACCAAAGTCAGCCCGCAGCCGCCACGCGGCAGCACGGTCAGCTTTCCCTTACACCTCCAGCTCTATATAACGTTGACACCAGTATTCAATTGTATATAATAGACTCAACAACAAACAAAGGGAGATACAAAAATGGAAAACTACTACGACGAGAACATAGAGGGAATTGATGAGCTATACGGCATCTTTGACATAGCTACCTCGGCAATAGCGTCAATGACCGCCTCTGAGCCGTTCTTCTCATACAGAACATCCGAGGCGGACGCAGACGGTTGGATGGGCGGCGTTAAAGTAGACGCTAACGTTCAGCAAGCAATGGGTACTCAAATAAAGTCTTACGAAAACTAAGACAATACCTAGCACGGTAGGGTGGTTTCCTACCCCTCAAGTTGGCTCCTTTCCTACCGTGCTTTCCAATCAGAAATAAATAAAAAGGAATAAAGATGAGTAACATAGAAACACTAAGCAATATCGTAAAAGACCTAAAAACTTTGAAGTCAGAATTAAAGATAGCGTTGATGCGAGCTAATCGAATTTGTCCAGAATGCAACGGTACTAATCTGAATTCGACACACACAAAGTGTTGGGATTGTTCAAGTAGCGACTACGCCTAGTCGTACAACCATGCCAGATATCCATCAGAAAAATATCGAGAATATGTTTTTGATATAATCATTTCTAGTTACGAGGGCGATAAACTGGATCGGAAAGGCAGATTTCGTAAGCCCATGAGGTTTTATTACCGCGGCATCTCAAAGATTCATATCATAGGACAGGAAAGAAAACCCTGTTTGTGAGCTGTTTACTGACTTTGGTACTGTCAGAATATGCTTTCATTGCCTCTAGCGGAAGTGATTTTCTAGAGGTTGCCATTAGAGTTGCATTGTAGTGGTCATCCTTAAACCCGACAATCCTGTGAACTTATCCAGTGATGTTTCAGCAGGTGTAATAGAGGCTCTGCTTGACTGTGGAGCCTCGACTTCCCAAACTTCCCTCCACGGCGGACTTGCAGGCCCGGCTCAGCTTTCCCTTAGCCCTCTGGAGCTGTCAAGTGGTTTTACATATGTAGTGGATGTGATATACTACAGGTATCAAATAAAGAGAGGAAAGAAATGAAAATGGAAGAAGTAAAGTACATCAAGATCCCAGAAGTCTCACAAAAGGAGTATCTCCAACAGATCAAGGACTACCTTGAAGAAGCTGAGAAAGAGCAGGCGACTCTCCGAAACAAAATCAACTACTACAAAAAAGTAGTTTACGGAACTCCCAATGAATAGGGAGATGAGTTGGGATGATCTCAGGGATCTACTAGATGGAGAGGCTGTCATTGTAGACAAGCCAACCCAAGACGCGTTAGATGCTGTGACTTGTTTCGACCACCAAATCTTCGTCGAGGGTTTGTGTATCGAGTGCGGACACGCTCCCGTTACACTGACCTTCGATTAGAAGAACAGAATCCTCTAGAGCGGTAATCAGACTATCGCTTTTCTCCCTCCTCCATACCTTATCTATCGGAGAGATATAAAAAACCTCCCAAACGGGCGTACAACCACGTTCAGATAGTTTTTCAATACGAAAACCCCACGTTATCCTGTCTAATTTAGCTATCAGCACGCCTAATTCATTTTCCATCCCCATTAGAATACCTCACACCTCCGGGTCCTGCCAGCAGCTCTCTGGTCAGCTTTCCCTTACACCCGTAGCTCTGTCAAGTGTTTGACAAACGTATATTTAATATAGTACAATAGACTTATCAAATAAAGAGAGGCACAAGAAATGGAATTTGACGAATTTGTAGAACAATACTTTGAGTATGTAGTGGAAGAGGTTGGCGAGTACAAAGCTGACGAAATCTTCAGCAACCTCACAGATAGTGACTTGCTAGACATCATGGACGACAGATCAAAACTTTTGGGGGTGAACTAGATGAAGACTGTAACACTTAACTTCAAAGATAACGTTTCTATCATCAATGTGATTAGAACATTACAAACAGAAATAGACATGCGAAAAGCATTACAGCATGAGCATTTCAAAAACTCTGCCGAATCTACAATCAGAGATTTACAAGAAACCGTAGATCAACTTAAAGAAGTAGTCGGATTTAGGAGAGTGCAATAGATGTTAAAAGAATGGGCGTGCGAAATAGAAGTAAACTTTAATCATCACGGTATGGAAGCTGAGACAGAAGAAGACTTTGTGGAATTGATTAAAGATTTTTACAGAGAAGAATACAATCTTCTATTAAAGGATCACGAAATTAAAAATATTAAACAACTTCCTGAGTAAGAAGAAAAAAGACTCCACCCTAAGAATCGAGTTGGTGGTGACATAGTACGACAACTTAATTAATAACACTGAGTTGGATAAAGGGTATGAGTCAGAAATCTGTAAAACAAGGACTCGAAGATGGGTGTCATCTCCTGTTTGCCCTCACTGCATATGTGGTGAGGGTTTTTTATTGCCCAAAAAACCAATCGCCATCTGTGGCGTAATCCCCAACCCCCGCAGCGAAGCTCCGGGCAGGAGGTATCTTTTCCTTACACCTCTGGGTCCTGCTGCGGGATTACGGGTATTGACAAACGTATATTTAATATGATAAGATAGGTATATCAAATAAAGGAGTACAGCAGATATGAAGATAGTAAAGAGAGCGTTCCGAAGGTTTGTAGAACAATTAGAAAAAGAACAATCCATGTGGATAGGACTTGGAGGCGGATACTATGAGTAAAACTAAATTCGACACTAGGTGGTTAAACGACACCGAAAGGATGGCACTAGCGGAGTGGGCGAACCGTCACGATTACTTATCTGACGACTTCGATATCCATAATAAAGAAGCGGTGCAGGAGCTAGCGGAACTGTTGCAGGAGAAAGGCGAGTCTCCGAAGGATATCCTAAACGGATATTGGGATAACCGAGCTAACGGAATAAACCCTATCGCTAAATATAAATTTTAATAAATGAGGTGCAACATGGAAGATTATATAGGTCTAGCAAAAGTATTTAACAAAGCATTTCAATCTAGCGATCACCATACCGAATGCATATTAGAAGTTGATACATGTGATTCCGTAGAAGTGGAATTATTGCATGGTTTATGTGAATTTCTTACAAACCAAAATGAAACATTTGATGAAGAGAAATTCAGAAATGCAGTTGCTGCAAAACTTAAAGGATAAAAAACAAAGGAGAATAATGTGAAACCGTAAGCCCGAAAGGGGAAACTAAAACAAACAACAAAACACTTTAGGTCTATTACTATAGACTTTGACCCCACCGATACTCCGCTACTCTAACGAGAGCCATGAGGTCGGTGGTTTTTTTATTGCTCAAAATACTCCGCGTATCCCGCAGCCTCCCGTACATCTTTTCCTTAGCTCCCGGATGCAAATCGGATCAATATCGGACCATAATATGATGACAAACCCATATCAACTATGGTACAATTACATCAGAGAGAAAAAGTGGACTAGTTCTCCACTAACAAGGAATAAGAATGACAGCACAATGGGAAATAGCAATGACAGTTTGGAACACCATGCTCAGAGAAAAGGATGCTATCACGGCATCTGGAGCTGATGTGCCAGCCATCTTAGTAGGAAGAGTTCAAGGACTTCAGATAGCTCTAGAAGCTATGGGATATTCCTCTGTAGGGATAAACGGCATGTTAGTCTCTTTTGAGAAAATTGAAGAGATCAAAGAAAAAAGAATTGAGAAAGAACAAGAAAGGCTAACAAAGTGGGAAAAACGCTCAATACAGGCAAAGAAAGTCTGGGCTGAAAGAAAAGCAAAAGAAGCAAAAGCATCATAAGATGCTAGCTTCCCAGATAGACAGGTTCTACTGTAATGGTAGAGCCTATTTTTTTGTCCGAACCCAGCAGCGTTTCGAGGTCCCCAGCAATCTTTTCCTTACGTCTGGTCCTGCCAGCTCGAGGTATTTAGTGTTGACAAGTGGATCGAGTATGGTATAATAGATGAAAAGGAGAACAGAACAGATGACAAAAATGGCAGACATACTCAAGGACTGGGAACACAACGAGAAGAAGGCACAGAAGTTTAAATGCAGATGCTTCACATGCTGCGAGGAAATCCTCGCTCTCGCAAGAGGTGGCAAATAATGATAGTAACAACAGCAGAGGTAAACGCAAAAATAGCTCAGGATGAGAACTTCGCAAAGGATGTGTCAAAAGCTATGGCACGCTTTCTAAGGAAGGACTGGGGCGATAAGTCAGCCCAACTGACGGACGAAGACTGGAAGTCAGACTGCGAGTACAACGACGCAGCAGCTCAGTCTCTTAGCAAAGGACAGGGCGGACGTATACTCGGTGTGTACGGAGACTTTTGGATCATCCGAGATATGGTAGCAACCACCATCCTATTTCCCCACGAATACTAAAATAGCTACGGAGAGAAACCGAGACATGACTCTCACATGGGTTCTAGGTCTTCAACCCGATTAAAGCCCTTCTCCGTAACTATCCTTTAGCTCCTGTGTAAAAGCAGGGGCTTTTTTTATGCCCACCCCCAACCCATCAACTCCGCATTGTCCCCCTGCAGTAGATAAGTTACCGGACCTGCTCTGGGTATCTTTTCCTTAGGCCCTCCCAGACAACTTGAAGTTGTCAACCTCTTGACAAATGTATATCTAATATGAGATAATAGATTTATCAAATAAAGAGGTACAAGAACTATGGCTAACAAAAAATACGACATTCAAGAGATCCTGAGCATCGCTTATAAGGTGATAGCTGTCTTCGGCTACACACCCAAAAACAAGCAGACCGAAACCACCCCTGCTACGGCTAACATCGTGGAGCGTGTGGTTAAAGGTATCGACCCTACCCCTGAGGTGTCGGTAAATACTGACGAACTCCACAACGCCTTCTACCACTTCGTGGATCGCAAGGATAAGTACGAGCGTGGTATTACCGACTTTGACCGCACGCTAGGTGACGTCCTAGATCGTGGTGCTGTGACAGCTAAGCAATTCGGCTTTGTGTGTGCCGTATTGCCGAGTTACAGAAACTTCATCACACGACAAGCCGAGCGTGCTGAAAAAATCTTGGCTGATGCCGAGGCAGGTAAAAACTCCGAGTGGGTTGGTGTCACTAAGGGTAGACAGGAATTCACGGCTGTCATTGATTCAGCTCGTGACCTCAATAACATGTGGGGAACGTTCCTAGTCAAACTGCTTGATGAGGATTCTAACCACCTTGTATGGTTTGCCTCTAATGACCCTACTTGGAACTTCGGTAACGTGGGTGACAAAGTTACTTTCACAGCTACTGTTAAAGACCACTCCGAGTACAACGGCATCAAGCAGACAGTAATAAACCGCTGTAAGGTGGTATAACATGGGTCGCTTAGTAGAACTGAGGATAGCCTATCACTAGGATGCTTTGAGGCTACAGAGTTAATAGTAATACCCCAGTTGGAAGGTGCAATTCCTTCCCACCCTACATTCCCCTTCGGGGGAATTTTTTTTGCACTCCGTCATACGTCCCACCACCCGTCGTCACCGGAGCTTCCGCCCTGCTATCTTTTCCTTACCCCGCGGGACCCTGCTGCACGTTGACAGGTAGCCCTGACCCTGCTATAATAGAGACATCAAATAAAAAGAGGTGAACTGATGAGCGATTGGACGATTGAATACAGCAACGAGTACAAGTGGTACTCCGTGTACGAGTTTGGGGTATATCCCCGAAGCTCCGTGCTTGCAGGGCAGACGATGAAGTCCTATAGGGACTCCTTCGCTACCCAAGAGGAAGCCGAGAAGGCTTACCCTCAGGCTGCCGTGGGATACCGAGATCCCATGAACACCTTCAACCATCTCCCAGACGAGGAGATGACCGAAGGAGGGTACAACGATCCTTACGAGGACGATTGGTAAACCCTGCCTCTCTCCCATTCCCTGTGATCGTCTTCATGGCGGTCTTTTTTTTGTCCCAGAAAGTACGGCGGACACCGGAACCCCGCTGCTATCTTTTCCTTACATATTAATTTTGTAAATATCGATATTTTACTTGACAAACGTAATAGTAATAGACTATACTTCAAGTATCAAATAAAGCGGACTAGTTCTCCGCAGAGGTACAGAATGGATAGAGTAAAAAGCGTTATCAAGAATAAGAAGTTGAACAAAGGCGTTGCAGGTAAGCAAGGTCAGATAAATGAGAGCCTTGCGGTTCTCGGAATTGAGGGATTAGATACCCCACAGCAACAAAGGGTATTGGGTACTGGATACCTAGACTTTGCGTTTTTCATGTTAGATGAACTCTATCAAGAAGAAGGTGCTGACGCTCTTTTAGAAAACCACTGGACTGACGTTATCTGTGGATATGCAGTATCAATGGGAATCAAGGGTGCAAAACCACAAATGCTCGTTGATTACATCAAGAATAGCGAATACCCAAAACTTGCTATCGATAATCTAAGAGCCATCTTATCGACAGAGTCGGACTCTGTTGGTGGCGGAATTCCACAAATGACATCACCGCTCGGTGTTGGTGGTGTCTAATAGACACTTGACAAACGATTAATAGAGTATGGTATAATTAACACATAAAAGGAAAGGTAAGTTAAAAATGGCAACTAAGAAATCAGAAAACAAAATAGAGAAAGTAGAAAACAACGTAGAGCAATCAAATCGAGTAGTTAGGGATTGGTCTGATAAATCAACAGCCGTTGATGTTGCGATAGCGGAATTAGCTGAAGCATTTGTAGACTTCAAAGCTGATGAGCAATTCGTTAAGGATAATTTCAAAACCTTAAAACCTGAGTTACTCAATACTTTGGTCGCTAATGATCGAACAGAAGTTATCGCTAAAGGTAAAAGAATTCAGATAGTACCTGAGTCACAAACACCTAAAAAGGTGATTACAAGTGTTGAGGCTATACTTGCTCTTATACCGAAAAAATACGTTAAGACTCTTTATGAGCAAGGCGTGGTTAAAGACGAAATAGCTGTCAGAGCAAGTCATCTCAAAATGACTAATGCTCCACAAGATTAAGTCTTAATGGGTAAATTCCGGTAACGCCGTCATGGCGGGCGAAAGCCACACAACAATGTAAGAGTGGGAAGAAACGGAATACCACCGCCCTTAATAGCGAACCCGCGGAGAGGTTTTATTTATCTGTCATTCATACCTCTCTCACCTCTCCGCACCTTGACCCTTCTTATGATTATCTCGTAAGAAGGGTTTTTCTTTGCCCTGCTCCAGAAGCTCTGGTTATCTTTTCCTTAAAGGTATTGTTTGTCAATATAGATTAATTACTTGACATACGTCATAGGTGATATGTTATAATTAGAGTATCAAATAAAAGAGGTATAACTAATGACTACGACTCAAGAATTTTACATCGGACAAGTACTAGAGAATAATGGTTGCTACACCAATTTTGGTATGGTTCGACATACTACCAATAAGATCAACGCAAAAGCTTTGACAACTATTGATGCGGACTCTGTCAAAGTAGTACGCAATTCACAAAATTCTAAGGTTGGCAATATGCACGCTACGTATTCGCCACAAATAACCTGCCCGACATCGTGCCCATTCTACCCATCAATATACGGCGACATTGAGGGAATTGAGGAAAGGTTGCACGTACAAGTTCAATTCGCTGAAATTGAAGCTCAGAAAATTGATGAACTAGTTCCCGATAAAGATTTACGAGTTCACGTTGTTGGTGATGGTAGCAACTCTATAAGTGCAGGATTACTAGGTGATGCAATGGTGCGATATGAAAAGCGTGGTGCTGACCTAGGGTATGACGTACAGGCATTCACATATACCCACGCATGGGACGCACCTTATAACGTGCCTGAATCAGCTTGGAATGGTGCGAATGTATTAGCTAGTTGTGAGACTGTTGCCGACATTAAGCAAGCTCGTGCATTAGGTTATGCATGTGAATGGACGTATAAAGAACATGAGACAAATAAAGTACATGAGCGTGAAGGCATCAAAGTACTACCATGCCCGAATAACTTCAATGCTAAATTGCAATGCGTTGATTGCATGAAGTGTGCTGATCTCGGATTACTTAAAAACCGGGATTGGGTGATTGGTTTAGCTACTCATGGTGCATTCAAGAAAGCTAATAACGCTATAGCTAATAAGTCATAGTTGACATACGTTATAGCTAATTTGATACAATATAAATATAGAAAAGGTAAGGAGAATTAAATGGACTACAGAGAAAATATTAGTGACACACTATTCGATCTAAACGATGTGATTAACATATTGAAACGTTTGGAAGTTACTGAGGAAATGTTAAGTGACTATCCTTCAGATTCAATAATTGAAACCCCAGAAACTGTATTCGATTTGCCGAAAGATTTTGAGGGTACACAATTCACGATTGGTGATTGTTTAGAAACAGCTAGAGATCATGTTTTAGGACTTGTAGATATAAGCAAAATTGGAGATAGATAATGAAAAATAGATGGGATCGCAGAGATGCTAAAAAGCTCTCGAAGAAAAACTTTCAAAACGATAACCGCAACAGTGTGCGTGGCATGTACATGCGTGCGGTAAATAAAAAGGCAGGTAAGTAATATTGGGTGCATTTAAAATATTTGTAGATCCTAAAGACGGAGAAATCGTTGTGGCTTTCCCACAACCTGTGATGGGTTTTGAGACTGTAGACGATTTGGAAGAAGTTCTTACAGAAATGCTTAATGAACTTCCTGATATCCGTATGGCACTTCTTGGTGAAAGACCTAACATACCTAAGAATTATGCTATGGATGTTATGAAGGAATTCCATCAAGCACTTCTCACGGATACATTAAAAGAAATAAAAAATAAAAAAGAGGAAACTGAAGATGAATCTAATAGTTTATAAGTTAATAATGGAAGACACCGATACTCAACAGCTTTATGAGACAGGTTATAAATTCGATCATAGTAGAATTGCCGAAGAGGTTGATAGCGAAGTATCCGACCTTGGCGGAATTGAAGAAGCTCTAGATAATGGAATACTTGAAGAGCATCAGCATTCACCTCATATGGCTACAGACCATACCCACTAATACATCAATACATCGATGTACATGAATGCCTCCTTTATGGAGGTATTTTTTTTTGTCCCGTTTTTTAGCTCCTGCCCGCGTCATCTTTTCCTTACGACCCCGGTTCGTCAAGGTATTGACTTACGTCATATCTAATTTGATACAATATAGGCATAGTAAGTACAAAGGAGGTACAAATGACTATACGAACCGTGAACGTAGCACCGAGATGGATGGCTTTAGGGACTATTGCTATTGATGAGGTTAAGAAAGGAATGACTAGCGAGAGCAAGGAATTCGTTATCGGACTCATTGAGGATGCGTGTCTCAAATTGGACGAATTCAATGACGAGATAAAGGAGCAGGATGATGACACTACAAATAATTAAAGAAAGGGAATGCCCCAGTTGCCACAAGCAAATAATCGATCTCAGAATCGAAAGAAAGGCGGAGCAGTATTTCGATATTAGCGTAAGTGAGCCTTCATGGAATGATTATGATCCTGCGGTCTTTAATGAATCTGATTGGGTCGCTGTCTGTTATACCGTCTCAGATGGTGATGAGTCTTATGGCAATGGGTGTATGTATGAGTTCAAGAACTTCTCACCTGATGACAATGCTGAGTTCTTTATGAGAGGCGAAGTAGATGGTCATGGTGATGAGTTGACAAACGTTAAAGCGAAAATGGTATAATTAATTCATAAAGGAGAAATGAGTATGGAATTCAAGTTGAAAGCAGGTGGAGTCTGGAACTTCAAGGTCACTGATAGAGGTGACAACGTGGCGATAGTCGCTACGCATAATGGGCGAAGTGATAACCCTCGTCTAGATGATCAAGCCAAGATCATACCCGAATTCGTAGTAAGTCGGGATGACCTTAAAAGGTTGGCGAAAGCCTTATGACCCTACAGGAATATAAGGTGAAAGAGGCAAAGGCTCTAAGCATCGTACTGACAATAGCTAGAGATTCAATGGAATGCATCGATCCGGTTCATCTCAGATACCTCGCAGAAGTCGAAGGTTTAGATAATAACAAT
>Ga0310344_10004540_pt1 | contig 10314 bp, 6 predicted proteins | sample HC15DNA20200_MG_FD_203801 | JGI IMG/M metagenome (GOLD analysis project Ga0310344, IMG submission 203801) | Marine microbial communities from station ALOHA, North Pacific Subtropical Gyre - HC15-DNA-20-200_MG | ecosystem: Environmental > Aquatic > Marine > Oceanic | place: Pacific Ocean: North... | reverse complement strand
AAAGTAAGCTTTATCCGGCCGCACTTCCACGTGAACGGTTATATCTGGATTTCCCAGATTCACTTTCCCATATGGCACCAAGACAGCACCCAGCTGCTCGTTCACATCCTGCGAAGAAAAACCATGTTCACCACTGCGCCTGGCACGAACGGCAAACGTTTTCCCTTTGACCGGATCTCGGTACCACTCCTCACCTGATTGGATGATGGTCTGTAGCACTGGTTCGCAAGTATGTTCAATCTCCGATATAGAGCGGATCCCGAAAATACGGGTCAGAATCGTCAGCGCGTTGATATCCTGAGTTTCTACAAATAACCTGCTCCACTCATAACGTACCCGATGTTCTATTCCGGAGTGATTAAGTGCGTGGTGGATATTATTGACCAATCGCTGCTGGAATCTCGCGCGCACCCGTCGTGATTTTGTCGTAACTTCACCACCCAGTCTCAACAAAAAAAGCATTGCAAACGTTCTCCATCACTCCGTCCTCTTACCTCTATCCACCGGCGTTTCTCGCAAAAATAACGCAATGGTTGCGGGTAAACATCGTCAGAATAAAGCACGATTGAACCACATTAGCAACAGGAATTATTGACTCCCGTGGCATCGGTCTTAGCTCCCTGACAGAGGAACCTACGTTACCTACAAAGGCTCTACTCTGTCACCGTAATTATCAGGGATTCCAGGATTATATCTTATGAATTCCATATGATCCCCGTTGGGAATTCATGGACATCCAGAGACTCGGGTTTCATGGTTGTACTATAACCTGGATCCACCGGCGGCATGTAATGACCATCGCGAATAATCACCGGGGACACAAAATGTTCATGTAAATGATCGACATACTCACAAATCCGGTTTTCCAATGTCCCACTCACGCAGATAAAGTCAAATAATGCCAGATGCTGTACGTGTTCACAAAGGCCCACTCCTCCCGCGTGGGGACAAACTGGAATTTCAAATTTCGCAGCCATCAGAATTACGGCCAGAACCTCATTTACACCACCCAGTCGACAACTGTCTATCTGACAAAACTGGAGGCCACCTGCCTGCATTAATTGTTTGAAAACAACACGATTTTGACAACACTCGCCTGTTGCCACACCAATTGGTGCAATTGCTTTCGATATCGCAGCATGTCCCAGAACATCATCTGGGCTCGTAGGTTCCTCTATCCACCAGGGATTACAATCTGCCAAACGCTGCATCCATGAGATGGAATCCGGAACGTCCCACACCTGATTGGCATCCATCATCAGTTTTCGATCAGGGCCTATTTCTTCGCGAATCAGCCTCGCTCGATGCAGATCTTCTTCAACATCACGTCCTACTTTCATTTTGAAATGGGTCCACCCTGCTTCAACACCTTGGCGACATAATGCCCGCAACTTTTCATCTGAGTACCCCAGCCAGGCGGCTGAGGTTGTATACGCAGGAAAACCCTCACTCATCATCTGCTGCTGTCGGTCGCCACGAGTTGATTCCAGTCGCTGGAGTATTTCAAGCGCATCACCGGGGGTCAATGCATCGGTGATGTAACGAAAATCAATACACTTCACGAGTTGTTCAGGAGACATATCCACAAGCAATTTCCAAAGGGGTTTCCCCTCTGACTTTGCATAAAGGTCCCAAACCGCATTGATGATGGCCGACGCTGCAAGATGAATAACACCCTTTTCCGGTCCAACCCATCGCAACTGGCTATCCCCGGTTATGTTGCGCCAAAATAGTGCCATCTCCTGAGTCAATGAGTCTAATGTTCTGCCCACTACAAAATGCCTAAGTGATTCCACAGCTGCAACACAAAGCTCGGTCCCGCGGCCAATGGTGAAAGCTAAGCCATGCCCTTTCAAATCTGAAGAACTGTCAGTTTGAAGTTCTACATAAGCACAAGAATAATCAGGGTCCGGATTCATTGCGTCAGACCCGTCCAGTTCCTTTGATGTCGGAAATCGAATATCGCGAACGGTTAATCCGGTAATCGTTATTGACATGTGCCTTCCTTTCCTCGCCGAGTCTTCTCGGTAAACCGGTTGACTTTTTTCATTCCAAGTATTCACATCTTCACTCATAAGATATTTTTCCGTCCCTTACGAATCTGTCAACACTGGAAATAACATTACTTCGCCATTATCTACAATGTCCCATGCTCGTATAACTCGATACAATATCTCTGTATTGCTTAATTCATGATGCCGAAAAAGGCATCTTTGTGCTGTTCCTAATTGTGAGATTCTATCCATGCCTTCCCTCGACCGTAGAACCTTTCTTGGATCCACACCTGCCGTGGCTGGAATCACTGCTTTTGCGAACGTCGCCACGCCAAATACCGTACCTGACCAACTCCCGGCAAAAACACCTCATACAAAATTCGCAGCGAATATCGAGATGTGGTGGACAAAACTACCTCTACTGGAACGTATTCGCAAGGCTTCGGATATGGGATTTCCTGCAGTGGAATTCTGGCCCTGGCAGAATAAAGACATCGATGCCATCACCGCTTTGGTTGAAGAACTCGACATCGCCGTTGCGCAGTTCACCGCTTGGGGATTTCGCCCCGGCCTTAACAATCCTGACCATCACAACGATTTCTGCAATGCCATCGAACAGGGATGCCAGATCGCCAAGAAACTTAACTGTAAAAAAATGACCGTAGTCGGAGGTGACGATCAACCAGGAATGACTCAACCGGAAATGCACCGGAATATCATCGCCGGACTACGAAAAGGCGCCCCGATTGCTGAGCAACACGACGTCATGCTCATTCTTGAACCCATGAACATCCGTGTTGATCACAAAGGCCATTGTCTCTATGGCAGCACTCCTACAATTCAGATTTGCGAAGCCGTCAACTCTTCCCACGTAAAAATCAACTGGGATCTTTACCATCTGCAGATTACCGAAGGCGATCTCTGTGGACATCTCAGGGAAGGAATAGACTGGGTGGGATATTTGCAGCTAGCAGATCATCCTGGCCGATTTGAGCCCGGAACCGGAGAAATTCACTATAACCGTGTATTGAAGGAAGCGTATGAACTCGGTTATCGCGACTTTGTAGGGGTGGAATGCAGACCACAGGTTAATGAATGGACGGCCGCAATCAAACTATCTCAGGCCGATCAATGGTGATTTCCCTCCAACACATCACCCAGGCACCAGGCACCTCCTTACCCCCTGTTTCGTTATCCCTTCACCGCCTGTTTGCCGATCATAGATATTAGGAAAGAGAGCTGATATATTGATTGACCTAGCCGCTTTACTTCCGATATTATGCCTCGGGTAAAGTCTCTTACTGGCTAGAAATCACACGTCAAGGATGGCGATTATGAGTGTCCCGCTTAAAACGGTAGCGTTCTCTCCCCTATCAGAAATGGAACAACTGGAGTACGCTAAAACTATTCTTAAAATCGAATCGAAAGCACTCAACGAAGCCTCTGACCGCTTGGATCAATCTTTTGTCTCCGCACTTCACCTCCTTTCGAACTGCCAAGGGCGTGTAATCGTTACGGGAATGGGAAAGGCTGGACTCATCGGAGAAAAGATCTCAGCAACACTTGCTTCAACCGGAACTCAAGCACACTTTCTTCATCCGGCAGAGGCGGTACATGGAGATCTTGGACGTATTGGTCGAGATGATGTGGTCCTGGCCCTGTCACTCAGCGGTGAAACGGAAGAACTGGTTCGATTACTCCCGATACTTAACGGTATGGGAATTTCCGTTATCGCAATCACATCAAAATCCGACAGCACACTGGCACATCAATCCGAAATTACTCTGGCTCTCGGACCGTTACGTGAAGCAGGTAATCTTGGACTGGCACCCAGTACCAGCACTACCGTGATGCTGGCAGTAGGAGATGCACTTGCACTGGTACTCAGCAAAATGAAGGATTTTCAGGAGGAAGACTTCGCCAAGTTTCATCCCGCAGGAAATCTAGGGAAAAATCTTCAGAGTGTCGATCAGGTAATGCGTAAAGACAATGATTTACGTGTAGCAAAAGAGACCGTTACCGTTCGTGAGGTTTTCAGTCAAATCAGCAAGCCGGGTAGACGGACGGGCGCGGTTATTTTGGTCGATGAAAACGGAAAACTAAGTGGCTTGTTTACAGACAGTGATCTGGCTAGAATTTTTGAGTCCCGGCTCGATCACGTACTGGACAAACCGATTGCTGAGGTCATGACAGTCGACCCCGTAACGGTTCCGTCGGGAACTCGAATGCGCGACGCTGTTCACATACTGAAAGATCGCAAATTCAGTGAACTTCCAGTGATTGATGAGGAGCATCGTCCAGTGGGTTTAATCGATGTAACCGACTGCATTCATCTGTTCCCAACAGGCTGAACGAAACCCCTTTGCCCCATGTCGAATCAATCGTATCCGAAACTCGCAGAACGGGCAGCGGGCATCGAAATGCTTTTGCTCGATGTGGATGGTGTCATGACCGATGGTTTGATTACCCTGGATAACAACGGAATTGAATCGAAATCTTTTCATGTCCGGGATGGAATGGGAATCACTCTTTGGAACAAGGCCGGAAAAAACGCAGCCATCATCACCGGTCGAAATTCATCTGTGGTTGAACTACGTGCGCAAGAACTGGGCATCACCTGTATCCGGCAAGGCATCGAAAACAAGTTGATGGAAATGACCTCGCTTTTACCAGAATTCCAGATAACAACCGATCAAGTCTGTTACATCGGTGACGACATACCTGATTTGCCTGTTCTTGAAAAAGTAGGATTATCGGTTGCCGTTGCTGATTCCAGTCCTGCAATCCATCATTCTGTAGACTGGCTGACTCAAAATCCCGGAGGCCGAGGTGCAGTCCGTGAAGTCATCGATTTCATCCTTCAGATCCAAGGGTACGATCTGACTACGCTTTACAGCTGCGATCAGTCCCAACCCATAAGTTAACCGAGGGTATGTTGTTTAATCGAGTAGTGTTAACCCTTTCAACACTGATTTTCATGACCGGTGCGTATACGCTTTATATACGCCTTGTGGTACCTCATATAGAACCGGACACTCCGACTCTTCAGCAAGACGAACTGCCATCTCCCGTTTCCGCTACATCTGACGAGGCCCCCAGTACCGACAATCCGGTGGCCAGGCAACTAGCACACCAGATTTTTGGTCCCGATGCCTGGCAAACAGAAGCTGAAATGATCATGCGATTTTCAGGGGAACACCTTTCTGTCTTCTTTTATGCACAAGATTATGAAGAAGATGCCAGCGGAGAACTTGTACTCAAACCATTCACTATCCTTATTCGGGACGACCCGACCAAGAATATCGCTGCTGAAATGTCATCCCCGGAACCAACGGATCACCCCAGAGACCCTCGCCCAGGTCCTGCAATAACCACTCTGGTTTCTCCTCGTGCACGTATTCAGTTTGACGAACTTGATCTGACTCAGTTACGCGCGGGAAAACCCCATTCCGGTATCCTTGAAGGTGACGTGATCATTGAACACCGCAAACACTCTAAAAATACGGAAACACCCCTGCAGATACAAACATCCAATCTTCATTTCTCCAACATCCCACACCCCGATGCCTCCGACAATATCCCGAGACTGACAACCGATGACGCCGTACGATTTACCGATGGTACCAATGATGGTCAGGGAGTGGGACTGGATATTGAACTTGTTCCTGAAACATCTGAAAACACAAATAAAACGATTGAAGTGTCGGGGATTCGGACTCTGACCATTCGTAAACATGTTGAACTATCATTGACCGCGGAACGCCAAAACACCTCTCTGCTGCCTTCACCCCAAAACTCCAAACATAGCGTATCTGAAACACTTTCGGCCATTCCCATCACTATCCAGTGCGCCGGGCCCTTCCAATTTGATTTTCAAACCGACACAGCCCTGTTTCGAGATTCCGTTCAAGTGCGTGCCCATACAGCCGCTGGCACCTTGGACAAACTCGATTGTGAACAACTTGAAATTGTTTTTGACCGATCGGAATCCCCTGACAATCTGACGCCGTCAACCACTTCATTTCGCACGATACTGGCAATCGGTCACCCTTTAATTCTTCATTCTGAAACTAATCAGCTTCACCTTCTCGCCACACGTCTCCATCACGACCTTATCACCAAAGTGCTGAAACTTAAGAATCAACAGGGCTTAGTAAAGGTCGTACATGAACAGGCGGCTATCGAAGCACCTGAAATCGTCCTGAAACAGAACGAGCAGGGCGAATGGACACACCTTGACGCCCTTGGACCAGGTTCGCTTGAAGGCCGGACCCCCGAACCCGAACAACGGATCCTGAAATCACGATGGTCCAATCAGCTAAGTATCAGACGAACCCAAAAACGTGCTGTCTTACAGTGGTATGGAAATACCTCACTTAAAGACAGTCAGCAGGGAACGCTTCGAGGGGATCGCCTGGCCCTTTGGCTGAACCTGATTGAGCATTCTGAACCCGCAAACAGGCCATTATTACAAACATCGGGCCAGGATGTGCCCTCGGGTAGATGGATGCCTTCGAAGGTTGAGGCAACTGGAAAAGTACTCCTGGATACCCCACAGCTAACCGGAACATACCAAAAGCTCAATCTTCAACTCATTGATCGAAAACCTCCAAAAGAGACCTCTTCCGGGACCAAGACCTCTTCCGGGACCAAGACCTCTTCCGGGACCAAGACCCCACGAAGTCCCGCCTCTTCTCTCAGCCCTGAGACCCCCATCACCGTTCATGCCGATCAGCTCACTGCCTCATTACTGCGAGACGGTGACGAGACCTCTGTTGAACAGCTTGACGCAAGTGGAAATGTAACGATCGAACAACCTGACAATACCTCTTCAACCGGTTCTTTAAAACTCCAGGGGGACGATCTCCGCCTGACGGAAAACGCCAACACATTCACGCTATCTGGAACTCCCGCCACCGTTATCACTCAGGAATTTGATCTCCAGGGACCACAAATCACGTTGAATCGTTTCGATAACAATCTCCAGGTAACGGGAAAGGGAAAATTGGACCTTCCTGTAAACAAAAACCTGGAAGGACAGCTTTTGCCAAAGACACAGAACCTCCAGATAGAATGGTCCCGACGATTTTTCTTTGACGGTAAAAACGCACATTTCAAGGGGGATATCCATGCTCAACTGGAGTCCACCGAGCTCCTCTGTGGTTACATGAAAGTCACTTTCCAGAACGCTATCGATTTTTCAGAAAATCTCTCTCAATCTGAACAGGAAAACCAGATCTACAAGATCCTCTGCCATAGCGGTCAAAGTGATCCTGACTCTCCGGTTGAGCTTTACAAGCGTGTCTTTCAGCAGGGGCGGCTATCCGACTACCAGCATGCGAAATCCAGGCAACTTGATCTTAATGTCCAGACCGGAGATCTCCGTGCAACCGGGCCGGGCCTTTTCATATCGATCAGACCCTCCTCACCTTCAGATGACCTGTTCTCTAAGAACACAACGCCCCCCCCTTCCTCCCGGCGCCGTTCTTCACTTAAACATCGACTCGCCCGTAACACACAGCGAGATCGACAGGATCCTGCTACAGGTTCTGTAAGCAGTGTCACTGCGAATAAGAGCGTTTTGTCAGAAAACGACACAGCCCTTCTCAAGCATCTGGAAATCCTTTACCAAGGGACCATGACAAGCAACCTGCGCAAACGCATTGCTATTTTCCGCGACCGAGTCGAGGTACTGCACAGCCCTGTCAATCAGATTGAAGAACCGGTAGACCGTTTTCATCTTCGAGATGATGGCCTCTGGCTACGCTGCGAACAATTAAATCTTTCCCAGATTCGTCACACCGCCGCCGCTTCTCGACACAACCGGTTACAGCGTATTGACTCGGTGGAAATGACCGCTCTCAAAAACGTGGAAGCAGAAATCCAGAAAAACGGTTTTCATATTGCTACGGCAGATCGCATTTCTTATTCGGAGGCGAAAGATCAGCTCATCCTGGAAGGACAACAAAGTCATCCTGCACGTATCAGCAGACAAACGAAGCGAGGCGCGTCACCTTCCCGATTTTCAGGTGGCAAGATCACCTACTATCCGGGAACCCAACACCTGAAGATCGACGACACGGAAATCCTTCATTTTCAACCGTGATCCTCCCTAGAACAACGTCTCAAGCCTGTCTATTTGCTATCCCTGTTACACCGCGGATGGTAATAATATGATTGCGATGTCGCCAGAAATAAGTTACTTTTCACAAAGCTTGTCGCAGATAGTGTGCTACGCTGGTATCCCGGGTCTACGGAAAAATACTGGACTGGCATGCTCCCTATGATAAGTAGACCAGGGCCACACACCTCAAAAAAATAGAGCCCCGGCTACATAGACATGCCATCCTGGTATCCCGGGTCTACGGAAAATACTGGACTGGCATGCTCCCCATGATGAGTAGACCGGGGTCATACACCTCTGAATAATGTAACCCCGGCAATGTAGCATGCCATCCTGGTATCCCGGGTCTACGGAAAATACTGGATTGGCGTGCTCCCATGGTGGATGGGCCGGGGTTACGGTTTCCCCTCTTAAGAAATCAAAATCTTTCTATTAAAAACGGCCCGTCCCTGTACCGGCATCGCGCCACTGCAAAGGCAGCAGTCGATGAAGACCGGTACCGGTAAACAAGCGGTTCGTAGCAACCCACTCGTCACGACGATCGGGAACACCATTGCCATTCTTGTCAGTATATAACTCTTCGAGGTTATTATAGGCATACGAACCATCTGCCCGGACAATATAGCCCATTTCTTCAGGAGTCATGCTCTCGACATGGCCATCGGCAAAAACAATATTCGCCCGGCCATTGTGTCGGCCTTCTGCTCCACTAAATCCACCGGTCAGCTTTTCACATGAACCACTGGAGAGAAGCCCCATTTGTACCTGATTACCATCTGTAAAATAAGGAACAGGGGGATCCAGCGAGTAGGAATGATTCCCACGAGCGGTACAGTTGTTGGTCTCTCCTGACCAGGGACTACGCAGAGCCTCCGCAATACTGGATGCCGTTCCAAATGAATCGGCGACAAGAATCGTTCGCGAGTTGGATTGGATACTTCCAGTCGATACTGGATAATTTATCCACGGTTTCCCAAACGGTCTATTAATCGTGTCACGGAATTGACGTGCATGACCGATAAACTGATAGTTAAACCCATAGCTTCCATTACGAGAAGTCGTTCGTTCTTGGGAATCAGGACAGATAAAAACCTGATTGGCATAGGGTGTGTGATCATCATCAAAATTGGGAAAGCCATCGCCGTCCGGATCCAGTATTTCAATATCAAGAGAACCCTCAATAAATGGAGCGATGACAACATTCCACCTGGGCTTGGTAAACGCGACGCTCGCAGGACCCAGATCGATATTCATCGGAGGTGGATTCATGGGTTCCAGCTTACCACCATCATTCCAACGGAAAGGAGGATAGAGACCTTTATTCGTATCAGCATACTCCATAATAGCAAAACCAATCTGTCTCAATTGGCTTTGGCAACGCACCGAACGCGCTTTTGCCCTTGCACTGAATATCGCAGGAAATAACAATCCAGCAAGTACCAGTAGAATAGCCATGACCACTAGCAATTCCACCAACGTAAACCCTGAACGAGCTCTGATTCTAGGTCGCCTCATCCCTCACACCCTCCACAAACCTATATACTTAGCAATTGACCCGTTTACCCACCACCCAATTGAGACTGAGTCTCAATCTCATAAAAGTATGTTATCTAGTTTATAATGGATGTCAATACATTATCCTCTTTTTGAATTACTTTTTTTAACAGGCTGAAATGACCAATGGGGTCACCGATGGAAACCAACACTTGCCTGTCCTTGTTACGGTGCCCCGATTGCGGTGCAGACCTGAAATCGGACATGACCGATACAGAATCCACATTGCCTGACACACTTCAGTGCCAATCCTGTCAACGTACCTTTCCATCTGTCAACGGCGTCATACGTTTTGTAAAAGACGATTCCTATACCACCAGTTTTTCCCACCAATGGAATCGTTTTGAAGTTCAACAGCCCGCAGAAGATACTCGGACATTCCAAGCCAAAACCGGACTTGCACCGTCTCAACTTGCAGGAAAACAGGTACTGGATGCCGGTTGTGGAGGAGGTCGCTACGCGGCATTGCTGGGACAACATGGTGTCCATGCCCTCGCTATGGATCTGAGTCAATCCGTAGAGCGAGCCGCAGATGTATGCAACTCCTACCCCACTGTTTCCGTCATCCAGGCCAGTCTGTTTGAAATACCATTAACCACCGAATGCTTTGATTTCGCGTTCAGCATTGGAGTACTTCATCAC
>Ga0310344_10004539_pt1 | contig 10315 bp, 5 predicted proteins | sample HC15DNA20200_MG_FD_203801 | JGI IMG/M metagenome (GOLD analysis project Ga0310344, IMG submission 203801) | Marine microbial communities from station ALOHA, North Pacific Subtropical Gyre - HC15-DNA-20-200_MG | ecosystem: Environmental > Aquatic > Marine > Oceanic | place: Pacific Ocean: North... | reverse complement strand
GGCGGTCTGAATCTCCGCGTCTCCGCTCGACCACTTCACGACAATGCGGTCCGCGACGTTATAGTCGGCCTTTCGACGCATCTCGTTTAAACTCCGGCTGATGTCACGGACCATTCCCTCTCGCAGAAGGTCGAGGGTGAGCTCTGTTGAAAGAGCGACCAGGTAGCCCCCCTCCTCCGCGACGGCGAGGCCCTCGGCGGCGTCCATCTGAATGTCGATATCTTCGGGTTCGAGCTCGACGCTGTCGCCGTCGAGATCGAGGCCCACATTTTTACCCGCGCGGCAAAGTTCGGCGAGCTCGGCCCCATTCATGGAGCCGAGAACCTTGCCGATCTGTGGTACGCGTTTTCCGAAGCGCGGCCCCAGAGCCCGGAAGTTCGGCTTTACCTTGTACGTGACCAGCTCCCCGGGGTCCTCGATGGCCGCGAGTTCTTTAATATTGAGCTCGTCGAGAATCTGATCTTCGAATTCTCCGAGCCACTCACGCTCGGTTTCGCTCTTGAGTGCCACGGAGATGCGGCTGAGCGGTTGACGGACCCGGAGTTTGTGTTCCTTGCGAATGATGCGTCCGAGCTCGACGATCTGTACCACCGTTCGCATCCGCGCGAGAAGGTCGCGGTCCACGAGGCTCTCGTTGACTCGTGGAAATTCTGTCAGGTGAATGCTGGGCGCCGCGTCTTCGTCGACGTTGACCACGAGGTTGCGATATATGGCATCCGTCACGAAGGGCAGGACCGGAGCAAGAACCTTGGAGAGCGTGACGAGGACCTCGTGCAGAGTGTGGAACGCCGCCGTCTTGTCGCGATCCTTACCTTCTTTCCAGAAACGCTCGCGGCTGCGACGTAGATACCAGTTGGACATCTGATCGACGAAGCGCTCCGTCTCCTTGACGAGCGTCTGGACTGCGTAGTTGCTGTACGCATCGCGTGCGACGGCGATGAGCTCCTGGAGAGCAGCAAGGATCCAGCGGTCGAAGGAAGAACGTTCCTCCACGGGGACGGGGTCACCGGCGGGATCGAAGCTGTCCACTCGCGCGTAAGTAACGAAAAAGGCGTAGGTGTTCCACAGGGTCAAGAGCTTGCGGCGTACGTCGCCAGCCGGGCCGAATCCGAAGTTCAGGTTGGCGGGCGGATTCTGTCCCGAATACATCCAGCGCATGACATCGGCACCGATCTCCTCGGCGGCACGATTGAACTCGATGGCATTGCCGGACGACTTGTGCATCTCCTTGCCGCTCTCATCACGCACGAGAGCGTGTCCGAGAAGGGTTTTGAAAGGTGCGCGGTCCTCGAGCGCTGTCGACAGCGCCAGCAGAGAGTAGAACCAGTTGCGGAACTGCCCCGGAAAGCACTCCGTGACAAAGTCTGCGGGAAACCACTGCTGCCAGTACTCGCGGTCCGAGTTGTAACGTATGGTCGAGTAAGGCACGATACCGGCGTCAAGCCAGGGATTGCCGACGTCCGGGATGCGTGTGCCGACCAGGCCTGTCTCCGGGTGACGGATTTTGACCCTGTCGATCCAGGGACGGTGGGGGCTGTGCCCGTCGAATTCGTCCCAGCCCTCGACGGCGAGCTCCTCGAGCTCCTCGCGTGAGCCGACGACGTGAAAGCTGCCATCTTCGAAGGTCCAGACAGGCAGGGCGAGTCCCCAGAAGCGCTTCTTGGAGATCATCCAGTCGCCCATATTGTCGAGCCACTCGTGCTCGCGTTCCTGTCCCCAGTCAGGGATCCAGCGAATGTCGTCGACGACTTTTTTGATGCGGTCGCGCCAGTCCATCTTGATGTACCACTCGTCAACGATACGGAACACCAACTCATCGCCGGAGCGCCAGCAGTGTGGATAGACGTGCGGATACTCCTCGACGTGGATCAGGAGCCCCTTCTTTTTGAGGTCGTCAAGGATTGCCGTTGTGGTCTCTTGGTCGGTCGCGGACTTGCCCTCGAGCCAGCCGAAGGCGCCGAGATAGCAGGACTGTTCGTCGAGGGGAGCGATGTCGACGAGATCGAGCTTCATACCCAACTTGTGATCGATGTCGCCGCAACCTGGCGCGATGTGAACGATTCCCGTTCCTTCGCCTGCCACGACGACGTCGCTTCCCATGTTGTCCTTGCCGCCGTCGATGACACGGTGACAGGAGACGCCAGTGACGTTTTTTTTCTCGAGCTCTTCCTTGCTGATCGGGAAGCCGCCCGGGATGGATTGCGCCTCGAGATCGTCGAAAGGGCCTTCGTATTCCCAACCGACCATATCGCTGCCGCGCAGGGTGGATTCGACCTCATAGCCACCGCGCTCCTTGAACACCTGCTCGATGGTCTTCAGCTTGGGGACACCCTCGACCCACTGCTTCTTCTCTTTGTACTGTCGGTCGAGTCGAGCGAACTTGAGGTTCTCACTTGCGAAGTAATAGGCGGAGCCGTCCGCGGCGCGCAGTTTCGTGTACTCGAGGTTTGCATTGACGGCCGCAGCGACATTGGAGGTCAGAGTCCAGGGAGTTGTTGTCCAGACCAGGAGGTATTCGCGTTCGCGATCTTTCAACGGAAATCGTACGAAACACGCCCGGTGTGCGACGAGCTTGCGTCCCTCGATGATTTCCATCTGGGAATAGGAGGTTCCCGACCGTCCAGACCAGGGAACGACGTCTGACCCGCGGTAGATCTTACCTTCGTCAAAGAGCTTCTTCAGGAAGGCCCAGATGGTGTAATTGTTCTCGTTCGAAAAGGTGTAGTAGCTGCCGCCGATCTCTGGCAGGCCAAGATTGCCGACGATCTCCTCCACGGTGCCCGTCACTGGCCCTTCCGCTCCCTGGATGGTGACCTCCTGTTGTGGGTCATCCATGAGCTTGTCGGCGAGCTCACGTAGGACGTCCGGGTCGTTCCACTCCATCCAATAGCCGAGACGAATACTCTGCTCGGTCTGGATGGCAGAGAAACGCAATACGCGCTCCTTGCACTTGCGCACGAACTTTTCGAGGCCGAACTCTTCGACGTCCTCTTTGGTCTTGAAGCCGAGCTCTTTCTCGACTTCGATCTCGACCCAGAGACCCTGGCAGTCGAAACCGTTTTGATAGCGCAGCTCCTGGCCATTCATGGCATGGTAGCGCTGATAGAGGTCTTTGTACGTTCGTCCCCAGGCATGGTGGACGCCCATGGGGTTGTTTGCCGTGATGGGGCCGTCGAGGAAGGACCAGCGTTCCCCGCCGCTATTTTTCTCCCGTAGACGGTCGAATATCTTCTCCCGCGTCCAGAACTCTAGGATTTCGCGCTCGAGCGCCGGGAAATCGAGGGGATTTGGGACTTCTTGGTACATGTCTTGTCAGCTAAAATCTGGCGGTCGCCGGAATGGTTACCTCTGGAGGAAATATCGGCCTGGACGCGCTTCTGGATGGCCGAAAAACCGGGAATCTGGCACAAAAAGCCCGTATTCTGACGTAACAAGAACATGAAAGCAACAAGTTGGTTTGCTGCCTTCGACGAGTCCAGAGGCGCGGATGAGGTCATCTCTCGGCTTCGCAGGGAGCGTCTATTACAGGATCCTCGCAATCCGAGGGACGTGGTCTGGCTGCGCAAGGATGTCGAGCGTCTCGTCGCTGACATGAATGATGTGAGTCGGCCACCGCCAATGCTCTGGAGCGGAATCCCGAATCCGCCAACGGACTCAAACCCGACTTGTGACTCCCACCTGGTGATTTCGGTCGGTGGCACGAACACGGTTTTTGCGATCATGAGATTACAAGAAGGCGTCTTGCAGGCCTTCGATCCGACTTCAGGCGAGTTCGTTACGGGCGCGGACGAGCTGAATCGTTTGCGAAATGCCGGTACGATTCCCACGCCAGTGCACTCTGCGGCCCTGTCGTCCGGGTTCGACATGATTCGCATCATTGTCGAAAGGATCGTTGGGCACCTGCCAAAGTCGGCTCTCGCGAGCTCCGCCGGCATTTTATTGAGCTGGGGGTTCGCGCATCGCAAGGTGCGTACCGGGTCGACTCTCCTGGGAGGTCTTTCCGGGCGTGTGCTCGGGATGTCCAAGGCTCAGGCCGGATTCTCATCGGAGCTGATCCATCGGGACCTCGGAGAGCTCTTTGGGCGAGAGTTCGAGCGTCAGATCGGGTGGAAGTGCCCTCTGGCCGTGGCGAACGATACCGTCATGGCCTTGCATTACTTCCTGGCGCCGGAGTGGAGGAGTCGCACTCATCGACAGGGGCTCTTCATCAACGGTACGGGTTCGAATTTTGCCACGAGTGAGCCCTATGCGGTTCGAGCGCAAGGTTTCCTCAGTACGCCGGACGAGGTTTATCAGCCGGTTCCGGTGACTTCTGATCGACCGCTGGACTCCGACGAGACGTTGACGTATTTTTTCGTCAATTATGAGTCGGGCTCGAGCCTCATGGGAGAGACTGCCACACGATTCGATGACGAAGAGGACTATCCTATCGAACGTAACACGCTTGCCGGAGGGCGAGCATATCCGAAGCAGTTCAAGAATTTCGTTTCAGAGTTTTTGTCGCGAGATATCTACGCGCGTCTCGAAGATACTTTGTCTGAATCTCCCGGTGCGCGTGAAGTCGGGCTTCTCTCGGGCGCGGACGGGTCGCCCTCTGCCGTCGCCGCGGTGTTTCCCGGACTGACGTCGGGAGAAGCGGAGGCCGCTGGAATCTGGTTGATCGCGCGCGCGGTGGTCAATCGGTCCGCGTTGCACGCCGGAATAATTCTCGCCGCCGCTACCCGGCGCAACGGCTTCGGGCTCGGAGGAGACGAAAAACCCGACCTCATGTGCATGGAAGGAAGTGTGTGGCGCGTCCCGCACTACCCGAAGCTGGTCGAGGATTGGTGGCAGGCTCTGATAGACGACACTTTGAAGGTAGAATTCGCCGCGGAGCCGTCTTACAACGCGAGTTTGCCGGGACCCCTTTATTTGGCCGCTTTACATTCCTGAGAAGAGGAAGAGTGGAATGAGCTGGTACGAACTTGACCGAGAGCACGTCTGGCATCCCTACACACAGATGCACACAGCACCGCCTCCCATCCCCGTGGAGAGAGCCGAGGGAGCTTATCTTTATACGACGGACGGGCGCGCGATTCTCGACGCGACCTCCTCGTGGTGGGTGATCCTCCATGGGCACTCGAATCCACGCATTGCGCGCGCGATCGCTGATCAGGCAGGGCGTCTCGATCAGGTGATTTTTGCAGGCGTGACGCACGAGCCGGCAGCGCGTCTGGCCGGTGAACTCGCCGCGGCGGCACCCGGGGACCTCGATCGCATCTTCTATTCCGACGACGGCTCGACTGCTGTTGAGGTAGCTCTCAAGATGGCGTTGCAGTTCTGGCGTAATCAGGGTCAGGAGAAGCGGCGGACGTTTATCTCCCTGGAAGGTGCTTATCACGGAGATACGGCGGGCGCGATGAGCGTCAGCGGGCTAGAGCTTTTCGGTAGCCACTTCCACCCGCTTCTCTTCGACGTGTTGCGGGCGAAGAATCCCTTCCTGTCTGGAGACCGGGCAACTACCGAAGGTCTCGCGGCTGCGCAACTCTGCGTGGCCAGTATGGAAGAGCACTTGAAGAGTCACCGGGACGAGATTGCCGCCGTGATCATCGAACCGATGATTCAGGGTGTCGCCGGTATGATCATCTGGCCGCCAGAATTCCTGACAATGGTACGAGAGCTTTGCAACCGTCATGACGTGCTGCTCATCGCGGACGAGGTTTTTACGGGTTTTGGGCGTACCGGGAAGTTCTTCGCTTGCGAGCATGGCCCCATCGTGCCTGACATCATGTGCGTATCGAAAGCCATCACCGGAGGCGTATTGCCGCTGGCTGCGACCTTGACGCATGAGCGTGTCTACAACACGTTCTTGAGCGAGGATCGAGAAAAGACTTTTTTTCACGGTCACTCTTTTACGGCCAACCCCATTGCTTGCGCGGCGGCGCTCGAGAGTCAGGCGATTCTGCGTGAAGGCGGGCTCCAGCGTATCGGTGAAATTGAGAGTATTCACCGTTCGCGCCTCGAGGGGATTGCGACGCTCGACGGCATCGTCGAGGCGAAGGCTCTTGGTCTGGTCGCGCGCATCGAGCTCAAGAGCGCGAAGGGTGGCTATCTGTCTGAGGTCGGTCCGCGGATCGCTCGAGAATTTTTGGAGCGGGATATACTGCTTCGACCGCTCGGGAATGTCCTCTACGTTTTGCCGCCACTCTGTACTTCGGATGAGGACCTGGGACGTATCTACGATGCGGTGGAGGAGGTCCTGGCGAACGTACTCGTCGGGAATCACCCGGTGAAGTAAGGTGCGAGCACGCCGTCGGTGTCGAAGTCGCGTGCCGCGTCCCGAATGTTCTCTGGAAGCGGCGGCGAGTTGTCGAGCGCTGGAAGGACAATGGTGCTCACCCGGCCGAACTTTTCGATAGCACGCCGATTTTCTTCGTTCGGAGGACCATTGATAACGACGCCGGCAACTTCGATCCGTCTCGCGCGTAGGGCCTCGAGTGTCAACAAAGTGTGATTGATCGTTCCCAGGGCGCTGCGGGCGACAACTACCGCGGGCAGCGTGCTCTCCTGGACGAGTCGCACCGTCAGGAATCCATCGTCCGTGATTGGTACCAGCACTCCGCCGGCGGCTTCGATCAAAAGAATGCGATCCGGATCGGCCATGGCGTGGCCCACGAGATTGGAGAGTACTCTCTCCGGGTCAATCTGCGTGTTTGCGAGCCGTGCTGCAAGGTGTGGGGAGACGGGTGGATCGAAGAGATAAGACTCCTCCAGAATTTCGATTCGCGAGTCCACCCATTGCGAGAGGGTGGTGCGGTCGCGGTCATCGTCGCCGCCCGTAGAAATGGGTTTCCAATAAGCGATGGGACCTGCGTCGACGTAGCGTTCGAGGATTACCGCGCTCGTGACGGTCTTGCCGACGTTCGTATCCGTTCCCAGGACCCAGAGACTCACGATAACGCTCCAGGACAGGCCTTCGAGCTCTCTGAGACAGCATCGGCAAGCCCGTCGATTTCTTCAGGTGTGTGATTCGAATGAACAGAGATTCGCAGTCTTGAAGTGCCCTCCGGGACGGTGGGTGGACGGAGAGCGCGGACGTCGTAGCCGCGTTCCCATAGCAACCTGGAGACCGAGAGCGCGCGGCGTTCGTCGCCGAGGAGCACCGAGACGATGGGGGAGTTGACGAGAGCTGTCTGAACACCCAGGTCACGGAGACGCAAGCGAAGTCGTTTCGAGAGCTCGGCGACGCGCGCGCGCCGTTCTGGGGCGGACCGCACGATCTCGATGGCGCGGCGGATGGCTCGTGAAAGCAAGGGAATCGGCGCGGTCGAGTAGATGAATGACCTTGCGTGGTTCACGAGATGGTCGATGACCAACTGAGAGCCTGTGATGAAGGCGCCCGCGAGCCCGAAAGCCTTGCCACAGGTGGAAGCCGTGGCGAGGACCTCATCGCGAACACCGAAGCTGTCTATAAGACCTGCACCTGTCTTTCCATAGACACCCGTGGCGTGGGCTTCGTCGACGATGAGGAGGCCTCCATATCGGGAGGTGATCTGCGCGATGCGATCGAGCGGAGCCACGTCTCCGTCCATACTGAACAGGGACTCCACCAGGACGAAAGTTCGACCTTGCTCATGAGGTTTGGCAAGGCGGGCTTCAAGAGCTTCCAGATCGAGATGAGGAAAAACGATTCGTTTGGCGCGCGAGAGTCGCAGACCGTCGATCAAGCTCGCGTGATTGAGCTCATCGGAGAGTACGCGGTCGTGTCTGCCGATGAGGCCCGTTAGCATGCCGAGATTGGCTTGAAACCCGCTCGAGAACAAGAGAGCGGCCTCATCGCCCTTGAAGTTTGCGAACTCTCTTTCCACGTCGGTATGCTCGGAGTGATTGCCGCGCAGCAGACGAGAGGCGGGCGCGCCGAGATCTCCGTCTTCGAGATAAGTCTGTAGAGATTCACGAATGCTCGGGTCGCTCGAAAGCCCGAGATAGTCGTTGGACGTGAAGTCGACTCCCCGGGCATCTTTCAGCCGACGTAGAAGACCTTGCTCTTCCCGTTTCTTCAAGCCTTGTTCGAGCTCTTCGAGGTAATCGTTCATCAATTTCTAATGACGAATGCCAAATGCCGAAAGGGTGTTCAGTGAGGAACAACTGAATGGAAAAAGAGCCCGGGATGTGGATACCGCAGGCACCGTGTCACGTCGTTTTTCGGATTCCGACCTTCATTCGACACCGAGACTTCGTCACTGTTCTGTGGTCATCCCCAGAGAGGAGAGAAGCGCGTTGTCGCAGTCCTCACCCGGGTTGGGAGTTGTCAGAAGTTTCTCTCCCGCGAAAATCGAGTTGGCGCCGGCGAGAAAACACAGCGCTTGCGCCTCGGGGGTCATTTCGGTTCGGCCTGCGCTCAGGCGTACTTTGGCGCGGGGCATGACGATGCGAGCGGTGGCGATCATGCGCACCATGTCGATCGCTGCCAGAGATTGTTCGCCAGCCAGGGGCGTCCCCTCCACCCGCACGAGGGCGTTGATGGGGACGCTTTCCGGATGGGGGTCGAGATTACTCAGAACGCGCAAAAGGTCGAGGCGGTCCTGCCGAGACTCGCCCATGCCGATGATGCCACCGGAACACACCGTCACGCCCGATTTACGGACGTTTTTCAGCGTACTTAGACGGTCGTCATAGCTGCGCGTTGAAATGATCTTGTCGTAGTATTCCGGCCCGGTATCGAGATTGTGGTTGTAGGCGGTGAGTCCTGCTTCGGCCAGGCGCTTTGCCTGATTGGGCTTGAGCATGCCCAGCGTCACGCAAGCCTCCATGCCGAGATCGCGGACACCGCGGACCATCTTCAGAACGGCTTCGAAGTCCTCGCCATCTCGTACTTCACGCCAGGCCGCACCCATGCAGAAGCGTGTGGATCCGCTCTCTTTGGCGTCTCGTGCCGCTTGCAGCACCGTGTCGACCTGCATCAGGGGCTCGGATTCGACCTCGGTCTGGTAGCGCGCGCTCTGCGGGCAGTACGCGCAGTCTTCCGGGCATCCGCCCGTCTTGATGCTCAAAAGAGTGCACTTTTGTACCTGAAGGGGGTCGTGATAGCGGCGATGGACGGTCTGTGATCGATAGACAAGTTCGGGAAACGCTAGGTTATGGACAGACTCGACTTCAGAGAGGGTCCAATCACTGCGAATTTCGCCTTTTGGGCGCGTCTCGGCGACGGTCGGAACCAGATTCTCACCTGACAAATTCTTATTCTCCTGTTTGTATCACAGCTTCTGCGGGCTCCGCCCTTGCCGGAACAACTCGGACCGTGGAAAATACCACAGTTTTCCCGGGGGATCCATTTTCGGCCGGGGATCCTGAAGGAACTGTATCATACCCCCTCGTCGAATCGCTTGTGAAGAGAGTGTGAAGAGATGGTGCGTGCCGTCCAGCTTAGCTGCGTCGACAAGTCGAACCTGTCCGCGGGTCTGCCTCCCACGATCTGGTATATGGGTGCCAAGACGCGGGTCCTGAACGATTTCCTCGATCGAGTTCTCCTCGGCGAGGTGCCCCGTGGGGCAACGGTTCTCGACCTTTTTAGCGGTACAGGCGTCGTATCCGCCTTCTGTGCACGGCATTTCCGCATCCATTCCAACGATTCACAGCGTTTTGCGCAGGTCATCGCGCAGAGCTTCACCGAGCATCGGCGACAGGACCGCTCGGCTTTCTTAAAGAGCCTTGACTGGGATAAGGACCTTGCAGCCGCCTTCGCCAAGAACCGTGCCACGCTGGAAGAGCTCTACGCTCCGGCTCTGGAAGAAGAAGCGCGTCACCTGGAATCGCTCTGGGGCAAGTCCGACGAAGATAAATCGCGCAGGGCACGTCCGGATCCCGATCGGGTTGCCGCCATTGAGAGCTATCGCGAGTTTCTGAGTCAGCCGGGCGCGGTCTATGGCGAAACTGGCAAGGCATCCGGCTTTTATCGCAAGGCACGATCTCTTCTCTCGGAACGCAGCATCCTTGCCCATCGTCAGGAACGATTCCGCAGTCCTTTCTGTCTTGTCACCACATATTACAGTAATTGCTATTTCGGTGTGCGTCAGGCCATAGAGCTCGATTCGATTCGAGCAGCGATCGAGTCCATCGATGAAAAAGATGATCGTTTCGCCGAGAAAAAAAAGACGCACTATCTCAGTGCCCTCATGCACGTCGCTTCCGTGTCGACAAGTGGCACCTCTCACTTCGCGCAGCCTCGTCACTTTCGCAAAGATTCCGAGATCGAAGCGATGGCTCGTCGCCGACAGATCGATATCGTCTCGACTTTCCTCGACGCTTCGACAGCGATTCAGGGAGTGGTGCGCGC
>Ga0310344_10004538_pt1 | contig 10315 bp, 7 predicted proteins | sample HC15DNA20200_MG_FD_203801 | JGI IMG/M metagenome (GOLD analysis project Ga0310344, IMG submission 203801) | Marine microbial communities from station ALOHA, North Pacific Subtropical Gyre - HC15-DNA-20-200_MG | ecosystem: Environmental > Aquatic > Marine > Oceanic | place: Pacific Ocean: North... | reverse complement strand
TTTCTCATACAACTCCCTAAGCACGCGTTCGGTAACTTCAGAATCCTGATTATACCAAATCGGCAAACACGCATGATTAGTGACAATATTACTCTCGACGCCGAGATAATAATCATAAACACTTGATGTCGTTGTTTGTAATGATGGCAGCGACTCTTTGATCGGCATATCTGATGTAATAATAAATTTATAGTAATTTCCCTTATCATTATCATTATCTTGATCTATAAAGGATATGCCAAGGTCATTACATGCTTTTATATATAGATTAGCTGTTATAGACTTTTCCTCAATTATATTCTTATAATCCTGTACTACTGAATACGAAAAAAGAGCTTGTAGCTCTGATGGGCGAATATTAACACCGATTTCCATGACTTGATCGAAGCGGTCATATATAGTGAAACCCTTAACAAAATCAGCGATCTCAGAATTATTAGTTACGACAATACCCCCCTCGCCTGCAAATATTGCCTTAGTAGCATAGAACGAATACACACCTGCGTCACCAAAGGTACCAGCATGTTTACCGTTCAAAGTGGCACCAAAACTGTGTGCACAATCCTCAATAAGCACAATACGATTTTCCTTGCAATATGCTGCTATCTTCTCTTCATCAGGATTAATAATCCCACCAATATCGCTTAATAATAAAATCAAATGTTCATTATCTCCGCTATAAGATTCAACAGCGGACATTACATCTGTAATAGTTGGCATCAAAGTATCTAAGCCACAATCTATATAACCGACTAGGTCACAATTCCCTGATTTTACCATAGTCTTAACACCGTACATAGTATTAGACTGGATCATCACCTGGGATCTATTGTGATACTCATTATAAATCTGCAGTAGCGCTACTATACCGGCACCATTCGAACACGTTGGCACCGCATATTTTGCTTCAGTAATAGATTTAACCAGGCCAGACAGTTTTTCATTCCACGGACCTTCAGCTAGATAACCCGTTTGAAAGATCCGGTCCTGATGTTTCTTAAAATGCTCAATCGAAGTCTTAGGTAGCTTGATCATAATCTCTATGTCTCATGATTCTCGTTTTCTATCCAGGCATCGTACCAAGCAGTATTAGAAACCATCGCTGACCGCTGTTCATCGCTTTGATGAGTTACGAAGCTTTTCCGGGGATTCTTGGAATACACTCTTCTATAGAATTCAGGTGCCAAACTGAAGGCCAGGGTGAACTTTCCTGGAATGATTGACCACATATTCCTGAAACCTGCAACTGGATTTATGTGATACAGATAATTCCGTTGCTCGTTCTTAAAAGTTATTTCGTTCTTATAACCGACATACCGTTCGATGACCTGAAGATCGGGATTCAACTTCTTGTGCTCTGCAATCACGAAATCCAGGTACGGGTCACATTCCTCTCGTTTATTGACGGTTATACCTCCAACAAGTCCTATACCATTCTGCTTAGTTAGAATATTGATACAATTTTTCCTAAAATAATCTAACTCTACGAATGAATTCCGTTCAGGTCCGACACCCCGCACCACGGCAATTGGGGCATACGAGGTCGTCACTGTAGAATCAGTAAAGTCAGCGGTACCGGCACCGGCGCACACCGCTACTCGTTTTACCCTAAATGAATCTTTTTGTCCATGAACAATTAGTGACCCACCATCCTGAGTGATGTTATTGATCTTATTTTCTAGAGATACTTCTAATCCATTACCTACGGCAGTTCCAACAATATCTCTAAGTAACAAACGTGAATTAGTCGTAAAGTCCGTGGTTTGAAATTCAAGAAACTTATCTCTATATCCTAGCAATTTAATCGATCTAGACATTGCTTCTCGCCAGATATTTTCCTTCAAGGGTCCTAACTCTCCAGCCCTACGACGAAGCCAATCATGCTTATGCAGTTTTTCATTTATATGGAGAGACCGTGCAACACCCACCAACCATGGAAATAGAATTTTCCTCCCTCTTATTCGGTACTTGAAGTGAATGAAATTCGGAGAGAACCAACCGTCGGCCCGGTCTTCAATACTGAGACCTGCTAGCGTTGGCATGAGATTCATACGATCAAAGCCCGAATAATACTCCATCAGATCATCAATGGCCCCTAGAATAAACTTCAGAGTTAGCAAGCGATCTGGAACGAGTGTATACAAAGCTCCTGTATGAATCCACTCATGAAAATCGCGTGTAGTTGCAGAAGCAAGTTTCTGATTCTGATCCACCAAAACAACTGAATGCCCTTCACGAGCCAAAATTTCGCTAACTGCTATTCCGGCTATGCCACCACCAACAATTGCCCACTCATAAGATTTCATGCGCAACCATCACGGGATTCTTGATCTTGGACATACTCAACCGTGTCGATCAACCCTGATCCAAGGTCTGCAAAAGATTCTATATCCACGCCTAGGACTTCCTTTATCTTATCATACGTTCCAATTGAGCGTACTGGATCTCCAGAAGGCAGTTCTTTTCGAATAACCTCTGGCTCAGCATCCAATATCTTTTTTAACAAGAAAAGTAGTTCATCAATTGTGACTGACCTACCGGTACCTACATTGCAGTAGTCACTGCACTTGTGCTCATGCATTAGAGACATTGCGGTTTCCATCACAGATACAACGTCGGTAACAAACACAAAGTCTCTAGTTTGAAACCCACCATTTACCGTGACTGCCTCACCTCTCAAAATTCGATCTATAAAAATTGAGATCACTCCCGAATACGGATTATTGGGATCCTGCCTAGGACCATAAACATTGAATAGTCTTAGGCCTAAAGAACTAAGATCATTCAATTTTGACATCATTTTTCCGTAGTCTTCGAGCGTTAATTTATCCTGAGCATAGGGAGTCAGAATGTCATACCTTGCCTCCTGGTCATCTCCAAGTTCAAGGTCACCGTACACTGCTGATGATGAAGCATAGACTACAGGGACCTCAAGATTTTTTGCCCAGTCGAAAACCTTAAGTCCACTAAGCAAATTGTTTTGGCTACTCTCGAAAAAATGCTCTATAGACTGAGGAACAGAAGCCTGAGCCGCTAGATGGAAAATGCCATCAACAGATGCCACCTGAGCCTCACGTACTTGCTGGACAGGCTTACAGATAACTGTGTTAGCCAGGTCACTCGGAAGATTGCTGAGATGTCCTGAAGACAAATCATCGATGACCAGGACATGATGACCTTTCGATATCAGGCTCTCAGCAAGGTGAGACCCGATAAATCCTGCGCCACCAGTAACCAGATAGGTCTTTTTTTCATGGCCCATCACTACACCTGACACCGATTGATTAATGTGATTTTTTCATGCGAGGTTGCTCATTATATCTAACGTCTTCTGTGTCACTTCAGAGTAATCTGGTAATTCTTCCGCCCTACTCCTAGCTTTCTCGCTCAAAGATAATCTGACCGCCCCATCAGTCATCAGCGTTTCGAATCGCTTAGCCATGTCAAGCGAATCTCTCGGGTCAAAATAAAGAGCGGCATTCTTGCACGTTTCCGGCATAGCTGTGGTATTAGAGCATGCTATAGGAACCCCACAACTCATCGCCTCGACAAGGGTGTAAGCAAAATTCTCAAAAGGAGATGGAAAGGCCAGAAAAAGACACTTTTCATAGAGATATCGCAGGTTCCGTTTCTCAACTGAACCAAGAAAATAAACACTATCTCTGAGCGATAATTGATCGATAGTGTCCACTATTTGCTTATTATATGATGCATAATCACGACTTCCTGCAATTAGTAGTTTTACCCTTATACCAGATGTCTCTAGAGCAATACTATAAGCCTGCAGCAATCTCATTATGTTCTTATATGGATATAAATGAGAGACACACAATATAAAAGGGGCCTCAGATTTCTTGGCAATTATTGGATTACTACAACTTGCTTTTCCACTGTCAGCATAGAAGAAGGAATCTTTGCCAATCTGTATGACATGAGCCTTCTCCTCTTTTATACCATAACGCGTGACGAATAAATCTTTTGTGAAATGAGACTCAAATATGACGGCATTTGCCCGCGAGGCAGACCCTATCATTAGGTGCTTGTTACAAAAAAGCTTGATCCTCTCTGCCACACTAAAATGTCGGCAAAAATCTTTATAAAACGGTCCAATCGTCCCAATCCACTGGACTCTTCTACCTGGCGAAAACAGTGGTGCGATATTCCCTGGACAGAACAGTACATCGATTTGTTTTGGTATCAGTAAGAATGGAAATACTAGTTGCTCCCAGATAATGCGCATGATAACTGAGATGCCTGGGATGCGGCATACGACAATATCATATTGATCCAGTGGGAGACCCTCAGCTTTCAATAAACCAAGCATGCGCTTAGTTACATAGATAACCAGTTTCACGCGATTATCTTCCGAGGAGAAATACCTCACGATGTTTACCAGCTGTGTTATCGCACCGCCACCTGGGTTGAATGTGGCGTTGATGGCAACCTTCATACCTGCATTGTAGTTATGATTCTTCGCCAAATATCAGGAATACACACAGTATATCAGAGCGTATCAGGAGCTCACACTTTTCGCACGTTCCAGGCGCATCTCATGTTGGGTTTCCATTACGTAGTTTAAGCATATGGCCCCAAAAGCATAAAAGAGAAACTGGCTCGTAACCCGGAATAATGATGCGTAGTGTGAAAGTGTCATAAATCCGCACAAAATCGCAGCTACAGCAGGCAATGCTGCAGCGCACCTTCTTCGTACCCTGAACCAACGCCATACTGGGTAAACAAGGATTGTAAACAAGATTGTCGTATGAACGATGCCTAATTGATAGAGGTATCGTAGAAAGGAAACTTCTGTTATTCCATTGCACAAACGAGCCTGGCCTGTGCTACAACTCAGATCTCCAACAGCTGAAAAGTGTCCAACCATCGCAAAAGGCAACAGTCTCGTTAGAGATGCCCTGTCGAGTTGGTGGAACATCCCACTCCAGTAGTCCCAATTAGATAATCGGCTCGTGAAAAAAATCATCACCCCGCCGGATCTCCAGACCAGAAATCCCAAGCCTAGGGTGAAAAGCATCAAATAGAGAACCGTCATCTTGTCGCGGGTGCGCCAAAGGAGATAGGTGGTAGAAAAAAATAGAGTGACACCAACGATAACAATATTAGAAGCGCTCTGAGTAATTGTCAGACCAACAATCCCAGTCAGAGCTAACCCCATATCTACTAGATTCCTCTTTAGTAAAGATCGAATAAAGAAATAACATACGGACATGCCAAGAATATTCGCCGAATCGTGGTAGCTTCCTGTGTAGCCCCCCACTCGATACATCGTAGCTCCCGAACCTTGGCTAAGTGTATTCCTGTTGGTTGGACTTAACCGAAGGTTATAATCGATAACTCGTTGAGCCCCATCTGGACCACTGAGTAGCTGATAAAAGTTATCTAGTACAGAGTAGGTTATCGCTATGGTGATCACAGCGATGCCGATCCTCAAATGCTTTGGGTCTACCTTCATCTGCACGAACAGGATGAAGGGAGCTATATATACGTAAAGCATCCCTAACCCCTCTGCGAGCGGATAAAGGAGGAATAGATGGTCCACAACAAGGTTTAGCCCACCGAGTACTAGATTAAGGTACGCTAGAGTCTTGAGCCGCCCGAACCCGGTTGATTTAAACTGAGGTATTGTCAGGATGCCCAAGGCAGAAACCATCATGAGTAAGGCTGCAACACCCCGATACACCAAGTTTGGTGACAAGCTCGTATTTAGGACTATTATGCCTCGAATAGAACCGATGACTACAAGTCCCGTAATCATCAAGGACATATTGCGGGTTAGCGGCTTGGGGAAACCGCTAGCAGACCCGAGCAAAGTTTGGTTTAAGGTGTGAGTAGACATGACGAGTCTTATGAAAGACACCGAGAGATAGACCTCGGCCACCAAATTATCTCGTACTTTATCATTGTGTTTAAGCCTCTTCGGTCACCTTGTCATCGGTCAGGATCTCTGGGCTATCCATTTATAGGGGATACCTGGGTCATTCATCGGTCGTTGTTCTGCTTCGGCCGGGTCATGAGGAATATCAGCACAGTTCACAAGTAATGCTGGCTCATCACTAATGCATTGGAAACCATACCATAGATCAGGTGGAATCCGAAGCCGATAATAAGCATCTGGCCGACCCATCTCTAGAACCTGTACTTGGCCCCTGGTCTCACAACCCTCGCGGTCATCAAAAACAACCATCTGGATACGGCCTACAGGAACCGCCAATTCTTGTGTTTGTAGACCATGCCGTTTCCAGGCTTTAACCTGGCCAGTTAGTACCTCAGAGAGATAGCACTCACCAAAACCAGTGAACTTCGACTCATCAGCACGTAAGACATGTAAGATCGAGCCCCGATCATCACTGATCTGTCTGAGTTCGGTAATGAGCAGACCCTGAATCTGGGATCCCATCATCACTGTTTGACCCAAGGCAAACCCCTTGCTTTTGCTAACCTTTGGTACTGGTTGATCTGGCCTAGTGTATAGCCGTGTAAATCATTTTCACCACCATGCCAGGTGTGATACCAGTCAACGGTAAGTTCCACGACCTCTGAGAACTTGAGTACCGCATGCCAACCAAGGTGAAACAAAGCTTTGTCACAGGATAATTTCAGCAAGGTGGCTTCAGCTGCATCCTTATTATTGTCTTCAGTAGCGTTCCACTCTACCCCGGGCCATCTCACAGCCATAGCAGCCAAGAGTTCAGCCACAGTTTGGTCAACATTTGCATCCGGACCAAAATTAAATGCTTCTCCATCTAGGCCGTCATGTCCCTGAAGAAGCCCAGATCCTAAAGAAAGATATCCACCTAATGGCTCCAGCACATGCTGCCAAGGTCGCGTAGCATTGGGGTTACGGATATCAACAGTTTTCCCTTGTGACCAAGCTCGCATGCAATCCGGTACAATCCGATCTTCTGCCCAATCCCCACCCCCTATGACATTCCCAGCACGTGTTGTGACCATGCGAGTAGGTGTCCGAGAAAGGAAGGAATGATAGTAAGAATAAGCTACCAGTTCTGCGCATCCCTTTGATCCACTGTATGGGTCATGCCCACCAAGAGCATCGGTCTCCCGATAGCCCCAGCACCATTCGTCATTCCGATAAGCTTTATCGCTCGTTATGAGGACAGCCGCTTCAATCCATGGACGGGCCCGAACACATTCTAGAAGGTTGAGTGTGCCCATAGTATTGGTCTGGAATGTTGTTACTGGATCCGCGTACGAACCTCGAACTAAGGGCTGGGCAGCAAGGTGAAATATGATTTCTGGACGAAAATCATCTATCACCTCACCTAGTCTTTCAAGATCCCTAATATCCCCAAGATAGTGCCTTACGCGTTGCTCAAGTCCAAGTAAGGCGAAATTCGATGGTGTGGTAGGAACATCTATTGAAAATCCAGCGACCTCAGCACCTAAGTATTCTAGCCAAGTAGAAAGCCAAGACCCCTTAAAACCAGTATGGCCGGTAACTAACACTCGGCGATCAAGATAGGCGTTTTCAAAATAGATCATTGAATTCGATTATCCCATCCAGGGCACGTCACCGCTACTCCACTCTGCTTCTAGAGCTCTTTTGTCACGAAGAGTATCCATGCATTGCCAATACCCAGAGTGTTGATAAGACATCAACTCCCCATTCCGAGCTAACTCTTCAAGAGGCTCCCTTTCTAGTAAGGTAGAATCATCACGTATTAGGTCAAAAATCCCGGCCTCAAAGACGAAGAAGCCACCACTGACCCATCCCTGCTCTGCCTGTGGTTTTTCTCGAAAACTTTTGACTTCACTTTCTTGTATATCCAGCTCACCAAAACGGACAGGGGGACGTACTGCTGTCACTGTCGCCAAACGACCATGTGAGCGATGGAACGCAACTAGTGCTGTGATGTCCAGGTCAGATACACCGTCTCCATAAGTGAGCATGAAAGTACCATCCAATTCCAGACAGTTTCTTAGACGCAAAAGTCGACCGCCAGTCATAGTATGTAGCCCAGTATCAACTAGTGAGACATTCCATTCCTCGGTTACCGGATTATTGTATTCTACTGCGCCACTCTTAAGATCAATCTTAAGGTCACTCCCCCTAGCATGATATCGCAGAAAATAATCTTTGATGACCTCACTCTTATACCCTAACGCAAGCAAAAAATCCTTAAATCCATGCCTGGAATACATACCCATAATGTGCCAGAGAATAGGTCGTCCACCGATTTCAACCATGGGCTTCGGCTTCAATTGAGTTTCCTCTGCAAGCCGGCTACCCAAGCCACCGCAAAGAATTACCGTTTTCATAAAATCACCGGTTCAAATTATGGAATTCTATAATCTTGAATTTTTTCCACATTAAAAACTTACAACATCTCCGTTCTATGCTAGGCTTAAGATCACCTATGTAGAATACATACTTTGATTCTAATCACCCAAATGATAGCCCTTTGGGTATGTCTCTGAGATCAAGTTTCAATAACAGGACCACTCAATAGTAGCTTTCTCCATCTGGAAAGTTCAGGGTCCAGGAAAAAAAAGTCCTCCGGCTCATTTTCTACACCCATATCCCAGCACTCTTCCTGTAATGCCTCCGCCAACTCCCTTGGCTCACTTACAAAGCGTACACCAGATACGCCTCGTAGTGGGCTGAAATTTAAATCTCCACCATCGAGCATTACAATTACAGGTACCCCAGCATGATAAGCATCTATAGCTGCAGTAGTGACATTGGCTGAATAAACCATATCGAATTCATCTAAGATCTCGCTCAGTGAGTTTGTCGCTATCCTTAAACTTAGAAATGGATAGTCTTTTGCTTTCATTCTGCAACCAGGATGAGGCTTGAGTGTATAGCGGATTGAACTAGACACATGCTTTGTAGCCCCCTCAAGTAATTGGAGCATCTTATGCGTGGTTGTTTGGAAAAAATCACCTAATACAAGTATCCGAACCACCCCGTCCCTTCTCTTATTTTTAGTCGCTAGTTCAGCCAGATGACCGAATCGTAGCGCCTCGCATTCAACAATCGCTTCTTTAGGGAAGTCAACGCTGAGATACGCGTTGACAGCCTGTTTTCCATTAAGCGCTGTCACATCTGGCTTCGGAATTGAGTGGTCATCCAATGCTTTGAGACTTCGATTGTCAATAAAGTAGCGCAAATCCCAAAACCTGATCATTGTATGTGTAACCGCAATCAAGTGCCCATGGCCGTGCTTCCGCCAGGCATGTATGAAAGCTTTTTCCCAACCCTGATTTTCAGAGAGATATAGCCCAGTTTGTTGCCGTGGAAGATCATCTAGAGCTGCGTCAAAGAGCTGGATCCATAGTAAGTTACTGATTGCCACGGGCCCACGGAGTGAAGTCAGCCAATCATCTTTCATCAAGGGCCATAATGAAAAATGTGACTGACTCGGGGAGAAGTGATATCGGATATCACGAAGACGAAATGATATGAATATGAGCTTGAGCCAATTCTTTAGTACGCGAAAAAGAATGCCCAAGTTTATGTAGCTATAAACAAAAGTGTGTAAGCCATGCTTCTTACCAGACTTGTTGAAACTCTCTGCACTATCCAGAGCGTCTTGGATATTAGGAACCTCACTGCTCTCCATGTAATGATGCAGCCAATTACTATTATATCCCTCTTGTCGGAGTAATCCTGGTAAATCTGACCATTGATAGGAGTAGAACTCCCCCTGTTCATAAGATTCTTTGCAGAAATGGATGAAGTAAGAGCAAAAGAAGAAAGCCTTGTCTCCACCGAACCATCTCGGCTTCTTAATCTTCTTGAGGTGCCAGTGACTCCATACATGACGCAAACTGATCAAGGCCTGTAAAGATGGGGGTAGCGCCCGGTAAACCCTGCGAAAGCGCAGCGCATACTTGGGAGTGGGCCCAACCGGTTGCCATTCGTAAATAATGCTGAGGTTCTGGCATAGGCCCTTCAAAGTTTTGTGAAGATTTCGATTTCTGGAAACAAGCTGTAGTCTTTCTGGCTTGTTACGAATAATAATTTCTTCCAATGCGAACAGCCGAATAGCATCTTTTATTGCCGGGGACTTCCATGGGCTCTTTTCAACAAGCAAAGTAAGCCACCAATAACTCAGATCACCCTGAATAGCCAAGTGATCGATGAGGCGCTTTTGCTTGATCTGGCTTTGTCCTAATTCATGGACCCATGAGAGATATTTTTCTCTCAATCTTTCGGCGTGAGTCTCAACGTACCTATAAAGAGAACGGGCACCATTCTCTTCTGAGTATCCTTCCCAAGTATAGGTTGTAACAGGACAATCAACTGGTCGATCACTAGCATCCCATAAAATGA
>Ga0310344_10004537_pt1 | contig 10316 bp, 7 predicted proteins | sample HC15DNA20200_MG_FD_203801 | JGI IMG/M metagenome (GOLD analysis project Ga0310344, IMG submission 203801) | Marine microbial communities from station ALOHA, North Pacific Subtropical Gyre - HC15-DNA-20-200_MG | ecosystem: Environmental > Aquatic > Marine > Oceanic | place: Pacific Ocean: North... | reverse complement strand
TACGCGAATTTCGGACTCTCCTGGAGAATAGAAAAACCATCCAAAATAACGAAAAGGACCTTTCCCGTTACGGTTACCTGTTCGATGAAGGCTGTAAGTGGACAGGGTATTCTGATCAGGATCAGGTTCGTAATAACGACCGTCGGGTCCAATGACATTAAGTCGTGCTGCAATAGGATTCCCGGAATCGGCATCAACTGTTTTAAGCCTGATCAGAACTCCTTGTCGATCGGTCAGTTGCGCAGGCGTTCCGGGTCCTGTTGCACCAGGAGGCGTGTGGAACACGGCTTCTTCTTCAGGTATTTCAACGACTTCCTGAAGGGCACGTGCTGTTTCTTCAGGGATTGCACTTTGCCCTAGGTATACGGCGATCAGAAGCGTGATTACGGTAGTGGTGAGGAGAATAACTCGCATAGGTTTTCCAGAAACAGGATGACCCGTTTTTAATGTTGAGGGCGGTAGGAAGCTTTTCCGGGAATGCTGGTACGGACATGTAATAAAAGCTTGCCACAGGTAATGTAAAGTGTTTTGAGATCGGGTCCTCCAAAGGTACAGTTGGTGATGGTGTCCTCCGGGGTTGAGAGAAAAGCAATCAGTTTTCCCTCTGGTGAGATCACATGAATACCTGGTTTCGTATCGAGAGTCTCACTGGTCCCACGCCGATTGTGAAGTCCAGCTGCGACATAGAGATTCCCTTCTTCATCGATACACATTCCATCACCGCTGCGGCCGGGATAGAAATCATAAAGTAGCCGTTCATGAGATACGGTTCCATCTTCGTGCAGATCGTAACAGCGTATTCGGCGAGCATGGTTTTTCTTGCCGTCTGCATCAATCAGGTAAAGCCGGGAATCATCCGGAGAGGTAACAATTCCGTTGGGCATGTCAATATCCGGCCAGCTTAATACACGATCGGTTCTGCCATCTGGGTCAATTCGATAGACCGCGTTTACATTGCCCAGGTCGGGGTTTTGATTAGCGAGCCGTGAGGTGAAAAATATTCTTCCCCGACTGTCGAGAGCCAGGTCGTTGGGAGCACCAAGTGGAAACTGATTGTAGTGATCTGAGAGAACACGCATTGCTCCGGTTTTAAGGTTCGTTTGAGTTACGCGTCCTCCGCCTTCACATGCCAGCAGTTGTCCTTCATGATTGAAAGCGAGACCGTTAGCCGCATTACTGGGTTCACGGAACACATGGACTTCATTTGCTCCGGTGTCCCATTTTAAAATCTGTGAAGCAGGAATGTTGGTGAAGTAGACATCGCCCCTGCGACTGACTGCTGGTCCCTCGAGAAACGAAACGGAATGAAGTGTTTGTGTTTCGGGTTTATCAAACAACGGGGTGTGGTTCAGATCGGCATATCCTTTGCGCTCCCGGGGCACCGGTTCATGGGCAGTGAGAATGGATGGATTAGCTAGGGATATGTGTGACCTTAGAAAGCTGAGAATTCTGGGAATAGCGGTTTCAATCGCTTCTCCTGAGGCGCAAATGTCTGGTCGAGGCTCATATACCACATCAAGGAATCCCGAATAATGGACGCTGCGCAAGATGTCAAAAATCGCATCGTACGGAACCAGTGGTTCTTCTCCCCGGTTCCCCGGTTTGTAAAATTTTGTGCGTACATAACGGGCCAGAGGTGCCGTAAGCCGGATGCTTTCCAGATAATTTTCTTGTGACAGGTCTGATGGAAGAGAGTTTGAAATACTGGAGGATCCTGCAAATTGTCCGGTGTCGAGAATGAACGTGAAGTTGTCGTGGCTTACCATTTCATTCATGCGCAGTACATCCGATCCGGTTCGGACCAGCGCACCATGATTGTGGTTCTGAAGTCCAACGGGAATTCCGATTTTGGAAGCGATATCACAGACTTGTCGGATGCCATCCGAAGCCGATCGAAAAGCCGCATCCCGTTCGGATTCTATTCGTGGAGAGCCTGCAAAAACCCGTAACAGTGGGGCACCAAGGAACTGAGCAATGTGGAGAGCCTGTTCAGTTTTGACTAATTCGCTATCGATCCGTTCAGTTGTGGAAAAATCGGTAGTGACCGTAAACATGGAAATTGCCAAACCTTGGTCGAGATAGGAGCGGCGAATCTTTTTTAGATATTCGATTTCTGTAGTTTGAAGATTACGTATGTGGATGCTGGCGCCTTCGACACCCAGTTGTCGGCACCGTTCAAGAAAACCAAATATGTCAAGTGAGTGATTGCTGTAGTTTAATGAATAATTGCTGAGTTTCATCTGATTTCACCTTGCGATCCAGGATGGTTTCAGAAAAGCAGATCTGTTTTTTTCAGGGATCAACATTTGGTTATTTATTGTGATTCGGAACCTTTCGGATCGGGCGAAGGACAGAATGAAACGGCCGTTAGTGCGTAAACCAGGGCGACTCGAACGAGTTCAGCAACGGGTACCTGTTCCTGGAGGGTGTGAGCGCCGGTTGCGTGAGGGCCATGGGTAATAGCTGGGATCCCGGCACGAGCCATAAAAGTATTACCGTCATCTACGAAAGGTTTGGCACCCGTTGGCAGGGGTTTCCCCATTACAGCTTTGCAGGTTTCCTGAAAGGCGGTTACGAAGTCGTGGCCGGGATCCAGTTCAAAAGCATCTCTGCAAAACATAAAGTTTCCGTCCGTTTCGGTTTCTGTTTCCCGGTTAAGTCCCGCTATTAAATCGTCAAACTGTTGCCGGACCTCGCGGGCATCAGTACCTGGGATCCAGCGTCTTGTGCCTGCCAGTTTAAGTTGTGTTGGTGACTGGTTGAAAATTTCCCCTGCTTCAATCTGACCGAGAAAAACACTGTCACGGCCGGCTACCTCATGCGTATTGTCACGCAGTTCACGATCAAGATCGGCCAGTCGACTGATACAGGCTGCGCCAGTAGTTATAACACTCGGTTGTTCAATTCCGCCCAGAACCTCATGCACCGGGTCTCCACTACGTGTTACGGTGATTCGTATGATAGCCAGACCTCGTCCGGCAATGGGTAACTGGTCATGAAGGTATTCCGGAAGGAGAACCGCATCCCCTACATAACCCTCGTCAATCAATCCATCAATCTGAGTGCCGTCTCCCCAGGGGCTTTCGTGCAGATCATGGGCCGTTAACAGAATATTTCCCGCAGGCAATGTGTCGGTCTCTCTTAACACGCGTAACGCTTCGATTCCGGCAGCCAGTCCGCCTTTCATATCCGATGCGCCGCTGCCATAAAGAATGCCGTTCTCAACACGGGGTGCTATGAAAGGCAGGTGCACCGTATCGAGATGTCCATTAATTTGGAGGGTTCTTCCCGGGCGCGGAGTACGGTATCGTACCACTACTGCGGGCGCTGTGGTCCATCCTGCTTCCGGTCGTTGTACATCAAAACCTTCCTCTGTAAGCATGGACGCAAGGCAGTCCGCTACCTCGGTCGCGTTACATGTTGGACTTGGTATTTCAATCAAACGAACGGCAGTTTGAAGGAGTCGTTCTGGTTGAATGGCCTGCTTGATCTGCTCGAGTACGCTCATGTCAAATAGGGTTTCCATAAATGGTTGAATGGACACTGTAAACCGGATGGAGGACCTTCTGGTCCCAAACATTACCGGACGGCTTTTCACATGCGGGTAATCGTTTTGCTTTTATTAAAGGTACTGATCAGTTAACCGGATGACTTGAATGCCGAATCCAGTTATGGTTTACGCTCTCCAGTGCTGTAGTTTTTCATCATCAAGCTCCACTCCCAGTCCCGGTCCGGTTGGAATCGATGCATGGGAAGGTCCTAGTTGCAGCGAATCTTTTAGCAGATCTGTCTCGTGATAGAGTGGGCCAATGATATCTGCTGGAAATCTCTCGCTGTTGATTGTCGGGATCGCCGCGGCAATTTGAATCATAGCCGCCGTTCCTACTCCAAGTTCCAGATTACTTCCGATGCTGCATTGGATTCCGGCTGCCTGGGCGACGTGAGTGATAGCGTGCGTTCCTTGAATACCGCTATGTTTCCCGGGATATACGCTCAAGAGATCGCATGCTCGGAGTGAAGTAAGCAGGTGGGCTTCCTGAAGTGTGAAAATACTTTCATCGGCCATGATAGGGATGATCGTACTTTGTCTCAGAAGCGCGAGATCGGTCGGGTGATCTGGTGCAATGGGTTGCTCTGCAAAGAGAATGTTGAGTGATTCGAGCTCGGATAAGGCCTGTTTTGCAGTAGCCCAGTTCCAGCCACCATTGGCATCGATCCCAATGGAAATGTCCGTTCCAGCCATGTCTCTTACGGTATGAACACGGGCAAGATCGGCTTTCATGTCGAGTCCGACTTTGACTTTAAGTGACTGGACACCCCAGTCGAGAAAGGTTTGAGTGAGGTCTCGTACTTTTTCCAGTTCGAATGCGCCTACCACCATTTTGATTGGAATAGATGGTCGAACACGGCCACCCAGAAGTTCATAAACGGGGCAGTTTTTCGATTTTCCGGCGATATCCCACAGGGCCATTTCAACCGCAGCTTTGGTAAAAGGATTGTTTTTCACAGCTCGGGCCATTCGGCTGCATGCGTCTGTAATATTCGTGGGATCCGACCCTAGCAGTGCTGGTGTAATGAGGTTTTCAATGATATCAATGCAGCTCTTTGCAGTTTCTCCTGTCCAGCGAGGGGATACGGTGGCTTCGCCGAGTCCGATGAGTCCTTCATCTGTGTGGACTCGCAGGATCACATAGGGTGAATCAATATGTTCACCGTGAGCTGTTTTGGTGGTCATCCCAGTTTTCAATGGGACGCGTATGGGAATGGTTTCTATTGCCGTGAGTTTCATAGTTGGGTTCTTGCGTTTATGGGGGTAGTTCGGTTGACAGGAGGAGGGGTTACATAGGAAGGTCCACTTTCTGCTTATAGCTCATTTGTCCGGGTGGAGAGGTTGCTTCCCGTTTCCGGATTCTTTTTAACTACGTCCACCCTCGCTATAGTGTATAGAGGTGCATACAAGTTTTCATTCAGGAACTCCATGGAGATGATCATGGTTCGTGCGTTTTCTGCCACTCGGCGTCATTTTCTTTCTTCAACGAGTCTTGCCTGTTTCGGGGTGGGATCCTTTTCGAACGCCGCGGAACCTCAAAGGACGGTGTGCGAAGGGAGTGAGGACAAAAAATTTGTCTATCCGAGTCAGTCACTTCCAGAACCTAAAGTTGTATTGCCCACTGATTTTCTTCCGGTTCCCCAGGGGCCTCGAAAACGAGTGGCTGCAATCACTACGACGTATTTCAAATACTCACATGCCGACGACATTATTACTAAGTTCATTGAAGGGTACGGTGTGGTAGGTCGAACGTTTCTACCACACTGTGACGTTGTCAGCATGTATGTTGAACAGTTTCCAGAAACCGATATCGGACGTGGTATGGCAGCGCGTTACGGGATTCCACTTTTTGATACACCGTCCGAAGCTTTGACGATGGATGGTTCAGATCTAGCCGTGGATGCCGTTCTACTGATTGGGGAACATGGTAATTATCCTTCCAATGAAAAAGGACAGAAGCTCTATCCACGCAGACGTCTGTTTGAAGAGATTGTCAAAGTGTTTCGAAAATCAGGAAAGAGCGTTCCAGTTTACAATGACAAACACTTTTCCTATTCGTGGAAACATGCGGAATGGATGTATGAACAATCTCGTGAACTGGATTTTCCTATGATGGCCGGCTCCAGTGTTCCGGTGACATGGAGGCTGCCAGCTCTGGAATTTCGTAGCGGTGCTCCTTTGGCGTCAACATTGGGAGTTGGATTTTCAGGTGTGGAAAGTTATGGTTTTCACACTCTTGAAGTGATGCAGACGGTAGCGGAGCGTCGCCCTGGTGGAGAAACCGGAGTGAAGTCCGTTCAGGCACTTAAGGGAGAGCAGGCCTGGGCCGCTGCACGGGCCGGTCACTGGGATTACCGTTTACTCCGTTCGGCGATGGACTGTGTGCCGGATTCAAGACAAGCGATTCAATCTCTAGATCAATTGCAGAAGGCAGATCCGGATGCCGTTGTTTTTCTGGTTGATTATTGTGACGGGTTTCAGGCTGCCAGCTATCTTTCGCGTGGAATGATCAATGAATTTGCTTTTTCGGCGCGGATGAAGGGAGATTCCGCGATTCAAAGTGCCTGGTGTTATTTACCCAAGCCACAGCGTGATCATTTCAGTTTTCTGTGTAATCACATTGAAGTGATGTTCCGAACCGGAGTTCCCAGTTACCCTGTGGAACGAACGTATCTGGTTACCGGGATGCTTGCATCATTAATTGATTCCTATAACCAGAAAGGGAAGCGTATGGAGACTCCTCATCTTCGGAGCATAGATTATAAACCTTATTTGAAAGGTGAGAGACGAGGATGAGAGTTTACCGCTGAAGATCGGATAAATCCGGATGAAGGCAGATGACACAGGGTTCTGTTACAGGAAATGAGTTATGGCAGGAACGATTGTTGCACCTCAACCAATCGCGGTAGAAGAAGGTGCCAAGGTTCTTAAAAAAAGTGGCAATGCAGTGGATGCCGCGATTGTTTGTGCGATGGTTCAAGGGGTGGTTGATCCGCATATGTGTGGAATCGGTGGTTATCTGATTGCCAATGGTTCTTTTTCTGATAATCAGGAAACAGATAGAAGCAATATTGTCGATGCACCGGCAGTTGCCGGAGCTCGGGTTTCGGATGAAATGTGGGAAGATCAGGTGATTCGCCCTAATCCTGACGGCTGGGGATTTTTTCTGAAAGGGCAGGTCAACGATATTGGTTATCAGTCCATGTGTGTTCCAGGTGCCGTTCGCGGGCTGGATTCGTTACTGCGTGAAAGAGGGACCATCAGCTGGTCGGAGGCGTTGAAGCCGGCGATCCGGATAGCCCGAGAAGGATTTGTCGTCGGTACTACTTTGTCGGATCTTTGGAAGGCCCGACGAAAATATCCTGAAGAAGTGTCTTTCCTCGACCGTATTCAATTTAATGCAGAGTCACGCAGGATTTACTTTCATGCGGAGGGTCGTCCCTACGAACCGGGGGAACAGATACAAAATCCAGACTATGCCAGGACTCTGCAGCGACTGGCCGACGAGGGACCGGACAGCTTTTACGAGGGGCTTCTGGCAGAAGAAATCATATCGGACGTGACTGCTGGTGGGAGCTTTTTAACCGCACAGGACTTGGCGGATTACCAGCTACGTGAGGTGGAACCAGTGGTTGTTCCTTATCGAGGTTACAGCGTTTCCACCTCCCCTCCACCACACGGTGGTCTGACACTGGCTGCTATACTTCGTATTCTGGAAGGCTATGACCTAGCTTCGTACGATCATAATTCAGCTGATTACATCTATCTATTTTCAATGGCGATGAAAGCGGCTTTTGCAGATCGCAATCAACAGCACGGCGATCCGCAGTTCATATCCGTTCCCGCCAAGAGTCTTGTGGATACCGAACGTGTGTCATACTGGAGATCGATTATCGATTCCGGTTCACCCATTGAAACCGGTCTTGCTGATTCGGATTCACCTCATACCACGCATGTCTGCGCAGCGGATGACAAGGGTAATTATCTGTCATTGACTCACTCACTGGGTATGTCTTCAGGGGTGATTACCCCTGGTCTTGGATTCATGTACAACAATTCGATGGTGAACTTTCATCCATATTCGGGCCATGCCAATTCAATTCATCCCGGAAAAGGGAGGACAACCGGAATGACACCTACGATCGTGTATAAAGATGGCTGTCCGGAAATCGTCATCGGGGCACCCGGTGCTACAAAAATTATCACAGCAGTCGCACAGGTTTTGGTTAACGTGATTGATTTTGGAATGACGATGGAACAAGCGGTTTTTGCACCTCGTTTCAATTGTCAGGGTGATCGTATCGAATGCCATGCGAGAATTCCGGAGTACGTCTGTGCGGAGGTGCGCAAACGCCATCCCATTGAACGGCTGCCTGATAGTTACGGCGCGCTTGCTCTGGTTCACGGAATTGCTGTCAATCCTGATACTGGGAAATTGGAAGGGGCCGCAGATCCTGGTGCTGACGGTATGGCATTGTCAGTCTGTTAGGAGCAGATTTATTAACGCTCAAAAATCGTTCTCTGGATTGGGCCGTAAGGGCTGGTTAGCGTTGACGTTGACGTTGCTTGCAGCCATCAGTGCACTGTGGATACTGGGGCCACTGGGTGGCAAAGATATCCGACAGCGCCGGCGTGAAGCAACCGAGCATTTTTTACAGGCGGCACAGCTGGAACAGCAGGGCAAGCTGGTTGCATCGGTTGAAAAATTGCGAGAATGCATGCAGTTGGTACAGGGCCATCCAGACGCATTTGAACGACTGGTCACGATCCTGTCGATGCAGGGTCGCAATGCGGAGGCGGCGGAGGTCATCTGGAATACCTATCGCCACATACCCACGCAGCGTTTACAGCGACGGATAAGATTACTGGTTTTTTTATGGTCGGTTGATTCCGACACAAGAACGCCGGAGCGATTGCGACAGGCTATTTCTCAGTTGCGTCAGTCCATGAAAGTAGAACCGGTATTTGAAAATCGGTTTGCGCTGGCGTTTAACTATGTCATAAGGGGTAATCAGGAAGATCTGGCCGAATCGCAGTCACTGCTACAGCAATGCCTGCGCGAACGTCCCGAAAATATTCAGGTTCGAAGCTGGCTGTTCCGTTGTTTACTCGGATTACAAAAAGTCACTCAGGCTGGGAAGTTATTAGAAGGTCTTCCGGATTCGGTTACGAATAACCCCGATATTCTCATGATGAGGGCGCAGTACGCCATGGCGCTCGATCGACCAGATGAGGCCATAGAACCGTACCGGAAACTATTACAGCATCGTCCCATGGATTCAGAGGCGCACCACCAACTCGGGAGGATCCTTGGTGAAAAAGGTCAGGAGGAAGCAAGTGAGAAACATCTGCGCTTACATGAAGATGTCACGCTTTACTATCAGGAAGCAGAAACGGTTCTCGATGAATTGCTCCATTTGTATGGAACGTCACTGGTAGACAGTGGGGAACTTTGCTATCGCATGGGGTTTATCACCGAAAAGATGGGATATAGTAAAGAATCGTACTACTGGTACGAGGTGTCACTTGAACATCGACCGGAACACACCGAGACGGTTGAGGCACTTGACCGCTTGCAATCGTTTGCGGAATAAAAGCAGTCAGAAATGATGTATGGAAAGATTCCCGTTTGCGGACGGGCAAACCTGTTTATCCGGATTGGGCCAGTTTGCGAAGTGTACGCAGGTTAATGACGTCGAGGTCTTCTCCTTGTTCCTCGCCCTTAGCTGTTTCCAGGTACATCGGAGTGTTTTGGAATCGCTTGTCCTGAAGGAGCCATCGAAAGGCATCCGATCCGATACAGCCACGGCCGATATGTTCGTGTCGATCCACCCGGCTTCCCAGTTCCCGTTTGCTGTCATTGACGTGGAAGGCCTTGATCGTATCGAGGCCAATCAAACTTTCGAGTTGACTTACGGTTTCCTCGTAACCCTGGCGTGCTTGGATAGGATACCCCGCAGCAAAGAGGTGGCAGGTATCGATACAGACACCGAGCCGGTCCGGGACAGAAATCCCGGTGATCATTTCTTTCAGCTGTTCGAGTTGCCATCCCAGTGCCGTTCCCTGGCCTGCCGTGTTTTCCAGAAGTACGCGTACGTGGAGTTCTGCGGTTTGCTGCAGTACTTCTTTCAAGGCGTGAATGATACGCTGAATACCCTCCTCAGGTGAGCCATCTACATAGGATCCCGGGTGAAGTACAACCCCTTTCAGCCCTAGAAACTCTGCTCGTTCCAGTTCTAAAACAAGGCTGTTTATCGATTTCTGGTACAGTTCATCTTTGGCACTGGCCAGATTGATGAGGTAGGAACTGTGTGAGATGGGATGCCTAATCGTATGGTCGGCAAGGGCCTTTGAAAAGCGGTTACGGTCATCTTCCGTAAGAGGCTTGGCTTTCCATTGATTGTTGTTTTTTGTGAATATCTGTACGACGTCACATCCGGCTTTCGATGCGGCGTCAACCGCTTTGTAGTAACCACCGGCAATCGACATGTGTGACCCCAGGGGGGGGCAGTTGAAATCGGGCATGGGGTTCCACTCGTGTTGTGAGAATCTGGTTCGACATGGCGAATACGTTGTATTTTGTGACGCATCGAATAGGTCTGGTCAAGTGGGAAAGTCAGTTCTGAATAGAGCTTGGTAATCGGTGTTGCCAATTTCAAATAGAGGCGAATCGATTCGAGTCATATAGCCGCCCTTGATTGTGCGTTATGAGCGGTACCGTCCGGTTTTCAGAAGTTGGTTGAAACCGGTAACGATCATGCTGTTT
>Ga0310344_10004536_pt1 | contig 10318 bp, 10 predicted proteins | sample HC15DNA20200_MG_FD_203801 | JGI IMG/M metagenome (GOLD analysis project Ga0310344, IMG submission 203801) | Marine microbial communities from station ALOHA, North Pacific Subtropical Gyre - HC15-DNA-20-200_MG | ecosystem: Environmental > Aquatic > Marine > Oceanic | place: Pacific Ocean: North... | reverse complement strand
TCTGGCACAAACGACTGTGTGCGGATGAAATGCTACGCGTTGCTACCGATGACGGGATCATTGTCATGCCGCACCTCCACAGTGCGCGTGGCGACAATATATCCGCAGGCAACACATTGACGCCGGAGTCTTACCAGCGGCTGTTCGCACAACGGCATGCGAAGCTATTCAATGACAAGATTTTGCTCGATGAATTTCTGCGTGATAATACAATTGACTTAACAAATCCCATTGAACCTCACGCGCTAGGAAATACACCAGCGATCACATTAATTGCCACGACCGCAGACTGGGTATTTAAACGACATCGGATGGAGACGACCCTTGACGTGCGAGATTCACTTATTGTTAATCCACTGTATGACGTGTCCTACAAAAAGGGCAATTCGTATCTTACACTGCAGTTTCCAACGCCAGAGTATGGCGAAGAATATCAAGAGCTACGGCGCTATCTCCCGGATAAAGTTGTCGTCAGAGCTGATCTTCGAGGATCACTCACTGCCGATAAAATAGGAGACGACTACAGCGAACTCCGCCGTCAGTGTGTCTTGCTTGATGTCCCCAATCACTATTACTGATGAGCGCCAGCAGACACGTTGGTCTGTGGTTGACGACCCATTCCGATACCAGGTGCATCGCCAAAAGCACTCAGCAACGTGAGCAACAACTCATCCATTCTCGCGATTGCCGGAAGGGACGGATCAAGTCCATCATTGAAACCAGCTTGCCTAAATTGGTGCAGCAAACTTGCACGACTCGAAATCACGTGCACAGGTACATCCCACGACGCACCTTCACCACTGACAAGTGAGGGTGGTTGATGGTCACCGATCAGTAAGACCACAAAATCACGGTCGCTACGAAGCTTGAGGTAGCCACTGACAGTATCGTAGGCGTAGCGAAGTGCCTTTACATAACTTGGACCGAGGTTCATCCAGTCTGGCCAATCCGACCACGCAAGGTCGAGTTCTTCCTGGTCGTAGGGGCTCTCCGTTAACACACGCGCCCAGTCGTCCTGGTAAGGGGGTACCGGCGTGAACGGGGCATGCGTACTAATGGTTGGAAAAAAAACGAACCGCGGAGACCGGTGAAGAGGTTCAATTTCGAGAGCATCGATACTGGCAAGAGCGTATTGGTCAGTTACACTCCACCAGCCGAACGGCGGACCTCGGTAATCCAGCTTTTCGTGGTCATACACCGCATCAAAGCCGTAAAATTCACCCTCTGGCCAGGCCATAAGGTGGCCTGGCATCAGCGCAATAGTTCTATAGCCTTTCCGTCCAAACGCTTTGACAAGGGTGTTTCTATCCTGAGCCAATAACCGCGCATTCGCACGATCATCCCGGACCTCGGTGCCAGACAACAAACTGACATGGGCAAGCCATGATTCTCCGCCAAATGTCGTTGACTCCACTGCTGCCGACACAACGGAACGCCCGGTCTCGGTGATTGCCTCCGCAAGATCTGCCCGACTATCAGCCAAACCCTGAAGAAAATCAGGGCGCCTCCAACTCACAACGCCGTACGACTCCATGAAAATCATAAATACGTCAGCGCCTTCCACTCGACGAAAATCAGAATCCATTGCGGGACCAGGCCCTAAAACCTCAAGGCCAGCACCGCTTATTTCATAAAACAGTTCGTACGTTTCTCCGGCATAGGCTATCGATACCGGGTCAGCAAAACGGACCTGTTCGCTCAGCCGGTATCCTCCACGATCCATTACAAAAAGCAGGCATAGACAGACAGAAATCATGCCGACACATAGACGCACATGAGAATTCTGTAGCGCTAATGACAACCGCTGAAAACACCAGCGAGTCAGAAGATACATGACGATCGGACAAAGGATAAGACCGACGACCACCGCAGCGACTTGCCACGGATTTGCCACCGTTGAAAACATCGCGCCAACCTTAGGGATGTGTTGCATGTCCCAATAAATGTTGACTTCCCGCCCATAAAGCGAACGGGTTGTCACATCCACATAGCGTCCCACGATGAGCAATACCCAGCCTATAGATAACCCGCGAATCAACATTCCTATGGATTCGGGGTATCTCCGTGTCAACCCGATTATCAGAAGAACGGCAACAGGCAATTCGACAGTAAGTGCAGTCGTAGGCCGCACATCGAGGGTCGGCCACACATTGACAAACGTCAGAGAAACTTGAAGAACCATGACAGCCACGACGCACGGCAGCCACCTAATCGCTGCAAAGATCCTACGTAGTTCAGTAAATGAATCTTGAGTCGCCATGATCTAAGAGGTCACACTCCACGGCAAACGTCGTCCGCTCAACCCGAGCGCCAATAAACTTCCCAGTACGGGAGGTCCATATCCATTAGTCAAGTAACTCATCGCAAATATCACGCCACTGGCAAAATGAAAATTCAAAATCATTACTAGTGCCAATATGGCAATCAACCGAACGCGATATCCGACAAGCAGTGCAAATCCCGCACTCACCTCAGCAACCGGGACCACCCGTGCAAACACTGACGCACCTGGTAGCGCTATAGTCTCCAGATACCAAAGACTGCTTCCGAATGCTGAGTCACGCCACTGCAATAACTGCGAGAGCAAAATACTACTATCAGTAATCCAGGAAACCTTGTTGACGCCCATCAGGCACAGGAAGACGCCCATCACAAGCGCTAAGATGCGCAGGCCGACTCCACCTGAATAAGCTTGGGACATGTTATTTCCTCTCACCGACGACGTTCCATTGTAACGAGACCAATTACATCGCAAAATTACATTTTTCAGATTTTATGAGCCAAACACAACGAATGCTTGGACTTGCCCGGTCAATGTTTATCTATCACACAGTCCCGGGTCGTCAAAATAGGCTTCGGAAGCTATACCGCCAATTTGTTTCGACGGGCGACCTCGTCTTCGACCTCGGAGCACATGTCGGAAATCGAACTCGCGCGTTCAATGCATTGGGGTGCCGCGTCGTCGCTGTCGATCCCCACCCTGACTGCGTTCGTATTCTTAGAACGCTCTTTGGTCATTCTCCTCAAATAGACATCATTCCGTCAGCGGTCTCCGAAACCGTCGGCCGAGTAGCGTTAGCAACCAGTGAACGGCATCCAACACTCAATAGTATTGATTTAGCTTGGCAGGATGACCGTCACAATGATCCACGATTCGGTGCAATGCAGTGGGACGGAACGCTCGATGTTCCATCGACGACGCTTGACGCTTTGGTCAACAAATATGGCCTACCCGTATTCGTTAAAATTGATGTTGAAGGCGCCGAACTAAGAATACTGAATGGGCTACATTACGCCCTGCCCGCACTATCTTTTGAATATCTCCCCGGGGCGATAGAAAGTGTAAGAGCCTGTGTCAATCGACTATCTGATCTCGGTCGTTATGAATTTAACTGGTCACCTGGTGAAAGCTATCAATTAGCCTCTACTAAATGGCTTGATCACGAAGCACTTGAATCTGCCTTAACCACGGCCGCGGCCAAAGATCAGTCTGGCGACATCTACGCAGTTCTGAAATAGACATGACATCAATTTCCAACGCGTCGAAAACAGACAGCGTAAGACGTTACTACGACCGGAATACAGCATCATTTCTTTCATACGGCCAAGGAGGTCGGCATGGCTGTATCCACCGAGCAGTATGGGGCGAAGGTGTCGAAACACGCGAACAAGCTTTTCACTACGTCGATAATATCCTGGCGACGACGCTTACGAATCATGCGATGACGAACGAGACCGCACACATCATCGATCTCGGTTGCGGTGTCGGTGCGAGTCTTTGCTTGCTTGCCAACAAATTCCCCATTTCGGGAACGGGAATAACGTTAAGTCCGGTGCAACAACGTATTGCGAGCAACAACATTCAAAAGGCCGGCCTACAGCAACGCATACAGTGTGTTGCAGGCGATTACAGTGACCTTTCAATCTCACTACCGAAAGCCGACCTTGCATATGCAATCGAATCATTTGTTCATAGCCCGGACCCCGAGGCATTTTTTACGCAATGCAAACGGGTCGTACGACTTGACGGACTGCTGCTGATTTGCGACGACGTCCTCCAAAACTCGACGAACCCTCGAGCAACTCACTTTGTGAACCGATACAAACAGGGGTGGCAAGTCCATTCACTTTTCGAACGCCGTCACCTTAAACAGATGGCGTTAGACGCCGGCTTTGAGCACTGTTCAACCACTGACCTAACGCCACACCTCGAGCTCACACGACCAAGAGACCGCGGTCTCTCGATTCTCTCTGGATTATTGGCATGGTTCCCTATGGACTGTTGCCTGGGCCACCTTCGAGGTGGAAGCGCACTTACAAAATGCTTGAGACAGGGTTGGATCAGATACGAAATCACACTGTTCAAACGGATTAAATAATATGGGAATACATGGCTATTAATGACGCATCCGTGCGTTACTGGGGCTCACCAACGGCAGAAGAAATCAAATCCAGAGTCAGCCGAGACCCGGTTATCGTCCTTCCACTAGCAGCGACCGAACAACACGGGCCACATCTACCGCTCTCAACAGATGTCGATATCGGACTTGGCTTGCTCAACGAAGCGTTTTTTCGACTCGACCCGAATGTGCCATCGTGGTCGCTACCGATAGAAACTGTCGGCGCCAGCCTCGAACACACAAGGTATAGGGGAACCGCAAGCATCACCGCCGACGAACTCGGACAGATCATCTTCGAACACGGCAGACGACTCTCCACTCTCGGAATTCACCGGTTGGTTATCAGCAACAGTCACGGCGGAAACAGCGGGGCAATTGAGTCGGCAGCACTCCGCCTCCGCGAAGAACGTGAACTTTTGGTGATCAAAGCGAACTATTATCGATTTGAACGACCGGTCGATGTTGATTTCCCCGACATCGAATGGCGTCATGGACTTCACGGTGGTGCCGTGGAAACAGCCATGATGCTGCACCTTAAAAACAAAGCTGTAGAAACAAACGCCGTCAGCAAATTTCCGTCGATCGCAGAAGAACTTGAATTACGCAAATCACGAATACTACCAACCGGCCCAGCTGCGTTCGCCTGGTTAGCCGGAGACCTTAATCCTCTCGGTGTTGTTGGAGACGCGACGCTCGCGTCTAAAGAAACAGGCAAAAGACTCCTGACCCATTACGCCACAATCCTCGCGAACATCATCGAAGACGCATATCATTTTCCTATCGACAGACTTACCGGTTGGCGAAACAGTACGTAAGAAATTGCCCGTTGTTACTTCTCTGATAGTGCGTCGGCCAACATATCTGACAACCAATGCCCTGACCGCTCGATCTTTGCTTTCACGTACGCCCGGTTATGTCGATTTAGGGTTCCATAGAGTGGTCTGCGGTGAACCACCTCAATTCCCGCAGAGCGGACCGCATCAATTTTATTGGGATTATTCGTTAACAATTCCACACGAGTAATGTTCAAAGTCTTGAGCATTTGCACGGCCGCACCGTAAACTCTTTCATCGGATCCGAAGCCAAGAACCTGATCAGCGTCGACCGTATCCAATCCTTCTCCCTGCAGCGCATAGGCTCGCAACTTGTTAGCAAGACCAATATCACGACCTTCCTGAGACATATACAACAGTACGCCGCCACCTTGCTCAGCAAATAGCCGTAGGCTCCCGCGCAGTTGATCGCCGCAGTCACACCGAAGGCTCCCAAATAAGTCGCCAGTAAGACATGCCGAATGAATGCGTACCGGCAATGGGTCTGGCCAATGATCCTGTTGGCCAATCAAAACGGCAACGTGCTCCCGCAGCCCAGTTGACTCACGAAACGTCATAAACCGAGCATCGTCAGCTAATGCTAACGGCACAGGGCCCTCGCTCACATACGTCACTTCTACGCTGCCATCTGTGGCCCACGCTGACACTTCGCTAGCACTCACCGCCAGTGTCGTGCCCTTTACGACACGCCCATGAAGAATGTCTGATTCACTACCGCCAACATCCACGCTCACTACCGCCGGCAACATCTGCGCGAGCCGAACAAGCGTCATGCCTGCTAATTCAGTAATGCTTGCCGGCCTGACGTCATGGTCGTCCGGACCAATCGCCTTACGTGCACTCGCAAGCTGAACTATCTGCTCTGGGCCTTCTCCATTTAAAGACAAACTAAAACCAGGCGATGTATCGTCAGAGCCGACCCCTAACGATTCAGAGCGGTGCGACGTAATTACCAAGCGGACGGTTCCGAAAAGCCGTAATTCCTCAAGCACCCCTGGTACTAACCCATCCACGGGGGCGACGAGTGCACCACAGTTTGCAGACTCCGTGATATACAGGGGCCGACCTTTTCTCAGCTCAAACAGGCCTCGCTCAGCTTGATACATCAATTCTTTCGTCTCAGACACTAAAAAGGTTGTTACTGTATGAAGAATACCGCAATGTCAAAAGCAGTCCCAATCGACGAGCATACAGCGTGGGAGTTAATTAAGGCACTCAACCCAAACTGCGAACCAGTCAGCCCCATTCGTATTAAATATGATCATGCGTGTGACATCTGGTTGCAAGTCTCTCCCTCAGGTTCCTGGAACTCGTCCTCCTTACCCTCAGCGGAAGCCAGCCAACTGTTCGATCTTTATTTGCCAATACGAGTCAGGCCTGACTTCATCATTGCCCAGATGGGTCAGAGTGTCGATGGCCGTATTGCGACCGTCTCAGGGGACTCACATTATATAACCGGACCGGCTGACCTTAAACGTTTGCATCGACTCCGAGCACTCGTCGACGCGGTCATCGTCGGTGCCGGAACCGTTGCCGCAGACGACCCACGACTTACGGTTCGCCACGTCACTGGACAACACCCGACGCGGGTCGTAATTGACCCTCACAAACGGCTCTCGACCAATCATAAAGTCTTCACTGACGATTCAGCCACAACCGTTCTTATCCACCAAGGCGAGGCGCAGCAAGAGGACTCTAGCAATATCATTTACTGCCCAGCACGTGAATCTGGCCGCCTCGACCCCACAGATATTGTGAACGCCCTTCGCCAGCGAGGATACCGCCGCCTTCTTATTGAGGGTGGTGGTTGTACCGTATCTCGTTTCCTTGATGCCGGTCTCGTCGACCGGCTCCATGTCGCTGTTGCACCGATGGTAATCGGCTCAGGCCACCAGTCATTCGGCCTGAAACCGATTTCCGCAATCAGCGATATTCCTCGTCCTCCGTGTCAAATACACAAGCTCGGCGAAGATGTCCTCTTCGATTTTGACCTTCAAGATAAACAGTAGCCGCGATAAGACACTGGCAGTTCAGGTAACCTGGGAGGTGCGAAAACCCGAAAGCAACACGCCCGCTCCAGGCAGGCTAGAAATTAAAATGATCAGGCCGTAAGCCGCAGAAATAGCCGCACCTTCGACCGCCGACAAACCCGCCGCCGCCCACAATACGGCAGCCACCCCTTCACGGACTCCCCAGCCCGCAATCGATATTGGCAATAACATCGCCAGTAGCACAATGGGTATCAGCGGAACAAGAGTTACAAGTGGCGTATCGCTTCCTATCCCTTGCGCGGCAACCACGAACACTGCCAAGTAACTTGCAACGATCACGAAGGAGGATATGACCTGTATTGGAAAGGCCTCTCGCGAGAACACAGCCACTCGTGTATCTCTGAGCACCTTATCAAACAACGTTGCGTCGCCAGACGAATGCCTGCGTACCAACGTCATCACCACGACAGTTACTAATGAAAGTAAGAACAGGAAGGCCCAACCAAACGGAACTGCGCCCAGAACATCGTCTGGTAGAGCTATCACGGCAGCTAATGCCACAACAATCATTACCATTTGACCGGACAACCGTTCAAGAATCACTGCACGTATGGCCGGTCCAGTTTCTGTAGTTCTAGCGTGGCGCAACGCGCGAGACAGATCTCCCACAATCCCACCGGGACACACTTGATTTATAAACATCGCAAGGTAGTATTCCCGAACTGCTTCAGCAAACGGCAACCGCAATCCGAGGCGGCCAGCGGTATAACGCCACCGCCATGCTGACAATAGAGTTTGACCAAACGACAAAACAAAACCAAACGCGACCCAACGAAGATTAATTTGTTCAACTTGCGCAATGACGGCACGTCCATCAAGCCACCACCCGAGACCGACGAGCAAAACCACACTCACTGAAAAACGCCAGGCTACGGTTGCAAGCCAAGGGGGTCTCATAATGATCTAAGGAAGCGCGATAAGATCCAGATGCCCGACCGTCAAACCAAAGTTGCCCTGGGCTACCGTTTCACGCCGCCGCTCCGCCCACATGCGAAACCGCCCTCGGTCACCACCCCGTGATTCGGATACGGCATGTTCCACAGCAGCAGACTCCCAACCATTGACTAACATATTGACCACTGTAGAATCCGCCGGCCCCAACTGCCAACGACTTTGCAATAGCCAAACCTGATAGCCCGCTGCACGAAAGGCAGCCTCTGCCTTCAAACTAGCCATCGGTCCGAGCGCAGGACCAAAACCCTTATCTCCACGCTGGTGAGTATTAACTGCTTGTCGAACAGCCGCATCATCGGGATCGTCAGCCAACTGCAAGTTATTGACCGCAGCATGCCACTGGATAGATCCATCATAGTTGAGAGAAAAATACACGCCACAACGCCGTAACCGACACGTCTCGACGGTCTCCGCCATCCACGAGTCAGACACCAAATCCAGTAGTGCTGACGCTGTAACAAACTCCGCATCAGCCGCTTCGATCTCCTGGGATATTCCGGAACTCAGATTCCGGACAACCCGAGTCACACTACCAGCCGTCTCCGGCATCGCACCTGCTGCTAATAACTCCTCATCATGGTCAATCAACGTCCACTGCTGTGGCGACGGAAGAAGGGGGGAGAGATACCGTACATTTGATCCAGTACCCGCGCCGAGGTCAAGAACACGCTTCCATCCATGCTTCTGCCAAGCTTGTTTGATCAACGTCGGCGCGACGGCCGGTCGCGAGCGCTGATCGATCGGCTCTCGCAACTTGAGCCACGTCTCGTCGAATACTTCAGCCATCTCTACACGCCCGGATCGTCAAAGCGATTTGAAATAGCGCCGATCCCATCAATGGCGACCGTAACAACGTCATCATGCCTCATCGAACCAACACCGACGGATGTACCACAGGCTATGACGTCCCCGACTTCCAACGTCATATCGTGGGACAGGTGACTAATAAGCTCCGCCGGCGAAAAAACCATATCCGTTACTGAATAATTCTGCCGCTCAGAATCATTAAGGGTAGTAATTACACGCAGCGTCTCAAGATCGAGGTCGGTGGCAACGACAGGACCGACCACTCCAAACGTATCAGCGGCTTTTGAACGCGTCCACTGCGCGAAGCCCGGATCTTTATTGAGAAGACCGATAGCCGTAACGTCATTCACGCAGGTACACCCAAAAAGATAGGCTAAAGCATCTTCCGAGGACACAGCCCGACAGGTCCGCCCAATAACAAGTCCAAGTTCGCCTTCAAAAATAATTTTTCCGGTGTAACGCTTCGGGCGTGTAATCGGGACACCACCGTGATGAAGCGACGTATTCACTTTAATGAAATACAGAGGTTCCTCCGGAATACTCCCCCCAGCCTTTTCTATAAGTGCATGGTAGTTATTGGCTAGGCCAATCATCTTCCCAGGGTTAACGGGAGGCAATAACGCAACATCGGCCCGCGCCAACACCTCACCCGTTGGTTGAGGACTCTGAAACATACTTCCAGCATGAACGGCAATACTGTCGTTATCCAATATGCCGAATTTCACAGTTTCATCATGTCTGAACCGCACCCACTGCATCTTCTTTCCTCCCACACCTGTATCCAGCGTCCGTGACAAAAACGACCTAGGTTAGTTCGACTACGGCATTTTCCATTTTAATCACTGCAGACTCCCACGAAGCCATCGTCGCAGCGTACCGGCGCGCCGCTTGAGCACAGCGAGTACGGGTGGCTACACCTTCACTCCCATCAATGAAGGACCGAATGGCCTTAGACAGCGCGTCGGAATTCCCTGGCGGCACCAACGCACCAGTTTCAGAAGGAACCGTATCCGGAATCGCACCACCTGTGGTGCTGATAATCGGCAATCCTCGGGCAAGAGCTTCGGTTAATACCATGCCATACCCTTCATAATGCGACGGCAAGACAAAGACCGATGCTCGCCGATAGAAGTCATCGAGTTTAGATGGATCGCATTCGCCGACAAACTCAATGCGTCCCATTAATTCATTACGCTTAATCGATTCAATTACGCGCTCCGCATAGGAACGATCACGTTCAACGCTGCCAGCACAGACACAGCGCCACGGGTAA
>Ga0310344_10004532_pt1 | contig 10324 bp, 15 predicted proteins | sample HC15DNA20200_MG_FD_203801 | JGI IMG/M metagenome (GOLD analysis project Ga0310344, IMG submission 203801) | Marine microbial communities from station ALOHA, North Pacific Subtropical Gyre - HC15-DNA-20-200_MG | ecosystem: Environmental > Aquatic > Marine > Oceanic | place: Pacific Ocean: North... | reverse complement strand
GGATTACTATATCCAGAATAAAGGAGAATAAATTATGAACCCGTTTAAACCAAATCTTACTCAAACTAGATCGTTTGAAACATTTAAACCTAATTCTAGTAGAGTAGATAAACTTGAAAACCAAATAATAAATCTTAAAGAACGTGTAGCAACGTTAGAAAAAGATTTACATTTTTTTATGAGACATTATGAAAAAGGTAACGATTAAGGAAATTACTATTGAAGGTGAAAAAATTGTTATTGATTTTGATGGAGCACCATTTTGGAAATATTATGTGCTTCAGTTATATTTTTTAATTTGTCATAGAAAGAGATTAATTAATTATATTGATGAAGCCTCATTAAATCTTTAAAAATAGGTAATTATGAAAAAAGCAACGATTGAAATTTTATACGAAGATGAAACTGTATTGGGCACGAAAACTTCTGGCCAATATATGGTACGTGAATATGAAGATGAGGTAGAAATGGGTGGAAGTTTCCATAAGTATCTTCACGATGCAGTTAATCATGTAAAAAAATATCAAGAAATGGATAACGCATAAATATAATATGAATATTAATGAATTTATACAGAAGTATAGGCAGATCGATAAGATTATTCCTGGCATGACAAGGAGTTATACTCCTCATGTAATTTGTAAAGATGGATTTACAATGTCTGTTCAAGCGGGTCAATCTTTGTATAGTGAGCCTAAAAATGATGCCGATCATTACAAAGAAGCTGAAGTTGGTTATCCGTCTAAAGAAGAACATTTACTTACAAATTATGCAGAAGATAGAGAAGATCTTTGTGGTACAGTATATGGTTATGTACCATGTTCAGTTATAGATAAAGTAATTGAAAAACATGGTGGAATAGATGAAGAAAAAATTAAAAGTAATCAAAAGTTGAGCAAATGACTCCAAAGCCAGGCGAAGGGACGAACTTCTAACCTGAATGTGAAGTAAGAGCTCTAGCTTGATGAATTTAAAGGCCTCTCCAAATGTCGGTACCGTGCCGAATGAGATGTGAGGATAGTCAAGCCCCTGCTCAACTTTCTCTGACCATAAATATTAATATGAATGTTAACGAATTTATAGAAAAATATAGAGAAGTAAAAAACCTTTCGTTCAAAAATACAGAACTTAGTACTAAAGCAATAACTTCTCGTTGTCCTCAACTTGTTTGTAAAGATGGATTTACAATGCAAGTACAAGCAGGACAATTTATGTATAGTACTCCAAATGATGTAATAGATTTTAATGAAGAAAAATATGATCGCGTGGAAGTAGGATACCCATCAGAAGAAGAACCCACCCTTTTAGAATTCGCAGAAAATCGCCATGTCTCAGCAGTTGGTAGAGATGTTGAAGGTAAATTAGTAAGAGGTGTAGGTACTCTCAGAAGATTCTTAGAACATCATGGACATTTACATAGACAACATGATTGGAACACGGTTTATGGTTATGTTCCTGTTGGAATAGTAGATGATATAATAAAAAAACATGGCGGAGTAGATGAATCTAAAATTAAATAATTAATTTATTATAGGAAAGTGAAATGAAAATTTCTATTGATATTAGTGAACTAAGAGAAAAGAAAATTTTTGTAGGAACTCCAATGTACGGAGGAATGTGTTTGGGTATGTATACCAAAGCATGTTGTGATTTAGCAACACAAGCTACAAAATATGGAATGGATGTAAAATTCTTTTATCTTTTCAATGAAAGTTTAATTACAAGAGCGAGAAATTATCTAGTAGATGAATTCTTGCGTTCCCCATATACCCACCTGATGTTCATTGATTCGGACATCAACTTTAATCCACAAGATATATTAGCACTCGCTTCTTTGTGTAATGAGGACAAACCAATTATTGGTGGTCCATATCCAAAGAAATGTATTGCATGGGAAAAGGTTCGAAATGCAGTTGATGCCGGACTAGCAGATGAAAATCCTAATGAATTAGAAAAATTTACAGGTGATTTTGTATTCAATCCAACAGCAGGAACAACTCAAATTAAAATTGATGAACCAACAGAAGTATTAGAAGTTGGTACTGGATTTGTAATGATTCGGCGAGAAGTTTTTGAAAAGTTTAGAGATGAATATCCTCAATTTTCCTATAAACCAGATCATAATCGTTCAGAACATTTTGATGGTAAAAGATACATACACGCATTCTTTGATACTGTCATCGATAATGAAGCGTATGCAGGAAAAGGTGCAGGTGGTTCAGATCGTTATTTGTCTGAAGATTATATGTTTTGTCAATGGGCAAGAAAAATAGGTTTCACAACTTGGTTGTGCCCCTGGATGGAAGTAAATCATGTTGGTACTTATGTATTCAATGGAACATTAAAAGATTTAGGTAAGTTAGAATATGCTTCACATGGAGTAGATATAGTTAATAGACCTAAAGAAGAAGCACGAAAACAATCAAGACAAGAAAGGAGGAAACAAGAACGGGTCGAAAAGAAGAAAAAATTAACGCAACCTCAAGGTTGACAAATCAAAAATATATGATATAATAAGATAATATACGTTAAACAAATCAACATACGGAGTTATATGAAATTAACAGCAGAAACAGTCGCAATACTTAAAAATTACGCAGCAATAAATCAAAACATACAGTTTAAGGAAGGTAAGACATTATCAACCATTTCCCCCCAAAAAAATATTTTGTCAAGTGCAGAAATTAGTGAGGACATTCCTCAGACATTTGCTATCTATGATCTTAATAGATTATTGGGAGCAATGAGTGCTTATGATAAGAATCCAGAATTAACTCTCAATGAGAATCAAATGTTAATCAATGGTCTAACCAAATATACTTATGGTGATCCGGCCATGTTAGTTTTACCTCCAGAGAAAAAACTAGATTTCCCTGATCCAGAGATTAAATTTAAAATGCCAAAAGATAAATACGATGCGTGTTTAAAAATGGCACAAATTTTATCATTACCAGAATTGGTAGTACACGGAGATGGAAATAAAATATTTTTAGTAGCAACTGATACTAATAATGCGTCTACCGATGAACATCGTGAAGAAGTTGGAACTACAGATAAAACATTTCAAATGGTTTTCAAAATCGAAAACATGAAACTTTTAAGTGGTGGATATCAAGTTGGAATTTCTTCCAAAGGTATTTCTCATTTTTCACATGAACAAGCAAAACTTCAATATTGGATAGCAACAGAACAAAATTCAACTTATAACGGGTAAACATGGAAAACTTTTTATGGGTTGAAGAATTTCGTCCTAAAACTGTGGCGGATTGTATTCTTATAGAACCAACTAAAGAAGTCTTTCAGGGGTTCGTTGATGATGGTAAGATTCCAAATCTACTTTTATCGGGTGGAGCAGGAGTAGGAAAAACTACTGTAGCTCGTGCTATGTGTGATGAAATTGGAGTTGACCATTTAATGATCAACGGATCGAATGAGGGAAGAAATATAGATACAGTAAGAACTACTTTACAACAATACTGTAGTTCAGTTTCCATGCAAGGTGGAAGAAAAGTAGTAATAGTCGATGAGGCAGATTATATGAATGCCGATTCGGTTCAACCTGCATTAAGGGGGTTCATTGAAAAATTTAGTGCCAATGTTAGTTTTATCTTTACTTGTAATTTTCGTAATCGGATCATTGATCCTATCCATAGCCGTTGCTCTGTAGTAGAATTTATAGTTCCAAGATCAGAGAAACCAAAACTTGGACAAGAATGTTTAGTGAGAGTCAAAGAAATTTTGACAGAGAAGGGTATCAAGTTTGATGAAAAGGTTCTTGTAGAATTAGTTTTGAAACACTTTCCAGATATGAGGAGAGTGATAAATGAACTCCAAAGATATGCAGCAAGTGGAATTATTGATGCCGGTATCTTAGCACAGATTGGTGAAATCAATCTTCTTGAATTGATGAAGGCATTGAAAGAAAAACATTTTTCAGAAGTTCGTAAATGGGTTACACAAAATATTGATAATGATCCAGTTAAGATTTTTAGAAAGATTTATGATGGAATACACGAACATCTCAAAGATACTTCAATCCCCCAAGCTGTTCTTATTATTGCGGAATATCAATATAAGTCTGCATTTGTAGCAGATCAAGAAATTAATCTAGTCGCCTGTCTCACAGAGATGATGGTAGATTGTGAGTTTAAATGAACGAAGAACTATTAAAATTATATGAAGATAATACAAATGAATATGGATTGCCAGTATTCGATTTATTTACTTGGCAAAATATAAATACAAAATATATCGATCCTGATACTTCTTTGCCCATGTCTAAGAGGGCGAAAGTCATGATTGATACTTTGATCCATTTCTTTGAAAAACACCATCCTAAATTTCCATTTAGGGAATTTGATATGCATGATGTTCGTAAAAACTTTTATGATCTATGCAACCTCAACTTAAAAGATAATATTTTCCCCAAAGAAAAATGTAAAACTGTACATGAAAAATATGATGACTATGTAGGAAATTTTCCAGAATGGGGAATGGGTATTTTGAATTTTAGTTCAAATTATAATATGATTTCTGATGCGTTCATGAATCGTGAACGAATGAAATGTAGTTATGATCGTTCACCTAGCCCAATTACTATGTGGAATGATCAAACAGATTTAAAACAAATACTTTCTCCAATATGGAGACTACATCCAGATTGTGGAATGCCTCTTAAGAATAATTTATATATTGAGGGTGTTCGAGTTGGAGCATATTTTGCTACTCAGTTTAAACCTTCAGTAGCAAAAGCTTTTTATGATTTTACTAAGTCTAAAAAAGTTCTTGACACAAGTTCAGGATGGGGAGATCGAATGGCGGGATTCTTTGCATCAAATGCTGAAGAATATTATGGTATGGACCCGAATGGTGATCTACATCAAAACTATCACTCAATGGCCGTACAATATAATAATTGGTTAGGTGCAGAGAATCCCCAAACTACAACTGGAGATAATTGGTTTCAAGTTGAAGGTAAAAAGAAAGTAAAAATTTATAGATCACCGGCAGAGGACTTGCCGTGGGATGAAATTCCAGATGATATTGATATCATGTTTAGTTCACCTCCGTATTTTGCTACTGAACGATATGCAGAAGGTAGTAAGTTTGAAAATGATCAATCATGGAGTCGATATAATTCTTATGAAGCATGGAGAGATGGATTTTATCTTCCAGTAATGAAAAAGGTATTTGAGAAATTATCTCCTGGTGGGTGGTTGATGGTAAATATCATGGACCCAAAAGTTAAAGGTAAAAGACATAAATCTTGTGATGATTTGGTAAATGAACTTAAAGAATATTTTGTAGGTCAAATTGGAATGAGAATTATGGCTAGACCTAAAAGTATTAAATCTTTTGAGGGTGATACCCATGAAGAAAGAAAAGCAAAATATGATGAATGGCAAGCAAAATGGTTCATTGAATCGGTTTGGTGTTTTAGAAAGCCTGATCCTAGTAATGATAATGTTGATATCTTTGCTCCTTATAAAGATTCTACTTTGGATGGTATGGGGCCAATCGTTGTTCAGCAACCTCTTAAAAAGAAAAAGTTATCAGAGGCAACAACTGAGAAATCTTCATTAGAGGGGTTTTTTGATTAATGAAATCACACCATTAGAACAGTATAAAATAAAAAATAAAACTGTTCATGTAAAACGTGATGACTTAATGGGTGATGGTGTTCAACATCCGCCGTGGGGTAAACTGACTGCACTGCGTGAAGTGTTAAAAACTATTAATCCCCAAAAACCTTTAATACATCTTTCAGTTTTTGGGTCTTGGTCTGGATGGGCATTAGCTGAAGTGGCAAAAGAACTAGACTATGAATTTATTATGGCCTATCCCGATTCCAAGAAATTTCCAAAACGTATTATAGAAAAGTCTGAAAATGTTCTTCCTATTAAACCTAATATGATGAACGTGATGTATAATAAGGTTGGTCAAATAGCAAGAGAAAAAGATTACATTAGATTACCATATGCGTTTGATCATTTAATGTATATTAAAACTCAAAAACAAAGACTATACGAAGTTAAACAAGAATTACAGTTTGATCATTTGGTAGTTTCTTCTGGGTCAGGAGTTACTTGTCTTGGAATGGCAATGGAACATGAGCCGTGGCCTCAACTATTTGATACAGGAAATAAAAGAACTTTTCATACTGTATGTGTATCAAGTGAAGGAACTATTAAAAAGAAATTTAAAAAATATGGTATTGAACCAACAGAACAAGTTGAAATAGTCAAGAGTGAATTTGAATTTGATGATATGATGGATTGGTATGAAACACCATTTCCATGTAATGAATTTTGGGATAAGAAGGCTTGGTATTGGTTAGAACAAAATATTGACAAATTTAAAGGTGAAATTTTATTTTGGAATTTGGGAGGTAACTGGTGAAAAAATTAGATGAGGATATAATTAGAGTTTGTGGATGGGTATGTTCTTTGTTATGTGTATTAATAGGATCATATTTTGTTTGGCCACACATTCATGTAGCACTATTAGGAATTGCATTTTTTTACTTTGCAGTGAGAATTTTTAATTTCTCCACTTTTAAAGAATACGCAGAAGATCGTAAAAAACTTTTACATAGATTACAGGGGTAACTGATGAGCAGGGTTGTATTAAAAGATAAAAAAGACATGAACGAACTTCATGTGTGGGAAGGTTTTGAAAGATGGGATGAAATTAGAAATAATGGAATGGTGTGGGAAGATTATAAAGTTATGGGCTCTCAAGATGAAATTGAACGTGATCTTGAAACACAAGTATTGAGTGTTAAGTTTTCCAAGATAGGACAAAAAACATTTGAAGCATATCCAAATCTAAAATGGATTCAATGTAGAGCACACGGATCGGATAATATCAATTTAGAATTAGCTGAAGCTCGTAGAGTGGGAGTTGTTTGTTTAGATCCAGATACAGAAAATGTTGCAAGATGGATTAATCAATGGAAAAAAGGTAAACGAATTTTATTATTGGGAGCAGGTAAAATTGGTAAGACTTTATCTCTATCCTTAGATCATGAAGTAACAGAAGTGACTTCCACAACCGATTACAATACAATCTATCCATACATGGATTCTTTTGATACGATAATCGTTGCTTCATCGCCTACACCTCAACCAATCGTAGATCATGCATTGTTAGAAAAATTTAATGGAAGTATTATTTCTATATCAAGACCGGCGTGTATAGATAATGAGGCGTTACTTGAAGCTGTGAATGATGGTAGAATAACACACGCTCAAATGGATATGTTAGATCCTAAAGGGAGAGATGAATTAATAGCAACAGGAAAAGTAAAGTATCATGGACACAAAGCATGGGAAGCTTATGGACTTAATCAATATAATGAACGTTACTTTTGTATGGTGTTTCAAGAAATACATTGGTTATTGACGGATCAACCAAAGTATGATCCGCCCATACGAAATAGTAGAATTGTTTTAGAACGAAAAGGTAATGCATTGTTTGGAGACTAACGAATTTCCTTATTATCCTACAGATGATGTTTGGAGGCGAGAAGAATTTTCTAAATTTATTCAGTATCAAGGAAACTTATGGGATAATAAAGTAATAAAACAGACTATGCATGGTCTAGCACTTTCGTGGTCTTATATGCCACACGCCTTTGATGTTAAATGTGGTAATATGAATACACCTTTACAAACTTTTCTTAATGATAAAGAAAAGATCAAAAAGAAGATGGAGCAACTTGGTCATGTTGATTCACCTTCAGGTTTGAGAAAAGCATTAAAGGTTATGTCAGGCTCACAAGGAGTTAGTAATTTTAGACCTACTGCGGCTCAAGCAATATATGAAAAGTTTTTACCAAATGGTGGAACTACATGGGATATGTCTGGAGGTTATGGTGGAAGATTATTGGGAGCAATAAAAACTCAAATAAATTATATTGCTACTGAACCGGCGAAAGAAACGTTTGATGGATTGACTCAGATCGCAAAGGATTGGGGTCAACAATCAAACCTTTTTGGAATAAAACAACGTTTAGAAATAGTTCAGAGTGGAAGTGAAGATTATGTTCCAGAGGAAGATTCATTAGATTTGTGTTTCACTTCACCGCCCTATTTTGATACAGAAAAATATTCTAATGAAGATACTCAAAGTTATAAAAAGTTTCCAAAGAAAGTAGATTGGTTAGAAGGTTTTTTACGAAAGACAATTCAAAACTGTCACCGAGGCTTGAAAAGATATCGTTATTTAATAATCAATATAGCTAATGTTAGCTCATTCGATACTTTAGAAGAAGAAACTGGAAATATAGTTTTGTCTGAAGGATTTGAATACTTAGATACATTTCAACTTTCTCTGTCAAAAATGCCAGGAAAGAATATTGCAAATGATGTATTCAAATATGAACCCGTTTTTCTTTTTAGGAAAAAATAATGTGTGGATTTGTAGCAGGAAATATCTTTAAAGATACCAAACACTTCCACGCCGCTTTAAGTCTTATAGATCATCGTGGAAGAGATTATAAAGGTATAAATTACAATATAAAAACAAATACTTACTTAGGTCATAATAGACTTTCTATTCAAGGGTTGACTGAACAATCTAATCAACCTATGATTAAAGATAATTTCACATTAGTTTATAATGGTGAATTATGGCATAGTATGAATCCTCACAAAGAAAAATTCGATTTACAGACTAGTAGTGATACAGAGTTGTTACTCAATATGTTTCACTTAGACCAACAAGATTGTATTAAAACACTTGATGGTATGTTTGGGTTTGCGGTCTTGGATGAGAAAAGAAATTACTTGACATTTGCAAGAGATTTTATGGGTAGAATTCCCTTGTACTTTTTCAAGAAGGGAAAAGAAATTATCGTAGCAAGTGAACTAAAGGCAATTACAAACTCATTGAACATTAATGCTTCTGATGTAGTATTAGCAGATCCAGGTTGTTACTATCAATTTGATTATGTAACAGGAGAATTGACAAAGAGAAAATATTATGAATTTCCTGCAATGGATGATATTGAAGATATGTCAGAAGAAGAAGTGATGGAAGGTATACGTAATTTATTAACTGAAGGTGTACATAATGAGTTAATAAGTGATGTACCTGTTTGTACAATTCTGTCAGGCGGTGTAGATTCTACTGTCGTTACATATCTACTCAAACAAGAAATTCCAGATCTACAAGCATTTGTGGTGAGTATGGGTGATACTGGAAAGAAAGATGATTTGTACTATGCAAGAATGGCGGCTAAAGAAATTGGTGTTCCACTTCATGAAGTTATTATTGATGAGGAGTGGGTAGAACAAAATTTAACTGAAGCAGTCTATGCAATTGAGGATTATAGTTGGACACAAGTTTCTCCGGCGGTTGCTCAATTAGCACTTTCCAAAAGAATTCATGATGAAGGTTTTAAGGTCGTCTTTGGTGGAGAAGGTAGTGATGAATTGTTTGCTTCCTATGGACATGTATTTGCGTGGAACTATAAAGACAAAGATTACATTAAAGAACGATATAAGCTGGTAGTAAATCTCCACAAAAACAATTTAATACGAACCAACAAAGCAATGATGTATGGTGGAACAGTAGAATTGAGAACACCATTTCTTCACAAAGATTTGGTAGAATTTTGTTTGAGAATTCACCCAGATCACAAAGCAACCAGCCAAAATAAAATTTGGAAACCAATGTTAAGAAAAGCTTTTTCGGGCAAACTTTCAGATGAATTATTATTTAGACCGAAAAAAACTTTCCAGGATGGTTGTCACACTATCTATCTCAAGAATCATAAGGAAAGAATTAAAGAAACATATTTGACACATTTTGGTCAAAGAAACCCATTAGAAAGTTTTTTTGAATAAACACTTGACTTTTTCATCAAAACCGTGTTATAATATAAGTGAACAATGAGTAATAACCTTAATGAGAGAGAGTATGTTTGAGTTTAGAGCAGGTCGAAAACGAGTCGTTAAATCCGTTGAAACTGTAGATGAAGCTAACAAATTGATGCGAGCAATGATTGCAATTCGCAACGAGAATTCCCTATGGGAAAATATTGATGTGAAAACCGGTCATCTCCGTGCAGTTGATGAATTGGAAAAGTTGGTCGGTACTATCTTTGATGTATACGAAACTATGTCCATTTATGTAAATGGTAAATCTGTAAGACGAATTTGGGCTAGAGGTTTCTAATGAAAATGTCTAAAAAATTCCAAAAGGAATTTAAACGATTATATACTGAAATGGCCACTCTTTGTGAAAATGAAGAAGGAGTAGGAGATCCTTTTTCTTATGGTCGTGCTAAAGAAATTCTTACATCTATTGAATTAGAACA
>Ga0310344_10004531_pt1 | contig 10325 bp, 5 predicted proteins | sample HC15DNA20200_MG_FD_203801 | JGI IMG/M metagenome (GOLD analysis project Ga0310344, IMG submission 203801) | Marine microbial communities from station ALOHA, North Pacific Subtropical Gyre - HC15-DNA-20-200_MG | ecosystem: Environmental > Aquatic > Marine > Oceanic | place: Pacific Ocean: North... | reverse complement strand
TACTCGATCGGAGACATTTCTCTTGATCCTAGCAACCCGGATGTGGTTTGGGTGGGGACGGGCGAAAATGTCAGTGGGCGACACGTTGGATGGGGAGATGGAGTCTACCGGAGCAGAAATGGTGGTGGGTCTTGGGAGAACATGGGGCTTACGGACTCACAGCACATCGGGAAGATCTTAATCGACCCTCGTGACAGCGATGTGATTTTTGTAGCTGCAGAAGGTCCTCTTTGGTCAGATGGGGGTGATCGCGGGTTATACAAGACGAGCGATGGAGGAAATACATGGCGTGCGGTCCTTGAGATCGATGCTAGAACCGGGGTGACCGATATGGAGTTCGCCCCTGGCAATCCGGATGTGATTTATGCGGCTGCATATCAACGGCGGCGACAGGTTTGGGGCCATCTGGCCGGGGGACCAAATTCAGGGATCTACAAGTCCGCGGACGGTGGTGAGACTTGGCGCAAGATTGAGACGGGATTACCAACGGGTGATTTGGGGAAGATTGGAATCGCTGTAACACCTGCGAACCCAGAAGTTGTTTACGCTACCATTGAAGCAAACGAAGAAGAACGAGGGTTCTACCGGTCTCGCGACAAAGGCGAGAGTTGGGAAAAGCGGAACTCTTATATTTCGGGTGGCACTGGCCCGCATTACTACCAAGAAATCGAAGCCTCGCCCCAAGATGTTGATGTTGTGTACCAAATGGATGTGTTCATCCAAGTGACACGTGACGGTGGTGCCACCTTCGGGAACTTGGAGACAGGAGCCGCCAAACACAGCGACAACCATGCCATGTGGATAGATCCGCAAGACGGAAAACACATGCTACTGGGGACTGATGCTGGACTTTACGAAAGCTTCGATGAAGGTCATACGGCTCGTCATTTTCCGAATCTTCCGATCTCGCAGTTCTACAAGCTTGCACTTGATAACGCAGAGCCATTCTACAATGTGCTCGGTGGAGCACAGGACCTCGGTACGCTCTGGGGGCCTTCACGAACAACAAATGTAGAAGGGATTCGGAACCGCGATTGGTATGCGCCGATGGGTGCGGATGGGTACGCGGTACAAATTGACCCCAGGGATCCCAACATCCTTTATCTGCAAACTCAGCAGGGGAATCTGTACCGGTATGATCGGACCAGTGAAGAGGCGCTCGATATCCAACCGCAGCCAGAACCCGGCGATCCTCCAGAACGCTGGAACTGGGACGCCCCCATATTGATTAGTCCCCACGATCCAGACCGACTTTACTTCGGGTCGCAGCGGTTGTGGCGAAGCGATAATCGTGGCAACTCATGGACCCCGGTTAGTTCTGACCTGACTACCAATGTGAACCGTTACGAGCTTGAGTTCATGGGGCGCGTATGGAGCGTTGATGACCTTATCGACAACGGCGCCATGTCCAAGTACGCGACGTTAACCGGCATTTCCGAGTCACCTGTTTCTGAGGGGGTCATTTACGTTGGGACAGATGATGGGCTTGTGCAGGTGACCGAAGATGGAGGGACAACCTGGCGCAGGGCGGCCAACCCTTCCGGCCTCCCGGAAGGCGCATTCATAAACGATGTTGAGGCTTCACAACACGACGCTGGCACGGTTTTTGCGGTTGGAGACAACCACAAGAAGGGTGATTTTAGCCCTTACGTGTTTGAGAGTAATGATCACGGAAACACGTGGCACTCGATCGCCGGGGACCTTCCTGGCGGTACCATTGGTTGGGCGATTGAGCAGGATCACGTGCTCCCCAACTTACTTTTCCTTGGTAGCGAGTTTGGACTGTATGTAAGCCCCAATGCGGGTGTGAATTGGTATATGCTGAGCGGTGGTGCTCCTACTATCCCATTCCGCGATATCGAAATCCAGCGCCGTGACAACGACGTGGTCGGTGCGACCTTTGGCCGAGGCTTTTACGTGCTCGACGACTATGGTCCCCTACGAGACATTGCTGGAGGCGTGCTTACATCTTCGCAGGAAGGAATCCTACTTCCAGTGCGGGATGCATGGTGGTATGTCCCCTATGTTCCTATGCAGGCCCGTGGGAAACCAACCTTAGGAAGTGATGACTACACGGCCTCGAATCCCGATTTCGGGGCGACATTCACGTACTACCTTCCAGAGACGGCCACCACAGCGCGTGAGAAGCGACGGGAGGCGGAACGTGTGCTGCGAGAACAGGGACGTGACGTATCCTTCCCAGGCTATGATGTACTTAGAGACGAGGAAGTAGAGGCCGACCCTCAATTGCTGGTCATCGTGCGTGATTCGCAGGGACACCCGGTGCGTTGGGTTGAGGGTCCCAGCCGTGCTGGTCTCCACCGCGTGAACTGGGATCTTCGTTATCCGCCACCGGATCCCATCACACAATCATCTCCAGGATTTGTTCCGCCGTGGGTATCTTCTCCACAGGGCCCACTTGCAGCGCCAGGCGTCTATAGTGCTGAACTTGTTCTCGTTTCGAGTGCCGGCGTGAGGTCGATAAGCTCACTGCAGCAATTCGAAGTTCGGCCGGTTTTGAACGCCCCGTCCGGTACGGATTTCAACGCTGTAGTCGTGTTCCAGCAAGAGGCTAGCGAACTTTATCGCCGTGTTTCGGGTGCTGGGACTGAGTTGGAAGGTGTTGCCGATCGGCTTCGCGACATGCGGGCTGCGTTAACCGAAACTCCGAATGCGGACCCTGCACTGTTCCAAAGGTTCGATGCGTTCGCTGAGAGGCTCCAAGGGCTTCAAGTTCGGCTCTTTGGCGATCGAGTGCGACAACAGTTAAATGAGTCATCGCCACCCTCGATTCGCGGTCGAGTGAACCGAGTGATTCAGGGACATTGGGATACTCGTCAAACACCTACCGTGACCCACCGACGCAACCTTGAAATCGCTGAAGGTGAGTTTGTGGGCTTCGTCCGAGAACTTCGAGAATTAATTGATGGTGAATTGGCTGATTTAGAATCAGATCTCGAAGCAGCCGGAGCCCCCTGGACACGGGGTAGGCAGCTACCAACCGGTTGAGACCTTCTGAGCCCCTCGTAGACCTTGCCGGTCTTCTCGGAGAACGCCTAGAGGTTGTTACGCGGCGTTTTAAGGCTGCGGGTGTCTACCGAGATCAGGGTGAGGATCGGTGGGTAGTGTGTGAAGGTGAGGGTTGGTCGCTTAGGCTCCGCGCAAATCGTGCTCACGCTGAAAGTTCGATGCGAGTTCGATCGTGGACAATCACGTTTGAGTCAGGGTACCCAAACCTTGAGGCGGCATGTGCTGCGGTTGGCATCGCCTTAACGCCGAGTCTCAACAACTCAGTAACAGACCACAGATCGCTTCGAAGGCCATTTCCAGACCCAGATTCTGGCAGGACTCACTCGCTAACGGGGGCGATCAAAAACGGCGCCGTTCAATCGGTTACGGGGTTTGACGAGCCGCCGGATTGGCTCCCCTAGTCACGTTCTTCGATGCCCTCACTGTTGTAGGGTGAACTTCTGGACCCTTCGGCCCGTCGATGCTTCACCCACGTAGAGATTGCCGTGTGAGTCGATACCCATTCCGTGAGGTCGCAGGAACTGTCCTACTTGTCTCCCCCCACGGCCAAATTCTCCCACGATGGTGAGATCGCTACGCCGTAGTGTCCACACTTTATGGTTCGTCCCGTCAGCTAAGTAGAGCCACTCTTGTGCCAAGTCCGGAGACAGTTGAATCACGAACGCAGAACCAGATGCCAAGGTGCCTGGAGCGACAATTTTCTCCGCAACAAACTCGCCATGTTGTTGGAATACTTGGATTCGATTTCCACGTCGATCTGCAACGTAGATCAGACCATCGTGCGAACCGGTAAGGCCGTGAACCGTTGAAAATTGAGGTGGCGGCGGGTCGTTTGGATCTCGCGCTCCAAATTCGTAATCATCATCAGGCGGGTTTCCATAAGCCCCCCAATGGCGAAGGTACGCACCTGTGTCACCATCGTAGACAATCACACGGCGATTACGGTATCCATCGGAAATGAAGACCTCGTTAGTATCGGGGTCGACCCAAACTCCGGATGGTCCGCCGAGAAGTTCTGGGTGGTTGCTCCCTTCGTTCACATCGTACATACCCAAGGTCATTACAAGTTCACCGTTTCTGGTAAACTTCATAACCCTATGATGTCGATAGCTTCCGACCCAAACGAAGTCGTTGTGATCTACGAAGAGCCCGTGCGCATTTCTTGGAAATTCGGACACGTCTTGGTTGGAGGGGTCACCCCACGCTTGGACCACTTCTCCTTGAGGATCGAATTCGATTACTACCGGAGCTGGCACACAACACGTTCCGATCGGGGGATCTTGTACAGCAGACGTTTCCTCAGGGGTAAGTGTCTCGGGTAAGTGTGTGACCCAAATGTGGTCCTGTTTGTCCACGAAAACCGCTGTGACAGAGCCCATAATCCAATCATTGGGCATCTCACGAGGCCAACTCGGATCCACTTGAAACGTTGGCACACTTCCGGCCATTACGGTCGGAGTACTGTGGCCCTGGTCGTCCAAATTGCATGCAGTAAAGAGTCCTAGTCCTGCGGACATAACGGATAAGATCAAGATGTGTAGAGATTTGTTCATGTCACGCAGGCTCCTTCTCACGATGTAGGGTCACGAAGAATGGGTCGTGTCATACAAGTTGGCCCTCCTTCACACGGGATGCAGAGGTGGTCGCCTGGGAAAGTCATGACCCTGCACCCCGCCTCGGTCATGAGATGTGCGGTCGCCGGGAAGCCATCTATAGCAATGCATACTCGTGGAGAGGTGGCAAGTACGTTGAGACTGAGTCCTTGAGAAGCTATGAACTCCTCTTCTGGGGCTTCTAGGCAGGTGATACCGTGATCGTACAGAAGTTCATGTAGGGCGACCGGGAGCAGATGTCGAAAGACGAGAGCCAAGTTGTGATCGAGGGGGCTGATCAACGACATCAGATGCAAGCAAGCTGCTTCACCTTTCCACACAGGAAGGTCAAAGACTACCAAATCCACTCCCTGGGGTGCCATGATGTTGCGAAGCTGGTCGATCCCAGCGTCATTAGTACGGAAGCCTCGGCCAACAGCGAGTGTAGATTCGTTGAGCCAGAAGCAGTCGCCACCTTCGACAGTGCCTGGAGCCTTAATGGTCCCGATCACTGGCACCCCGAGCCGTTCATAAAGCGCTTTGTGCAATTCGACTTCTGGTTCACGCAGCTTTTTACCAGCTCGCAGCAATATTGCTCCTTGGCCGGTCACAAACGAAGGGTCGTAAGTGAAAATGGAATCAGCCAGGTCATCATTTTCAGCCGGAATCCATTCGACCTCTGCTCCGGAGCCTTTCACTAATTCGGTGAAAGCTTCGTATTGGCTATTTAGACACTGATAATCTAGGTGCCCAGTGTAATTCCACAGATCGGGATTTGCCTCGACCATCGCTGATCCTGGCCAGCGCATGGCAACACGCCTTAGTGGTGCGACCATGGAGGTCACACCAAACTTCGGGGAGACATCGACCGTATTAATTAGTTTGGTCGGTATGTGCGTACGGGTGGCAAGCGGGCACCAGTACCGCCAGATGGCTCCTCTTCTCCTACAACAGGTATCTTTAGGGTGCCGATTCCATCGATCGTGGCCTCGATGACCTCACCTGGCTGCAGGAATCGTTGGGCACCTCTAACTGAGGTCCCCATGCCCGTACCCCCTGACGTTCCGTTGTTAATCACGTCGCCCGGGAAAAGGGTCATGATCGAGGAACCATACTCGATCACCTCCCACAGCGTATGGATCATGTCGCCTGCCGTCGCCTCCTGCATTTGCTCTTCACCCACACGAAGCGTTTGCCTGAGGTTTTCCATTGGGTCGCCGTAAAACTCTTTGGGTATGATCCATGGGCCCATTGGGGCAAACGTGTCGTGTCCCTTTCCGACGAACCAATCAGATGTCATTGGGTTCCCTCCCGGTGGTCGCCCGCCTCGGTCAGAAACATCGATCGTAACGGTGTACCCAAAGACATAGTCCTGTGCGTCCGGTGCTGAGACATATTTGGCCGCACGACCGATCACTGCTCCCAGTTCTACTTCCCAGTCAGTTCGATCACGGCCGTACGGGATCACAATTTGATCGCTGTTGCCGATGACTGCACCACGCGAGGGTTTGAGGAAGAGGTACGGTACGCCGCGCTGTTCTCTCCTTTGGCGTCGTGCTTCCGCTCGTTCCTCAGGGGTGCCCGTCTCATTGACATGACTGTAGAAGTTGACTGCTGCGTTCAGGATCTTCCCAGGGTACATGATGGGAGGAAGTGTGCGAACCTCTTGAAGGTTGTATATGAAGTTGGGTCGTCCGCTCCCTGTTAACTTATTGTGGCCGACCAAGTCGTTGACGATCTCGTACAAGCGAAGCTTGACCCCGTATTCGTAACGGCCAATCAGATCAAGCATGTCGGTCGGCATCGGAATTATCGGGTAGGCCATATCCCTCTCAAGGGACCGGTTTGCCACCTCGATATCGACAATCAACTCATCACGCAGAACCAAGGCGACACGCGGGACCCCGTTTACTTCAAACGTCCCGACTTTGAATGGTTCTGCACTTGTAACAGCTGATTTGCCTTGAGCCGTAGCGAATTCAGCGCTCAAAAAGATTGAGATTGCAGCAATAAGGAGGGTGCGTCGCATAATACTGCCCCGTCTAGGGTCGTAAGTAGGTTCCATCGGACCGAATAAGTCTGACTCCTATTTGGAGTTCAGGCAAAGGGTAAGGGGGTGATCGCCTTGAGCACCTTATTCATTAGTGCCCGCACCGAGGTCGTTCCAGTTGAGGATGGCGTTGAAGCCCAAGAAAAATGTCCCCTGTGTTTGCCAGCGCCAAAAGGGCCGGATCGCGAACATGACGATGTGTCCATCGCCCAGCGGTGCGTCCACAACCTGTGCTCTGCCGGAGAGGGCTTCGCCACCGTTGAGGGTTCCGGAGAGCAGCATTTGGTCGGCCTGCCTGGGGAAGCTCAAGATAACGCGGGGTGCCTGCTCGCCTGAGTCATTATCGCCAGCGCGCCCTTCTCCCGACTCCGTATCGGTGCGTCCTGGATCACGAGAACTGGGAGGGGGATCCTTGAAGGGCGAAAGCTCAGGGAGATTCGCCATGGGTGTTGTGTTCTGCCAAGGGCTATTCTGGTTGAAGAACCGTCTGAATCGTCCCATCCCTCCTCCTTGGCTGACGGACATTACGACATCTCCCTTGAAGTACACAGGTAACTGGTCGCCATCGTAGCCGTATGAGATAGGGCTTGTCTTGTCTGCGATGATGCCCCGGTGGATGGATCCAGGCGATATGAGTTCATTGGGGTTTTCAATGGAAACCTGAGGTGTGACTCCCAGTTCAGGGAGAATCGCACTCGTCGACCCTTCAACGATCAATGTTCCGCCTTCACGAACAAATTGGGTCAGTTGTAGGAGTCCTTCCAAGCCCATTCCGCCCCGAATATCGTCGCTCTCATCCATATATCCGAAGTTGGGTGTCTCGCGCGTCTTTTTGTATGGAAGTGGCAGTTCCCCTCTCATCGGGATCCCATTGATTTGGGATCGCACGTTACCACCCACGTGCGGATAAATGATGACGTCGTACCGTGCCCGCAGATCTCCCTTTCGGAGTTCTTGGTCGGCGAAGTAATCGTAGGGCACACCATAGTTGTCGAGCGCTGCACGGACCCAACCCTCGTCTTGTGTTCGTTGCCAAGAGTGAACGTATCCGATGCGAGGCACGTCGAGTTCGTGTGTGGTTACATTCGGTCTTCCGTCTGTGGCCCAGGCAGAAAGCCCTAATTCAATAAGAGTTGGTTCAAGAGTGGCTCGGTCCGCATTCGGAATGATAAATGCCCCGGCACGGAACGCATGCCCGTGCATTTCAAAATCTTGTTCGGCCGCCAACATGGGTACATCTGGATGCCGGAAGCGAAATGCCATGAGATTGTTGTCAGTGGTATGATCCACAAGCAGGTGATCGCCTTGTCGACGCACCCCACCATTCGCAAGCACCGGTGAAATGATTGCGCTCATGTTTTGTTCGAAGAGAGTCGTATCTGTGACTTCAAAAAGTTCAATATTGCGCATGAGCTGGAAGGTCCAGCCGGTATCATCGTAGGGACGTGGGTTATCTAGCGAGAATTGTTGGAGTGAAAAATACATCTCTGCCAAAGTGCGGAAGGGCTGGTCACCTCGTGCAATATAATCGCCCTCTAACACTTCGATGTCCCCAACCTCAAAATCGTTTTCGGCCCGGTGAATCTCGAGACCTTGTCGCATGAGTTCATTGACGGCATCGGCCGCGTCCGCTTTCCTTCGTTGATTAGCCGGAATCACCCATCCAGTAACGTTGCCTTCTTTGCCCTTAACAATCGATCGCTTGTTTTTGAGCCAATAATTCTCGAGGAACCACTCTCGATGGTCCGCGACATATTTGAGCGAGATGAGGACGCCGGACTGTTGGATATTCGTATTATTTCTTGGCCCCCACTCGATCGGTGGAAGAGGTGGGTTAGGGCGGAACCATTCGCGACTTGTCGTGTTCTGGCCGACGCGAAGTGTCCGATTGTCTGGTCCATACCCGGCGACTTCGTAGAATCGACCGATTGCGTTGTGGGCGTGGGCAACAGTGAACATGTAGTTGGGCGTCCAACCATCATAAAAGTTGTAGGTCCATACTCCAGGCACATCGCGCTTGGTCATTTCAAGCACGTCATTTTCTGCTAGGACCCACCACTCTCCAATTGTGATCGCGTCAAATGCTTCGTTGTATGGCCCCGTCCCGGTTGAGGCATATAGGTAGTTTTGTGCTTCGTGAAGGTCATGCATGATGATCGGGAACCATTCAAGTTGTACTTTTGTGACGTTCCTCGTTAACGCGAGGAACTGTCCCATACCATCGCGATTGTTATCATGCGCAACGTACTTGCCCCAATACATAAGAGGCATCTGCACTTCGCCCTCCGGCCGGGTTTTGTTGAAATAGTAGCGATCGACCTGTTTTTCTCTGCCGTCCGGTTCAATCACGGGCGTAATAAAGGTGATGGTGTTCTCCCGGATAGTTCGGATAAAGTCGGTCTCTTGGACTACCAAGCGGTAAGCGAGTTCCTGAAGCATCTCGGGTCCGCCTGTCTCGGTTGAGTGCATTCCGCTTGTAAGCCAGTAAATAGGCTTGGCTGTGTGCTCGATGAGTTCCTGAGCACGCTCGTCAGATGTAATGCGTGGGTCCGTCAGCTCGTGCATGTAACCTTTGTACGTATCGAGGTCCGCCATCGTCTGCTCATCCGCAATGGCCATAAGGACCATCTCGCGCCCTTCTTCTGACTGGCCCATAGACCAGACTTCAGCTCGTGGTGACGCATCAGCGATAGCGCGCAGGTACCGGTTAATGTCAGCGGAGTAGGTAAGCTCGCCCGGCGTTCCAATGATTCGACCATGAAAGTCTAGGGGTGTAGGAACCGTCTCAGAGGCGGGAAGGTGATCCACTAGCTCGGTGGTGATGCGCGAATCTTGTAGGTGTTCAGCAATGAGTCGCGTGTATTCCTCGTCGATTATTTGCCCATCGTAGCGAGTCTGTGCGAGGATGGGTGTCGCCAGCGCTATTGTGACGAGTGTGGCCAGCGCGAACCGGGTTATGAGCACATTGCCAGGCATCTTGTGATCCTTCTTATGGATAGAGTGAGCGGTCGCTACCTGATTCACGCGTTCTGTTGGATAACGCGCAAGGGGAGGCCCTTTGAATCACGCCGCTTCCCCGAGCTCGACCAATCAGGATTTCGGGGCTTCTTGTAAGGGTCTGCACCCTTTTCGTACGTTTAATACCCCTGTTTGACACAGAAGATCTGTTGCCCAGCGCCGGAGTTGAACAATGCAATACAATCGACCTTTATTCGCCACCTTACTCGCTGTCGGTATGGCTTTCCCAATACCGACCCTTGGTCAGGATACAGGTACACGCAGACTCTCGCTTGAGAACTACATGGACATGGAGTCTGTCTCGAATCCCCAGATCTCTCCTGATGGAAACCAAATCATCTATGCGAGAAGCTGGGTGGACAAGTTAAATGATAGCAGAAAGTCCTCACTCTGGATCATCGATGCCGATGGCTCCAGAAATAGAACTCTGTCGGAGGGTTCGGGAGCCCGTTGGTCACCCGATGGTACGCGTATTGCGTACACGCATGAGGGTGACCCGCGCGGTTCACAGATTTTCGTTCGTTGGATGGACGCTGAAGGCGCAAAAAGCCAAATCACACGGCTAGATAACGGTCCGAGTAACCTGCGTTGGTCACCCGATGGACAGTGGATTGCGTTTACAAGTCGGGTTGATG
>Ga0310344_10004528_pt1 | contig 10328 bp, 6 predicted proteins | sample HC15DNA20200_MG_FD_203801 | JGI IMG/M metagenome (GOLD analysis project Ga0310344, IMG submission 203801) | Marine microbial communities from station ALOHA, North Pacific Subtropical Gyre - HC15-DNA-20-200_MG | ecosystem: Environmental > Aquatic > Marine > Oceanic | place: Pacific Ocean: North... | reverse complement strand
CGTGTTCGGATCAGCCCCGGCTGCAAGCAGACGCGCGACGATCGCAGCATTGCCGTTGGTAACGGCTAACGTCATGGCGGTGACACCGTAGCGGTTCCTGGCCCTGACATCGGCTCCAGCCTTGATCAGCCGTTCGGTCAGCGCCACCGAGTCACGCTGTACTGCCCAATGCAAGGCCGTCATGCCGTCGGCCGTGGCCGCGTCAACGTCGACGGTCCCCCGCAACAATCGCTCGACTGCGTCATGATCGGCAGACCGTACGGCATCAGCCAACGGTACATTTGACGCCGCCATCACCACGGTTGAAGCGATCGCCAGCGCGAACCCGTACGCCCCGGCCACGAACCACATCCGAAGCCGCCCCTGATTGCTTCGCATCTTTCCTGCCTCCCGCCTTCGACAAGATGACGGTGAGTACCGCCACACCTTGCCCACATTCACACGAGTCTGCCCGGCCGCCTCGACCTTCCAGCAAGCCGCCACTACAGATCCGTCAGTAGCCCGGTCGAATCAGCCACCTGATCTCGTTTGACGCCGACCTTGTTCAATAACGTCAGGCCCAGGTTGGCAAATGGAGTATGTAGCGGATATCGGATGTGCCTCCCGCCGTTAAGCGCCCCGCCGCCACCCACCACGACTGCTGGCAAATCGACCGGCGTATGATGGTCGCTATCCCCCATTCCGGTGCCATATAGCAACAGGGTGTGGTCGAGCAGAGAACCATCGCCATCCGGCGTGCTCCGCATTTTCTCGATAAATTGGGCGAACAAGGACACGTGATACGCGTTGATCTTGGCACCCTGCGCGATCTTGACCGGGTCTAACTGGTGATGCGAGACCGCGTGGTGTCCTTCCGGCACGCCGATCCAAGGATACGAACGTCCATTCAACTCACGTGACATCTGGAACGCCACAACCCTCGTCACGTCGGCCTGGAACGCGAGAAACTCCAGATCAAACATCAACTTCGCATGGTCATCGAATGCATCAGGCACCCCAACCGGTGGCTCGGCAATAGGCGCCGGCGACTCATGACTTTGGCGCTCAGCACGCTGGATACGCTGCTCCACGTCGCGCACCGAATGGAGATATTCATCGACCATGATCCGGTCGTTACTTCCAACCCGCCGCTGGAGTCGTGCCATGTCCTCCATAGCAAGATCAAGGACACTACGATCCCGTGCCAGCCGCGCTGCCTGCTCGCTTGGTGTCCCTCCCTCACCAAACAAGCGTTCGAAGACCGCCCGCGGATTGCTTTCCATCGGCATCGGGGTGGTCGGCGTCCGCCAGGAGTAGGTGTGCTGATACACACAGCTGTAGCCGTTCTCACAACTCCCGACGATGTTCTCGTGATCCAGCGAGAGCTGAAGCGACCCCAAGGGCGTCTCGGTCCCGATCTCAGACGCGGCCATCTGATCGACAGAGACGCCCGCTTCAATGTCGACACCTTCTGTCTTCTTCGGACGCGTGCCACTCAACCACGCAGTATGGACGCGAGTGTGCACACCACCACCCTCGCTCTGGGTCTCCGCTCCTTTGTTACTGAGACCGCTGAGAACGACCATCTCATCCCGGAAGGGTTCCAGCGCCTGCAAGACCGGCGTCATCTTGTAGCCTGTCCCGGTCGTGGCAGGATGAAAATTCGGCAAATACGTGCCATTCGGGGCATAACAGAACCCAAGACGAGTCACCCCTGATCCGGCGGCACGAGCCGTCACGGAGAGCGCCGGCACCATCGCGTCGAGCATTGGCAGAGCCAGCGTGGCTCCAAGACCACGCAGGAAACTGCGCCTCGGCAAGGCCATCTTCGTAATAATCATCAGGGTCTCCTTCGTTCCACGTCGCTACCGTTGTCTGCCTCAGCGCGCAGCCACCCGTGCGGCCACCGGAGCGGCCGTCCGCCTCTCGCGGAAGGGCAGGCTCTCCACAATGCCAAGAATCAAGGAAGAAAAGCGATACTCGTCTGCCGCCGCCCGCCGCACGATCGCCCGAATAGCCGGCATATCGTAATATTCGACGCCGCGTCCCAACGCGTAGGTCAACATTTTTTCACTCAATGTACCAACAAAGCGATCCGGACGCTCCAAAAGAGCCGTTCGAAGCTCGGCCAGCCCGTCGAATACGGTTCCGTCTGGCAAGGTACCGGAGGCGTCTATCGGCTGATACTGCTCGTCGACCTGACGCAGACGCCCCACCGGGTCGAATCGTTCGAGACCGAAACCTAGCGGATCGATCATCGCGTGACAACTGGCGCACGCGGGATTATCGCGGTGCGCGGCCATCCGCTCGCGCATCGACGGCGTCTCCCCCGCATATGCTCCTGCTCGGTCAGGCAATGGCGGTACATTGGGCGGTGGATCAGGAGGTGGGGTACCGAGGATATTGGTCAGAATCCACTTGCCACGAAACACGGGGGACGTTCGCACGGGATGCGACGTGATCGTCAGGATACTCCCCTGCCCCAGCAGCCCGCCTCGCTGCTCGTCAGCGAGCGCCACGCGGCGGAAATGACTGCCCTTTACCTGTCGCATGCCGTAGTGGGTCGCCAGTCGATCGTTGACATAGGTATAGTCGGCCTCGAGTAAATCGAGCACACTGCGATCCTCGCGAACGATACTCTGGAAAAACAGCTCTGTTTCGCGCCGGAACGCGTGCCGCAAGCCATCATCGAAATCCGCAAACAACACCTGCGACGGTCGAGCCGCCTCCAAGTTTCGCAGTTGTAGCCACTGACCAACAAAATTATCTGTCAGTGCCGTCGCCCGCGAATCGGCCAGCATTCGGCGCACCTGTTGCGCGAGCAAGGCAGGATCCGAAAGGTCACCCGAGACGGCCGCGCTCAGCAAGTCGTCATCTGGCACACTACTCCAGAGAAAGAACGATAACCGTGATGCCAGTTCAAGGCCGTCAAGCCGATAATTCGTCGCGGATGCCGCCCGACCAGCCGCCGGCTCGCGTACGATGCGGAACAGAAACTCTGGACTCACCAAAAGCTGCTGCAACGCGCGCTCAATCCCGGACTCGAAGTTGCCGGCCGCTCGCCCCTCGGTGAAGGCTGCCTCCAGGATATCCAGATCTCCAGCGTCCACGTCTATCGGCCGCCGATATGCTCGCCTCGCCAAGGTGGACAAAATGGAGCGCACGCATGAGGCTTCATTTTCAACCGCTCCCCCCGTATCCGGCTGAACGATGTCCGACGACTCACCCGGCCGGCAGTTCAGCAGACGGCGCCGCGCGAGCGTGTCACCGGGCCCCCGCACATCAAACGGTCCTGTGATGGTCACACTCCTCAAATAGGGTAGCGGGCGTCTACTGACGGTCGGATTCGAAAACAGACGCCGCGGCGTCTCCGCGAGCAGCGCCGGGGTCTTGAGAAACGCAACGGTAAGCTCTTGAGGACCAGCCCCGATGGGCAGGCGCACTTCGAGATTTTCCCCGACTTCGTTTCCGTCGATATCCAGCGAGGGCAAGCCCTGCTGCATCTGAAACAACTCGACACGCTCGCCAGCCACGGTCACCTCGAGCTGAGCGCCGTCCGTCACGCGCGAAACGTCAGCTCGAATGACATACTCGGCATCTACCGGAAATTGATGCGTAATCAGCGTGCCGCCTCGTGTGCCGTAGGGCATCCCATCGAGGTGGTCATCTTGCGGTAGGGCCGGCGACACGGAGTAGCGACGCGCCAGCGCCGTCGAGGGAGTCGTGCCTACGACCGCCCGGCTGATTCGACGGGCCGCAGTAAGATATCGCTCCATGAGCGACTCGGACACGCGGAGCACACCCGCGATGTTGTCGAAGCCATAGCTCGCGCTATCCGCCGGCAGCAGTTCCTCAACATCGATCTCAAGACCCAGCACATCTCGTACCGCATTCCGATACTCTGCACGGTTGAGCCGATGAAACGTCTGGGTCCGACCAGGGTCAGGGCTGAGAGCGGCCGCCTCATCTAGCTCAGCTTCCAGATAGTCAGCCAGCGCGTCATAGGTGGCAACATCGGGGCGAGGGCGACCGAGCGGCGGCATGAGCCCCGCCCGAAGCTTCCGGACCACTCCCTCCCAAAGTTCGGCGTGCTCACCCACCGCAGTCAGATCGGCTGCCTCCGTGTCCAACGCAAGGCCCGCCGTCAGAGTCCGTGCGTTATGGCATCCGACACAATAACGCCGGAGCACCGGACCAAATGTCTCTGCGGGAGACACGCCCCCTTGACCCACCTGCGATTCGACCGGGCCGGCGGCCCGCAGATGCGCTCCCGCTGGCGGGAGACATAAGACGGCGGCAGCAACAAACCCAAGCCACGTACGCATGTCACTCCTTTATCGAGAACAGAATGAAATTCTCGCAATGGTACCGCAAAACACGTACGTCGTGTCAGCGATGTTTCCCGATGCACGTCTTCTGCCGGCTCACGTGGTGCAACCAGGAAACGCCCCCTCCCTCCGCCGCGACACGTGAGACGAACGAAGGCCTAGCATCTGAGACGCATCACCGGCCATACTGAGTGTATGCAGAGAGTCACTACGGTCTTTCTCCCAATCCTGTTAGTTCTCATTACCGTCTTCTTCCGCGTCCCGATGGACGCCGCTGAACGAGATACATGGCCGCAGTTCCGGGGACCGACCATGAATGCCGTCGTGGCTGACAATCCAGCCTTGCCGGAACGGTGGAGCCGAACCGAAAACGTCGAATGGATTTCCGATCTTCCAGGAATCGGCTGGTCCAGTCCCATCGTCTGGGAGAACCGTGTTTTTGTCACCACCGTGACTGCCGTTGGTGATTTCGAACTGCCCAAACCGGGACTCTATGCGCCACGTGGACGTCCCGAGCCTCCACCCATCGAGCACGAATGGCTGGTCTACTGCCTCGATCTCGAAACCGGTGACGTTGTCTGGCGTCGGTCAATCCAATCCGGCCAGCCCTCTTTTCCGCGGCACATGAAGAACAGCTACGCATCAGAGACGCCCGTGACAGACGGAGAACGCGTCTACGTGAGATTCGGAGAGCTCGGCCTCTACGCCTTTGACATGGACGGCAATGAAGTCTGGCGGCTAGAAATTCCAGACCGGGAGACGAGATCGGACTGGGGCTCCGCCTCTTCGCCCGTGGTCCACGGCGATCAGCTTTTCATCGTGTACGACAACGAAGAAGAATCCTGGATCGCGGGAATCAATAAACACACCGGTGCAGAACTCTGGCGCACGACTCGAGACGAGGTCTCGAGCTGGGCCACGCCTTTCGTCTGGGAACACGATCTCCGCACCGAAATCGTCACGTCTGCTGTCAACCGCATCCGCTCCTACGACCTCTCCGGAACCTTGCTCTGGGAGATGAATGGACGCATGTCCTGGGCGGCCATCGCCACACCGTTCGCCAGTCACGGCATGGTGTATGTCAACTCTGGGTACTTCCGGGACGAGCACAGACCCGCCTACGCCATTCGGCCGGGCGCCAGCGGCGACATCACTCTCGAGGAGGGTGACACGGCGAACGAGTTCGTGGCGTGGTACCAACCAAAAGCGGGTAACTACAACACCTCGCCATTGATTTACGGCAACATCTATTACAGTCTGCTCGACCGCGGTTTCTTCGAGGCCTATGACGCGCGGACCGGTACCCCGGTCTACGGTCGCCAACGAATCCGCGTGGGTGCGAGCTTCACCTCATCTCCCTGGGCCTACAATGACAAGATCTTCGCCTTAAGCGAACAGGGCGACACCTACGTCATCACGGCCGGACCTACATTCGAGGTACACCACGTGAACAGCCTCGACGAGATGGCCATGGCCTCGCCCGCTATCGTCGGCGACCGCCTGCTTATCCGGACGCAATCCAAGCTCTATAGCATTCGGCAACAGGACTAACCGACTCACTGCCACCGTCGACTGGCCCTGGCCGACGAACCATTCAAGGCGTCCTCTACGGGTTGACCAACTCGTGAGATCGGCATGGCCCAGACGGTGGCAGCCATACGCACGATCGTCTGCCAGGGACAGAGCGCTGTCATGAGAATATTGTCAACACCCCTGCAATAGGGCCTGTCTGACATTGCTCGCAACAAAGTGGTTTCTTGGAACGTTCACCAAGCCCGCGGCGCGCCTGTTCCAATTCCCAGGGAATCACCCACGCAGCCACGTTCTTGTGTTGGATTACGAAAGGCACATTTCGTCCGTCGTCGACAAAAAGCGCCCATCAATGACATTTATTGCGTCTTGTAGCCGTTCCGTGGATTTGGTCGAATAGCGTGACTATAGAATTTCGCCAGTGCAGCCAGGCACCGGCACCGGTCACTCAGGGGCGTGGACGTAGAACAGGGCACTGACCACGAAGCACAAACACGTAAGTCCGGGACCACCGATCACCCACATCAGCGACCTCACGACACATGCCCAAACAACACTGGCGAATCGTCCTGACCCTGGTAGCACTCTGCCTCCTCACGGTCTCGTTCCAACCGCTCGTTTCCGCTCTCCCCCAGACCGTCGACGCACAATCCTTGATCGTTAAGACCGGAGGCGTCCGCGTCCGGTGTTCTCTGACGGTGGGCGGCAGCTTCAACGCCACAACCGACGCCATCTCCGGTCGCTTGCACCCCACCCAATCCGATCCGGGTGCCTATGTTGGCGAGATCTCCGTCGAACTGGACACACTGGACACCGGAATAGCCTTGAGAAACACCCATCTCGGCGAACAGTATCTGGAGGTCATGCGAGGCGATGGGTTCACTCACGCGACGCTCTACAACCTGCGTCTCGATGAGGCGCTCCCTCACGATACAACCCGCCATGACACGGACTTCTCAGCAACGGTGCGTCTACACGGAACCGAGCGCCAGGTTAACGGGCAAACAACGCTCAGATGGACCGACCGGGGCCTGGAAATCGAAGCCGAGTTTGCCCTCTCTATCTCTGATTACGGCATCGCTCCGCCACGCTATTTGGGCATCGGGGTCAGGGACGAGGTCGAAATCACCGTGACTTTCACCGCCACGACAGACGATGCACCATGAGCGTGATACGACGAACCGCCACCTCCATGCTGCTTTCCGCCGGAGTACTGGCCACGGTCGGTAGTGCCACAGCCGAACCAATCTACCTCTCCAAGCAGTACACGCGCTGCACCACGTGCCACTACTCCCCCACCGGGGGAGGCTTGCTCACGCCCTATGGCCGCTCATTGTCGAAAGAGGAACTCTCGACTTTCGGCCGAAGCCCCGCTGGCACAACACCGACAGACCCTGGCTCCGGAGAGGAAGCCTTTCTCAACGGCCTCCTCGGCAAGGCTCTTGGCCCGGTGCAACTCGGGGTAGATCTACGGCCATCGCATCTCGACTTCACGTTCGAGGGCGTGGGGAACAGCCAGCGCAACTTTCTTATGAATGCCGACCTGCTCGGCGCTTACCAGCGTGGTGCATGGACCTTCTACGGTCAGATGGGGCGCAAGCTTGAAGGTGATGGCGGGACACTCAACTCCTACGAACACTGGATTGGTTATCAGGCCACGAACGGATTGGGTGTGCGGGTAGGTCGATACCTCCCGGCGTATGGCGTCCGCTTCGCCGACCATACGGCATTCAACCGAACATTGATGGGGCTCACCCAGTACGATCAGATCTACGGGGCCGAGCTCAGTTTCACAACGGACCGCACGGTACTGCAGCTCTCAGCCGGTCCAGGTCGAGCAGACTCACTCATCGATGCCGAAGGAGGCTCGGCGCCTCTCTTTTCAGGACGTTTTCAAGTTGACCTCACGACGCGCACGGCCGTCGTCTTCTCTGGACTGTTCCGCGGAGACTCTGACCGTGAGGCCCGCAGTCACGCCGGCGGGGTGGCGATCGGATTCGCACCGACCACTAGACTCACCACGTGGACCGGGTGGGACACACGGTTCCAAGATCATGTGGTCAGCGACCGGACACACGTGTTCTTACACCAGACGTCGTTTGAAGCCTATCGGGGCCTGTGGCTCCGCATTTCACCACAAATCCACTGGAGCGATGACAGCCCCCTGAACACGATCCGCCGGCTGGTCTTGGGTGTCGATTTCCTCCCACGTACTCACTGGCATGTGAATCTTTCCTACTATCACGACCGACTTGCATTCACGGGCGTCGGGACGAAAACATTTCTCGCCCAGCTACACCTCTACCTCTAGAGCTCCGGGCCCCACGTACCCGTATGAGGAAAGGAACAGTCCTCAGTGCAAGAACGCCCCATCGACTTCAACTCCGTGCGCCAGGTTCAGGCGATAATCGCGTTCGGGTTCATTGCACTCAACTGCTCGCTCTTTCTTCCCTTTTATCTCGTCTTTTCTTACGAAAATAACTTCACGCCATTTTTTCCACTCGGGCATCCTCGCGGTGCCTATGACTGGCAATGGCCTGGCCTCGTCCGGAGCATTTATGAATACGTGATGCAACTGTTTGTCCGACGCCACAATTTGGACATATTCCGGCTCAGCGCAGAATGGGTATTCCTGTGCTCCACCCTCGTCCTTGCGAGCCGGCTCATTCCCCGCTGGCGTCGAGGTCTGACCACGCTCACAGGGCTCGGCTATGCTCTCTTACTGTCTTTCCTCGTGTACAGCGCGTTCATCCACAACCTTCGCGCACACCCAGCGATCCTCATCGATGACGCACAACTCCTCTACAGCGGTTGGGTATTTATCCGAGACACCTGGACCGCGACTTTACTGGTCTCTGTCGGTGGCGTCGCTTTAGGAATCGTCACCTTCGGAGCCTTGCTCACCCGCTACCTGAACCAGCTGTGGCACTGGCGTGGCGGAACATTGCGAACATTCTCACTCGTGACCCTCTGGTGTCTTTCGAATCTCTATTGCGCTTTGTCACTCGGGTGGTTCGGAATTGACCGTGACGACCCGATCGTGCAGCTGCAAAGCAAACACGTTTACGCGAACTGGCAACGGTCCCAAGATGTGCTCAACACGGTACGACGATGGAACACTGCATCATTGGACCGGCTCATCGCCCCAACCATTGCTCCCACCCCGGTTCGACGGCCCGACATCTACTTGTTTGAAATCGAATCGTATGGTGCGGCGTGGTGGATGGATCCGGTCTACGACCGCGCGCGCCACGGCCTCGTGAATACGATCGAACGCGAACTTCACGCACTGCAACTGCCTATCGTGAGCCGTTTCGCGACCGCGCCGGTCCATGGCGGCGGATCGTGGATGAGCACCGCATCGGTGTTAAGCGGTCTACGCATTGACTCGCAAACGATTTTTTCAGCCTGGAAACGACTGGCGGAACGCTATCCCCATCTCATCAATTACCTGAACGAGCACGGGTACTACACGCTTGCGGTGCAACCAGGCGCCACGTGGCGGGAGGACTTCTATGGGTATGACGACACGATCATTCGGGCTGACTTCGACTACGATGGCCCCGTTTACAGCTTCGGCGTCATCCCTGACCAGTGGGCGCTCGAGTTTGCGTTCGCCAAGTCGTGGACGACACACGCCAGCCCTCGGTTGATGCACTTCATTTCAGTCTCCACGCACTTCGCCTGGCACCCCCCCCCGCGCATCACAGCGGAAACGGAAGCGCTACGCGCAACGCAAGCGCCATTTATTGAGACCAGACCGGACTATGCTGAACTCGCGCGCACCATCCCGGCTGGTCGAAAACAGGATTATTTCGTCACAATGGCCTACGAATGGGAACTCCTGCTGAACGCGTTTCGACGGCGCATCAAGCCGGGATTCATTGCATTGATCTTTGGCGACCACCAACCCCCCTTCATCACGGATGGCCACGGCGGAAACAATGTCGTCTTACACGTCATTAGTGACCTACCGGATTACGCCCAATGGCTCACGGAGTTGAGCTTTCGAGGCGGCGCCGAACCCGCAGCGATACCCCCCAACACAAGGCCGCTCCGACTAGAGGGAATCTACTCGCTCCTCCTCGCCCTCTTGACTTCCCCTGACGGAAACGCGATGAACGTGAACCTCCAGGGAATCGCGCCACCGGTACGCCTACCCACGCCCTAAGACCACGTTGCAAGCTGGAAGCGGCCGGCGCCCTCGAGTGCTCGCGTGACCAGCCCCAGCAACGGCCCTACTCTGGCAAGGCAAGTCCCATGCGGCTCACGTAGCCCGCACTGCGTAGACGTCACCGGAGCGCCCCTCAGCTGGCTGGACAGCGAGGATGTCCTTCATGCCATCAGCATCGACCCACTCAGGACAGGACCATCGCATGGTCTCCACCGCCGACCACCGGAACCGGTATACGCCCAACGCACTCAATCGATCAATGCAGCCGTAAGCCCGCTTGATGGATACGGGAAGAAACTCGAAACTCAGTGCGGGAA
>Ga0310344_10004527_pt1 | contig 10329 bp, 10 predicted proteins | sample HC15DNA20200_MG_FD_203801 | JGI IMG/M metagenome (GOLD analysis project Ga0310344, IMG submission 203801) | Marine microbial communities from station ALOHA, North Pacific Subtropical Gyre - HC15-DNA-20-200_MG | ecosystem: Environmental > Aquatic > Marine > Oceanic | place: Pacific Ocean: North... | reverse complement strand
AGGCTATTCAATATTTGGCGAAGTTCCAGATTATTGGACCTTTGCCGGGGCCGTAATCATCATCCTTGCTACTATATATATTGCACGAGATGAAGCGCGTAGCCGTTAGATCCAGTTTGTAGAACTAAACCGGGGGATTAACTGGCTTTGTCACTTCTGTTTTCTTTAAAGTTGCTTCACGTCGTGCAATGTAATAGCTGCTGCCAAATATTACTGCAGCCCCCATACCGGTCCAAATATCTGGATTTTCCTGAAAAAATACTAACCCGAGACAAGCGCTAAAGGGTAATTTCAGAAAGTTGAATGGCATTACAACCGAAGCTTCGCCAACCGCTAGTGCCCGAATAATGCCCTGCCTTGCTAAAGCACTAAATATCCCTACTGCGATAATCCACACCAAATGATCCCCTCTAATCTCATTCCAATACCAAATTGCTGGTATTATACTCAGCGCCGTCATCATCAAAAAATCATAGTAAATAATTTTGTTAGAACTATCTGACTTGGATAGAGTCTTTGTAGAAACATTTATTATCGCGTATGCGCAACTAGTCCCTAATACACCTAAAGCCGCCAGTGTTAACTCTTGAAAACCTGGGCGGATGATTATCATCGCACCAATAAACCCGACAATCAGGGCAGCCCAGCGCCTCGGCCCCGGCCTCTCTCCAAGAAAAATGGCAATGAACAAGACGGTGAAAAGTGGTGACGTAAACATCAGCCCTGTCACATCTTGCAAGGGCAGGGATGCTAATGCGAAAATTAACAATAACATCCCAATATAATTTAAGGATCCTCTAACAGCATATGATCCAAAATGATCTGTTTTAAGAACCGACACCCCAACTTTGAAAAGCCAAGGTGCCATCAATATGACACCCAGAAATGATCGAAAAAACACTAACTGAAGAACACTAAGGTCCGTCGATAAATAACGTACAACGGCATATGTAGCGGCGTAATTAAAGCTGGCAAAAACCATCCAAAATATGCCCCGGGTCGAACCAGGAAGAGCTTCAAACAATCCTATAATGCGTGTCAATCGCGAATTCATTTAAGCTGTTCTCAAAATTTTTACTAAGAAAATTCCTAGTTCTTATGCCAAGTCTCTTCCGAACCATAAGACATTCTATTGCAAGGCTGTTAGATACCTAACTTTTAGAAGTCACCGCATATTCCAATGGTAAAGTTGTTGTATATTTTATTTCTTCCATTGCAAAGCTGGAGCTGACATCGGTTAAGTCTACATGTTCTATAAGTCTTTTATAAAAATCATCATAGGAAGCGATATCTGGCACAACTACTCGCAGTAGATAATCGACATCGCCACTCATCCGATAAAATTCTACAACCTCCGGAAATGACGAAATAGACTTGGAGAATTTTTCGAACCATTCGGTACTATGCTGATTGGTTCTAATTGACACAAAGGCCGTCACTCGCAGATTCAGGGATTCTGCATTGAGCAAAGCCACCCGTCCACGAATTATGCCCGATTGCTCCAGACGTTGAATCCTATTCCAACAGGGTGATGTTGAAAGACCAACCTTCTTAGCAACTTCACTGACAGACAAGGCTGAATCTACCTGCAGACAATTAAGAATTTTAATATCCGTGGTATCCATGCAATTACACCTCAAAAGGTAATAAATTCTTCATTTGGGATAAATTTAGAATATTCTGATTGTAATCAAAAAATTATAGATCTGATATAGAAAATATAACTAAAATCTATTTTGGATTTTCAAGAACCAGATCAAAAACGGAGCGCCCTATCCGAGTATTAGGGTTATCAAGATCAAAAATTATATCAAAGTGATTACGGCCCGCCATTTCGAACAGATTACAACTCCAGCCCCTTGAGCGCCATGCTTCCGCAAATTCAATACTCTGGCGCTTAAACTCAATCGTCTCAGTCTGTCCGAAAGATATTACCACCGGGCACCCAGACCTTGGTAAATTTCGCAAAGGGCTATTCCGTTCGACTGAATTTTTATCAAGCTGGATCCATTCATTGATATTTGACAGTCGAATTGGCTCTAGTTCATACAAACCACTCAAAAGAACCGCACCCTTAACAACATTGAAAGGAACACCCTCGGCACCATGCCAACCTCCAGTGAGAAGCATACCAGTAAGATGCCCGCCAGCAGATGAGCCTCCTACAAATATCCGACTGCCATCACCGCCAAATACATCAACGTTTTTATAAGTCCATGTCAACGCTCGCCGACACTGTGAAACGATCAGGTCAAGGGATGCATCAGGAGCAAGGGAATAATTCAATGTTACCAGCGTTATGCCCTTGGCGACCAAGCCCGGCGCCATCGATGCCGAGTCTTTATGGCTTAGTGCACGCCAGTAACCACCGTGAATAAATATAAAAATTGGGGAATTAGGCCCCGCGGGGAATATATCCATAACTTCATCATGGTGATCACCGTAGGCTATATTTTCCATGCAATCCAGCGTGGCCCGAGCTTGGGCGCTACGAGATGCATATTCAGCGAGAAACTCCTCAACATTAGAAACAGTTGCCCTGGCGTTATAGCCAGCGTCGAGGTTCTCCTGATCAAGATTTCGATAAACTAAAGTCATCAGACTTGTCCTAAATAAAGAGGAAACTCCTGTACCGAAGTATAAGTAGGCCCACTGTTAGAACGATAGCTTTCATACAGTCGGAAACCGTCAATATTAAACGGCGGCATATGAAAAGACCCATTATTTTGTAGCCACTCCCTCACATGTTCAGGCGAAGCGTTTTTCAATTTGGCCAACGTAACATGCGGTATGAACTTCCTCCTCTCTGGAACAAACCCATGCCGCTTCAGCACTTTTTCAATCCCTTCGTACAGTGAAACTAATGCTGAGTTTATTTCTACCTGTGCCCACAAGGAGGTGATTTTACGTCCAGATTTGAAATGGCCCACACCAGAAACTTGCAATTCGAATTGTGGAAGCCTCACTGATGATAACGCTGACATTACATACGCCACTTCTGGCTCCTCAACCTCGCCTATGAATCGTAAAGTGAGATGAAGATTCTCCTCGCTAAGCCACCTTGCCGGACGAACGCCGCAGCAAATTCTCCTCAATTGACCCCTTTGGGCTAAAGGAATTGGGAGAGCCACAAAGAGACGGGTCAATTTATCAACGACAAAACGCCCGTATATCCATAGAGCCGGCTATTGGAAATTTCACCATTAGCAAAAAACCCTATGAGCGGGACATCTTCTCCTAAAATTTTTGCGATCGTGCTGAGCTCAATTGAACCTGGACCAAATAGATTGGGCCCACGAGCTACGCAGGAAAAATAAAATGCCGCCCTGGGAGCCTTACCGGCACGTTTTTTAACATCGGTCACCATCCGCTCAAGATCAGCCTTTGCTGCTGCACCATCCCGTCTGACAAACATGACCTGATCCCCAACCCCAACACGTTCACCGATGGAGACCCAACCTTTCTCGGGATAAATTCCGAGTAAATTGCGAACGACATAGTCCCCGGTATCAGAACCACTTATCGGAAGGGCTGCATGGACATAACCACTAACCTTGCTTAAATCTCGCGCGAGCAATTCTCCAATATCCTCTTTGAATACGTCGAACGCCGACCTACCATCTAGTGCCAAAATAATATTATCACGCCCCCGGCTAATGTTATGTGTCGGTCCAATTGGGGAGCAACCTTGAGTTAACCCTGTAGCAACACCAAGTTCACTGCCAAACAATATACCAGACACACCACCATCAGTTACTTCATCAGCGACCTGGTCCATTGAACCACGTGAAGCTGTCATTCCCCCAACCAGAAAGCAGTGCGTTTGTCCTTCAATACGCGAAAAAATGTTTTCTAAACCCGGAACCCTGGGATCAGCATGCACTATCCCAAGGGCTGGATTATGGCTTCTCGACCACTCAAGTACATTTTTCGGCAAATCCCGGTCTTCCGGCCCGATGGTTGGCAAGATGAAAAAGGCCTCCTGTGGTACAGACCCAACCATGACCGCCATGGCAGGCATATCAAATAATTCAACACCAGAAACACAGATGCCAAAACCTATTGTACCAACCCAGTGATGTATTCGGGTTGTTTCCTTAAGCCTTTTTAAAATCATATGAAGATCTTCGTCTAAGGAATCAGAAACATACACAAACCCGAGATTTCCGCCCCTCGCCGACGCCCCAAGACTCAACAAGCACGCCTCCGTTAATTCCTGCCAGTCACCCCCGCTGGCATGGGCCACGGAAAATACCTCTGACTTCCCCCCTACTTTATTCAATCTAACCGGCCCTCCTCAGCCTTCTTATCCTGCATTAAGCGGACTACAAACGGCTTAATACGCTCAACTATCACGGTAACACCTCCTGAATTCGGATGTATACCATCGTCCTGATTCAGAGCAGCGATAGTAGCGACACCGTCAAGAAAAAACGGGTAAAACAAAACATTATGTTTTTTTGCGAGCAGAGGAAATGTCCTGTTAAAAGCCTTGGTATATTCAGGTCCTAAGTTTGGTGGCGCCTTCATTCCAGTGAGCAAAACCCTGACACCTGCCGCCTTCAGTCTCACAATAATGTCTGAGATATTGTCTCTCATAGCTAAAGGATTGAGGCCCCTTAAACCGTCATTGGCGCCCAGCTCTACAATCGCAAAATGGGGCTTACCTGCGAGCGCCCAATTCAATCGCGACCTACCACCAGCACTCGTATCCCCAGAGACACCACCATTTAAAACTTTTACCCTAAAACCGGATGCCACGAGTTCATTTTCTAGGCGCGCTGGAAAAGATTGATCAGCAGGTAAACCGTAGCCAGCTGTTAGACTGTCGCCTAAAACAAGTATTTTTTTTAAATCAGCAGCTTCAATTACAGTGGTGATAAAAAACATAAATAATAAAGAGATGGGTATAGGGATGCTTGACTTGCAAATCTTTAGCGGCAAACCATATGTAACAGCGAAAAAGTGAGCATAATTTAGTGATGTCTTATTGTCGGGTTTCCTTTGATTTTTATTCACATTCATGAACAATGCCCCAGCTAGTTCTTACCCATGATTGAACTAAAAAATATCCATCTAAAGCTGGATGGTCCTGCGGGTCCGGTCAAGATCCTTCGTGGAATTAATTTATCCATTGCAGAGGGAGAGACTGTTAGTGTCGTTGGCCCATCTGGTTCCGGTAAAACCACCATGCTCATGGTTATTGCTGGTTTAGAACGCGCTACGTCAGGGACAGTTACTGTTAACAATGTTGATCTCGGTGCCTTGGATGAGGACAAACTAGCTGTATTCCGTCGAGAAACAATGGGAATTGTATTCCAAAATTTTCATTTGGTCCCAACAATGTCAGCTCTTGAAAATGTTGCGATACCATTTGAACTTTTGGGCTTAACAGATGCTTTTGATAGAGCCAAGAGTGAACTAGAAGCGGTCGGTCTGGGTCATCGCATTGAACATTATCCTGGGCAACTCTCTGGCGGTGAACAACAGCGCGTCGCATTGGCACGAGCTTTTGCGACTAACCCTCGCATTCTTTTGGCGGACGAACCCACGGGAAACTTGGATAAGGGGACCGGCGACGCTGTGATAGAACTGTTATTCTCCTTAACACGGAAACATAACACCACCCTCCTGCTAATCTCTCACGATTCAATGATAGGTGAGCGATGCGAGCATGAAATTCGGATTATTGATGGACAAATATACGAAGAGGCAAAACGGTGAACATCGCCTTACCTCTGCGTTGGGCATTCCGCGATCTACGTGGTGGCATTAAACACTTTAAGATATTTCTCGCATGCCTCGTCCTTGGAGTGGGAACCATTGCGGGAATAGGCTCTATTTCCTCCTCGATTTTTGCCGGTCTGGCGGCCGAGAGTAAAAGTTTATTGGGTGGCGATATTGCAATACGTCTAGCGCATAGACCTGCAACCTCTCTCCAATTAATTTGGTTCAAACAGCGGGCCAAGGTTTCCCGAGTCACCTCTATGCGATCGATGGTCCATCGCAAAGATGGGAAAATGCGAACCCTCATAAATCTTAAATCAGTTGATGGGTTTTACCCCTTATTCGGGGTTTTAACCCTCGACTCTGCAGTACCACTGAGAAATTTGTTAGCATATGAAAATAACATTTGGGGTGCGGTTGTTGAGCGGGCTGTCTTAGATCGTTTGAATACAAAAATCGGTGACGTCGTAAAAATCGGCGAAACCTACTATCGCCTAAATGCTGTGCTGATTTCAGAACCAGACCGTATTGGAGGTATACGTGCGATGACACGTGGACCCCGCTTTATGGTTTCGGCAAAGAGCTTGACCAGCACAGGCTTAATTCAGCCAGGAACTCAAGTGTCCTATGAATATCGCCTACAGCTAGCAGAAAACCTCACCCTGAAAAGTTTTAAAAATTCACTATCAAAGGCATTTCCGAATATTGGCTGGCGCATCCGCGACAGTAATTCCGCTGCACCAAGTGCTGAACAATTTATTAATTACACCGCACAATTTCTGACATTGGTAGGACTTACAGCTCTGCTTATCGGTGGTTTAGGCGCAGGCAATGCTGTGCGTGGTTACCTCGATGGCAAATTAGGTATTATTGCAACACTAAAATGTATCGGCGCTAATCGACAATTGATTTTTATCACTTGGCTATCAGAAATAGCTGTCATGAGCCTCGGAGGTATCATACTAGGGCTCCTTATCGGCTGTACGGCTCCGGCTATCGTCTCTGCAGCTTTATCTGATTTGCTAGCCGCACCACTAAAAATGGGTATATACCCGCAACCACTTTTAATGGCCACTGCGTACGGTGTGCTTGTTTCGTTACTTTTTTCACTATGGCCTTTAGCGCGGGCTTGTTCTGTAAAACCCGGAAGCCTATTTCGTGATATTATTGTTCCAATTTCGGGACAGGGCAGCTGGCCAGTAAATATCACCATAATATTATCTATAGCAACACTCGCATTGTTAGCAATATTTACCGCACACGACTCCAAAATCGCATCCGGTTTCATCGCAGGATCAGCCGTTGCATTTATATTATTTTATGGGGCAGGCCGCTCGATCATGAAACTTGCCAAACTCTTCCGAGTTTTTAAAACTTCGCGTTTGCGCCTCGCTCTTACAAATTTATATCGGCCGGGCGCACAGACAGCGAATATTGTGCTTTCGATGGGGCTCGGGCTTACAGTCTTGGTTGCCGTAGTAGTTGTAGAAAATAATATCAAACGCCAGATCACGGAGACCATGCCATCCAAAGCGCCCGGATTTTATTTTATTGATATCCAGCCGCACCAAGTTGCTGATTTTGAGGAGACGGTGCGCCGAACCAGCCCAACTGAGAAAATTGTTATGGTCCCCATGCTGCGGGGAAGAATTACACACGTTAAAGGCATCTCCGCATCGGAGGTCAAAGCTGCATCAAACGCCGCATGGGTTCTCCGCAGCGACCGTGGTCTCACATGGAACAAAATGGCCCCCGAGGGGGCAAGAATAACCAAAGGAGTGTGGTGGCCCCCTGACTATGAAGGCCCCCCACTCGTCTCCTTTGACGCGGGTGCCGCTAGAGGTCTCGACATCGATATTGGTGATTATATTACAGTCAATGTATTAGGCCGACCTATTACTGCAAAAGTAGCCAATTTGCGAGCTGTTGACTGGAGAACATTGAGGGTAAATTTTGTAATGGTGTTTTCACCTGGTGTTATTGAAAAAGCCCCCCAAACACATATTGCCGCTATACATCTCGATCAAAAATTTGAAGACGCCTTAGAAACTGCCGTTACAAAGCGGTTCCCCAATATCAGTGCCGTTCGGGTACGATATGTCCTCAAAGCTGTTAGTGGGTTAATGGATCGCATTGCTAACGCGGTACAGATAACCGCTTTTATTACTATTATGGCTGGCACCTTGGTTCTTTCTGGCGCGGTTTCGGCCGACCAGCAACGCCGAATATATGATTCTGTTGTTCTAAAGGTCTTAGGCGCGCGCAGGCGAGACATATTGATATCACTATTCATAGAATTTGGATTTTTAGCGTTTTTTACGATATTGATTGCGACTGTGTTAGGTACATTGGGTGGTTGGGCCATTCTTAACTTCGTTATGCGAGCGGAATGGATCCCAGTATATGATGTTGTGGCAACAACGATGGCCGGGGCAACGGTTTTCATGGTTTTAATTGCAATTTTAGCGACCTGGGGCTCCTTGGGGCGAAAGCCAGCATCAATTCTTCGAAACGAGTGATTAACAAACTAAGTAAATTTTTATGTCATTGGATAGAAGGTCTTGATTTCCTTGTTCCAATAACCATACTTAACAGCGAATATATTCAACGGCAGAAAGAAGATTATCATGGCATTTGGAACAGAACGTAAAGCAACCTTCACGGGAAGTGCCGTCGATCAGGCCGCCTATGATGAAGGCCTTCGTGCGTATATGTTGCGGGTATACAACTATATGGCGTCAGGCCTTGCCTTGACGGGGATCATTGCACTCGTTATAGCGCAAATGTCCGTAAATTTTAATGACGCGGGTCAAATCACAAGTGTAACCCAGTTGGGTAACACACTGTTTAATACACCTTTGAAATGGATAGTAATGCTTGCGCCGCTTGGTTTGGTATTTTTCCTTAGCGCAAAATTACATTCGATGTCATTTTCAGCTGCCCAGACAACATTTTGGATCTATGCGGGTCTGATGGGGGTCTCGATGGCCACAATCTTTATGGCTTTTACAGGAGCTAGTATCGCACGCGTGTTTTTTATCACCGCTGGTACATTCGCAGCGATGAGCATCTACGGCTATACCACCCAAAAAGACCTTTCTAAGTTTGGTGCGTTCCTGTTTATGGGGCTAATCGGTATCATTATTGCTTCATTAGTAAATATGTTCCTCGAAAGCTCAGCACTACACTTCGCAATCTCAGTCATCGGGGTTCTCGTTTTCGTTGGGCTTACAGCATACGATACCCAGCGTATAAAAAATGAATATGATGAATACCACGATGAGGAAACCGCTGGAAAACTAGCAATTTCAGGTGCGTTGCGATTATACCTAGATTTCATAAATTTGTTTATTATGTTACTACATCTTTTCGGCGACCGACGCTGACCAGAGCTATCTAGTAATCAATAAAAAGGGTGCCTGGAAGCACCCTTTTTTATTCGGTGTTTAAAATAGGGTGGTTAAGCGGTCACTCGTAAAGCCGCACCATTGGCCTCTTCTTCCAAGATGCGAGAGATAATTCGCCTCGCCTGAATACCTCCTGCGTCCTGATTAAAATCCACCTGTTCAGGCAAATTGGTACCAAAAGCGTTTAAATTATCTTGCTGTGCACCAATGACCGCCAGATCTTCCAAAAACGCTGTATGAACTTGGCGATAAACCAATTCTGTCACGGTAGGGTCTTCGATTTGGAAGTTGTGAGCCTGCGCCCAAAAATAATGTGTGGTTGTTTCTGTCTCCGGTGTTATGGCATTTAAATTTCGCATCGAAACACCATGAGAGCGATCACCTTCAAAGGCACCAGTATTGGCCCGCGCGCCGCCTACATCCAAACGAACAAAAGCTGGTGGTGTGAACTCGATAATCTGCCAACGGTCGATATGTTCTTCCGGGGTGAAGCCACCTGCCTTTTGAATAAATGGCGGAGCCGGACTATCCGGTATCAACCGGGTAACCCTAATCAAGTCGCCTTCACGCTCAGTCTTGATAGGATTAGATGCAATTGCATCAGTACCCAGTGTCGTAGGATGGACGAATTGTAAATGCGTTAAGTCAAGCAAGTTATCTGTAAGAAGCTGGTAGTTCCCTGGCAAATCGAGTTTTTCTCCCTTGGCACGCCAATCGGGATCATCAAGCCAATGGAAGTCCTCTATTTTTTCTGGGTTTGCAAGTTCTGGATTTCCCATCCATATCCATATCCAGTGATATTTTTCGAAAACCGGATAGCTGCGTACTTTCGCTTCCGTTGGGATAATAGTTTGGCTTGGTATGTGAATGCACGTACCAGAGGGATCGTAAGTTAAGCCGTGATAGAGACACTCAACGTTATCACCCCTCAAAACTCCATCGGATAGGGGCATGTGGCGGTGGCAACAGCGGTCCTCTAAAGCCACAGGCGTCCCGTCGCCGCGTCGATAGAAGACTATTGGCTCATTACAAATAGTACGGCGTAACATTTCTTGACGGCGAATTTCTGTATCCCAAGCCGCCACATACCAAAAGTCACGAGGAAACATAGTTTTCTCCTAAACCCCAATGAAAAATTAAGCCTCTCACCTTGTTGGGTAAGTTTAGGCCCAACATCAGCAAAATCAACCATCTA
>Ga0310344_10004526_pt1 | contig 10330 bp, 11 predicted proteins | sample HC15DNA20200_MG_FD_203801 | JGI IMG/M metagenome (GOLD analysis project Ga0310344, IMG submission 203801) | Marine microbial communities from station ALOHA, North Pacific Subtropical Gyre - HC15-DNA-20-200_MG | ecosystem: Environmental > Aquatic > Marine > Oceanic | place: Pacific Ocean: North... | reverse complement strand
TTATTTAATAGCTAAACGAGTCTCATGGTCGAAGAAATGCATTCTCTCAGTATCAATGGAAATTTCTATCTTTTCTCCAGGTTTAGCTTGACTACGAGGGTCGACTCTAGCGATCATCAGAGGGTTTTCGTCTAGGTCCTTGAGGGCATCGGGATCGCCTGCATCTACAGCTTTCGCATCCATATGAAAATGAACGAGCAGATCCGACCCAAGAGCTTCTGTCAATTCTGTTACAGCTGAAAAAATAGGATGCTCCTTTTTTCCTGTAACAGTGGCATCGTCCATAGCCTCAGGACGGATACCGATCACGATATTTTTTCCCTCATATCCGGTCAAAGAGCGTTTCTTTTCGAGAATCCCTCTAGCTAGAGGGATTCTGATCTCTCCCATTTCTAAAGACCATTCACCCGCAGTGTTGTCGAGCCTCGCTTCTCTGAGGTTCATCGCCGGAGCTCCGATAAATCCCGCAACGAAGAGATTATCAGGCGAGTCGTAGAGAGATGAAGGACTGTCGATCTGCTGAAGAATGCCATCTTTCATTACAGCTACCCTGTCGCCCATAGTCATAGCTTCAACCTGATCGTGGGTGACATACAGAGTGGTGGCTTCTAGTTTGCGTTGCAATCGGGTAATCTCAGCGCGCATTTGAACTCGTAATTTTGCATCAAGGTTCGATAGCGGTTCATCCATCAGGAAGACAGAAGGATCGCGGACTATAGCTCTACCCATGGCAACTCTCTGCCTTTGACCGCCCGATAGTTGAGCAGGTTTATTTTTAAGCAGAGATTCAAGTTCAAGAATTTTTGCGGCTTCCAGCACTTTGGTGTCAATTTCAGGTTTAGGCATTCCAGAAAGCTTCAAGGCAAAGCCAATGTTCTTTTCGACATCTAGATGCGGGTAGAGGGCGTAATTTTGGAAAACCATTGCAACGTTGCGGTCTTTCGGCTCGACTTCATTCATAGGTTCCCCACCTATTGAAAGCTCTCCTGAAGTGATTTCCTCCAGCCCTGCGACCATCCTTAAAGCAGTTGATTTTCCACAACCCGAAGGTCCCACTAGAACCAGAAACTCACCGTCAGCTATATCGATGTTCAGACCATCGACTGCCTTGAAGCCATTCGGGTAGACCTTCGTAAGTCCTTTTAACGACAGTTCAGACACTGTGGGAATCTTTCTTCTCAAATACCATTTGCAACCTCTAAGGCTAGCTGTCCAAACTAACGCTACGTTTAGTGAACTTCCATCCTTGGTCTGTCTTTATCAGTTCATCGGAGTAACGTCCGGTCGTCATCATGTTAGGTGGTGATCCAGCACTCATTAGAAGCAGATAGCAGCTAGCTGTTGCCGAATTTCCGTTGATTTCGACAACTTGATTGTTTATCCAATGTCTGACCCCTTTGATCAGTTGAGGGAAACTGTCACCGGAAACTTCAAGGGCACTTCTACCTACAATGGGGTCGCTTCCTGGCATTTCTAAAATCCCATCTTCAGTGAAAGTTTCAGCAAAAGCTTTCCCATTCCCTGAATCCGCTGCTTGGTTGTATCTGTTAGTGAGATGACTGATTTCAATTATTTCTTCCGCGCTCATTGAATCTCCTTAAATGCGATTACAACATTCTGCCCGACCGTAGGGTCAATTAACCAGTTGGCTTGGGCATTAGTTCGATTTTGATTTTGCAGAACTACTAGTTTTTGCTTCTTCAGAAGAGACCCAGTCAATCGCATTGTTTAGAAGTTTTCGGAAATTTGAATCCATATACGCAGAAGGTCCGTCACCCAGCTGTATGTATGCAATAGGAGATGATTTTTCCCAGCGTACCCAGGCGACAAGGCTGCTTCCTTTTGGATGTGTCCACGATTCATTGGAATTCATTTCTCCTTGCATTGCCAGCGCAGCTGAATAGAAATTCGAGGAATCTTCAAAATTAAAATGTGAACGAAGTATAGGAGTCACCGATTCTTCGAAAATAGGGCAGAGGTAAGCCTCGTCAGTTATTGAGAAACTTTCAGGAACCCCGCTGCAAATAGGATGATCAGCGTCAACAACCTCAATTTCTTGGGTTGCATCGAAACAATATCCTGAATCAGGAAATTCAGTTCCATGAAGCGACCCAGGTTTGTAATGGAATCTGCCACCGATCACATCTGCATACCGTTCCCATGTCGGCCAACCAGCTATCGCGTGATGCAGAAAGACAAGCCCCTGACCTGACTCAAGTAGATCCTCGAAGTTCTTTTTGTACTCAGGGGTTGGATCTGAACAGACAACAGGTGGGACTGAGTTTCTTCTCAATTCAACTCCGGGAATGTCATAGAAAAGAATCGCATCGATGTCATGGCATTTTTCAGGGTTAAGAAATTTTTCCGCTTCCGGATGTTTTTCGTGAAACCAGTCAACGTTTTCAAATGAATCGAAAACCTCGAAGAAAGAGTCTGATTCAAACGGGTGACCTCCGGTAATAATTAGAATCTTTTTTTTCAATTAAGTGTTCCGGCGTCTGACATTGCGCTGATAGTTCTTTCAGCGGTGATTTCAACTAGTTTCCCTAATCTTGGGTCATCAGGATTTCCCAGAAGAGGGAGAGCACAAGCTATGACAATGCCAAAGAACAAAGATTCTTTGTATCCCACAAGATCATGGGGGTAACTGGCAAGTAGTTCAGATTCGTACAATTTGCGTTCTTCAGTTGTAAGACACTGGCACATACAGTATGCAATATCCCACGCAGGTGGACCTGTGCCAAAACCCTGCCAATCGATTATTGCGACACCCTGACTGCTTATGACCAAGTTGTCTGGTTTGACATCACCGTGAACAATGGTCTGATCCAATGTGTTGAGATAACTCATGGTTTCAAGGAATCTTTCTAAAAGGTTTATTTCCTTAAGCGGTTCAACAATTTCACCGCACATGTCTTGAAGAACGGGCCATCCTTTTTCGATCATGATTGTCAGATTGTTGATTCGATCCTGAGAGATCATCGTTTGAACCCAAGGGGTATCAACTAAATCTTTTCCCTGGCTGTGGAGTTTAGATAATTCCTCAAAAACCTGTCGAGTGTAGTCAATTCCTATACCACTTATTGAGTCTGAGTCTTCTGCAGGTTCTAAATACTCTAAGAGCATTATGAAATAGGCGCTAGATGGATCATAAGCTGACGCGAAAAGCGTTGGAAGACGTAGGTCAAGTTTTGGAGCTAGCTCATGGTAGAACTTGATTTCTCTTTCGAACAACCCTGATCTCTTTGCAGCATTGAGAGATTCTTGTCTATTTGCAGCAAATTTTGCTACTAATTGTTCTCCATCTTCTAGAGAAAGGAGAACTAGGTCACCCAGGTTGCCTTTTCCTCCGCCAATCGGACACATTTCAAAACTTTCAATAGGTCTACCTAGCGCATCAGAAAGCCATTCTCTGTTCAGCTCTTGGGGGCAGGTTGGAAAGTCAACATTCATCAGTAGGTGGCTAGTCCTCCGTCAAGTGAAATGGTTCCACCACTGAAGCCCGCCCCTTCTTCTGAGGCAAGGAGGAGTGCGAAAGCTGCTATTTCATCGACTGTCACGGGTCTTTGAATAGCTGTGTCTTTTGTGTAGAGAGCTATTACATCGGCTACTTCAGTTAGCCCTGATGCAGCCCCCGACTGATTTTCAAGCATGTCTGTATGTACCAGTCCTGGACAGATGGAATTGATTGTTATTCCTTCTGTGCCGACCTCCTTGGCAGCGGATTTTACGAAACCATTGATTGCATGCTTATTAGCCGTATATCCAGCGATGTTAGCCTTGCCTCGTTTACCCTCTATAGAAGAAATAGCAATAATTCTTCCTGTTTTACGAGGGACCATATGCCAGAGTGCTTTACGAGTTCCTCTAAAAACATGATTCAGATTGAAATCGAGTTCGAATTGCCATTCTTCATCTGAAAGATCAACTACTGGAGCGGTGTCACCAACGCCACCAGCGTTTAAAACCATGATGTCAAGTTGACCAAAATTCTCAACGGTAAAGTCAACGAAACCCTCTAAAACCTCTTTTTCAGTGACACTTCCCGGATAGAAAAGAACATCTTCACCAGCATTCATCTCATCAAGTGCCCGTTGTCCTTTTTCATCATTACGACTGTTGATAACTACTTTTGCTCCTTCGGCTACGAATCTTTCTGCTATTGCCCGTCCTATACCACGTGTTCCACCAGTGACAGCAGCAACTTTTCCCTCTAGTTTTTTCTCCATGTTCTCCTCTTTGTCTAATGTGTTATTCGTTCAAAATCTATTGTGGTCTTTCAATGCTTCAATACTTCTTCTGGTCATAACAGTTGCGAGTTCTTTGACACGTTCCTCTTTTTCGTCACTAATTAAAGGAAGGGAACAAGCTACAACTAGTCCATAAAGTATCCCATCTACATAACTTTCAAATAGTTCAGTTTGATCTATTTCTTTACCAGCGGCTTTGATTGCATTGAAATAATGGTCCAAGAGTATTTTTTCGTTCTTGCGGCGTGAATCAACGGTTAAAGACATGGTTATAAAATATGACAAATCAAACCCAGCGGGTCCCTTAGAAGCCCCTTGCCAATCAACGAGAAAAACCCTGTTGCCTTCACGGGTAAAAAGAAGGTTGTCGGCTCTTAGATCTGAGTGAATTAATGTTTCAGGATAATTTGATAGTGCGTCTAACATTTCATGAAGGCGACTTGTGATTATTTTTCCAAAAGATATTTCGTCTTTGGTGAGCTCTCCATTTAGCAACTCACAAAGAGGGTCCCATCCCGCATTTGCAATGAAAGAGAGACTGGATTTTCTTCCACTGGGTTTTGGAAGCCAATCCATTTTAGTTAAATCCGGGTGTTCCCACCATTTAGAATGCAAAGAAGCAACTTCATCTAGCACGAGAAAAGCTTGTTCAAGAGAGATCCCCTGAATTTGATCCACACTCTCATCTACATCGACTGCTTCTTGGATTAGTAAAAAGTTTTCAGTTTCCGGGTCGTACCAAGCTGAGTGCAATTGTGGAGTATTTACAGGTGTTATCGAGGCGAGCTCATCGTAGAAGCGAAGTTCGCGTTCGTTATTGTTTCCTCTTTTGGTGTTTGCTCTACTGCCTTCTCTAGGAGCGGGAATTTTGCAAACAAGATTTTGGTTTTCTTTACTGCCATCTGAATAGGAAATATTTAGGAGTAATACAACTCCCAGCATGCCTCTGTCGCTACCAATGCGTTTGTAGCTAAAAGAGTCAACTTCCTTTCCCAGACTTTCCGAGAGGAACTCTTCAGTCAGTTCCTCGGGGGAGATAGGGAAAGGAGGATTCCTTAACATGGTTTATTCAACAGGGTCGCCTGCGAGTACAACTCTGTGCATTATTCGAGCTTCGCTGTAATCAGGTGTTGCATAGTGCTGGACACTCCTGTTGTCCCAGACTGCTATATCTCCTTCTTCCCAGGTGAATCTGAATTGTAGTTCTGGTCGTAGAACTAGATCGCAGAGCATCGGCAGAACGGCTTCATTCTCAATATCGTTAAGTTCGTTTATTTTCTTGGTGAAAAGTCTGTTCACAAATATGCACTTCTCTCTGGTCACGGGATGGGTTCTAACCACCGGATGTGAGACTGCTTCTTCAGGAATGATTTTCGATATTTTGTCTGCTGATCTTTTGAGTTTAGATCCTCCGTGGTGGACAGCTGTTAGACCGTCTATGAAACTTCGAGTTTCTGGTGAGAGAGATTCGAAAGCCGCAGACATGCTTGCGAATAAGGTGTCTCCTCCAGAGCTAGGCAGTTCAACCGCTTGCAACATGGTTCCCCTTGGAGGCATTTCCAACCATGTGGCGTCAGTGTGCCAGGTTGAGGTGCCACTTTTTATGCCTCTTCCTTTTTCATTTGCGATTTTGTGTACGATTTCATTTTCTGTTGCAGGAGCAAAATCGAAAGGTACTGGGTCTCCAAAGATTGATGCAGCGGCTATTTGTTGTTCATCATCGAGGTTCTGGTTTTTAAAGAATAAGACTCCGTGTTTATGCCACGCTGAGAGCAACTCACCGGTTTCATCGCTACTAACTGGACAAGAAAGATCAATATCTTCCACGAAAGCACCAACAAGACTGTTTGTAGGGATGATTTTCATTTTCTCTTCTCTTTATATGGATTATTCAACAGGGTCGCCTGCGAGTACAACTCTGTGCATTATTCGAGCTTCACTGTAGTCAGGTGTTGCATAGTGCTGGACACTCCTGTTGTCCCAGACTGCTATATCTCCTTCTTCCCAGGTGAACCTGAATTGAATTTCAGGCCGTAAAGGAAGATCGCAAAGCATAGGCAGAAGAGTTTCATTCTCCTGAATGTTAAGTTCATTAATTTTCTGAGTAAAAAGCCTATTCACGAAGATACATTTCTTTCCGGTCGAAGGATGGGTTCTCACTACAGGATGAGTAACCCCATCAGAAGGTATTTTTTTCGCAATCATATTAACTCCAAGTTTTGAACCTCCGTGATGTAAAGCTGTTAAACCATTGACAAAATTTTGAGTTCTATTTGAAAGTGAATCAAAAGCAGTCGACATGCAGGCAAATAACGTGTCCCCACCAGAAGTCGGCAATTTAATTGCTTGTAGGATGCTTCCTCTCGGAGGTTCTTTGAGCCATGTGGCGTCACTATGCCAAGTCGATGAGCCACCATTGAATATTCCTTTGTCATGAACCAACTTGGAGACTATTTTGCTTCCTTCTGTCGTTGGAGCGAAGTCATAAGGTACTGGGTTTCCAAAGATTGATGCAGCGGCTATTTGTTGTTCATCATCGAGGTTCTGGTTTTTAAAGAATAAGACTCCGTGTTTATGCCACGCTGAGAGCAACTCACCGGTTTCATCGCTACTAACTGGACAAGAAAGATCAATATCTTCCACGAAAGCACCAACAAGACTATTTGTAGGGACAATTTTCATTTTCTCTGCTCTTTGTTTTATTTCATATAAAAAGTCATTGAGTTAACTTTTTCCTTGAACGAAATGCTATGTTCAAAAAATGAATGAACCAAACATACTACTAATAGTTTCTGACCAAGAAAGACAAAGAGATTGGTTGCCGACAGATTTCCAGCTTCCTGCACGCCAAAGAATCATCGACAATGGGATCGAGTTCACTAGCCATTACACGCATTCTTCTCCTTGTTCACCTTCGAGAGCCACTCTTTTTACCGGAGAGTACATGGCCAGCCATGGGGTCACTGAAAACTCAAGTGCTCCGACTAATACCCAACTTTCAAAAGACGCTGCAACTTTGGGAAAAATCCTGAGAGAAAATGGTTACTACACGGCGTATAAAGGCAAATGGCATTTGGAAGCAACACCGACTCCTGATATGGAAGCTTATGGTTTCAGCGACTGGGAAGGTAACGACATGTCATTTTGGGGATTGGCTGGAAGTGGAACTGAATACGATGAGCCAATAGCTAGAGACGCCGCCGATTGGATAAGAGAGCATGGTAATGATGATGCTCCATGGTTTTTGAGCGTCGGTCTCGTTAACCCACATGACATTATGTGGTTCCCAATAGATCAGCCATGGTACTGGGAAAGAGATCCGGAATATTATAAAAAGGCTGTAGAAAGACTTTCACAACGAGACTGGGGGCGAGAAAATAACCTTCCTGGTTTCCCCTACGAAGTTGAAAGAATATTTTCGGAGCTACCTCCAAATTTTGATGATGACCTGTTTACAAAACCGGATGTTCATCGAAGATGGATGGACGTATTAATTAGACGATCAATACCAGGTGAGATGAAAATAGATGACCCTGACATCTGGCTTAGAGCGCTTGACTACTATGCAAAATTGCACGAATTGAACGATCAATGTGTCGGACATGTCTTGTCAGCTTTAGATGACATTGAAGGCTGGGAAAATACCATTGTTGTTTTCACCTCTGACCATGGAGATCAGTGCGGATCACACACTCTCCGTTCTAAGGGGCCATGGAACTATCAAGAGACTATGAGAATACCTTTATACATTTCGGCACCAGACATAGTTCAGCCAGGTTCAAAGACTGACTCTTTAACTTCACATGTTGATCTGGCCAGAACGATTCTCGAATTTGCAGGAATTAACGCAGATGACCACCCCACTTACATAGGTGAATCACTTTCACCAGTTTTTGAAGATCCTGAGGCAAAGATACGTGATTATGTTCTTTTCAATCAGGAATGGCCCTGGTATCCAGGCGTTGAGCAATGCCGTTACGCCAGTTCAGGAATTTTTGATGGAAGATTCAAGTACTGTCGTTATTACGGGATAGGTGGCGGTTTTGATACACATGGAAACCAATCAGGTGAGCCTGAAATGTTATTTGGACGTGATGCAGAATTCGAAGAACACGACCATGAGATGTACGACCTTCAAGAAGACCCATATGAGCTGGTAAATTTGGCTGTCGACCGATCACGAAGAGAAGAATTACGCTCTAAATTTTCAGAACTCAGATCGATAGAACATGAGCTATACGGCAACGGCTTTTAATTTTTGCTAAAAAATTAAAGGGAAACTACTTGTCCACCCCTACGGGTTGTCTGCCATTTCAATACTCGTCTTTCAGTAAGACCAATTATGCCGTTTAAACCAAGTGCGACAACTGCCAAAACTAACATTAAAGCAAAAGCAGATGCCATATTAAACTGATTCGTACTCACTAGCAGTTTCTGCCCAAGTCCGCGTTTTGAAGCTATGAACTCACCGAAGACAACAGAAAGCATCGCGTAAATTGCGGCAAGTCTAAGAGCACCGAAAACGGCCGGCATTATTCCAGGAACAACTACTTTTTTAAACAGTTGTGATTTGGTCGCTCCCATAGTTGTAGCAAGTGTGTTTAGATCTGGATCAACAAGACCGACAGCGGCAGTAGTAGGCATTTGAACAATGAAAAAAACTATAATCACCGCTAATGCGATTTTTGAACCCATGTCAACTCCATACCAGAGAATCAAAATTGGAGCGAAAGCAATTTTTGGCACAGCATTAGCGAAGACAAGAAATGGCCCAAATACTTTTTGGAGTCTTAAAAAATACCCAAGCAGTATTCCCGTTATGAATCCTGTTGATCCACCAATCACGAAACCCCATATAGCTTCTTGGAGAGTGACCCACAGATCTTTCCAGAAGAGCAAGTCATGGTAGTAGTCAGCTAAATATCCCCAAATATCAGTGGGTACTGCGTAAAAAATTGGATTAATTTTTGGAAGCGGTTCAAATCCGAAAATGGTTATTGGCACTCCTTTAAAAATTAACTCATATTGCCAAATTAAAAATCCCGCTACTAGAACTGTTAGTCGTAGAAGCTGAGTAGGAATGTCTAGTTGTCGTATTCGCCATCGCCACAGTTCTTGTGAGTCTGTTTTTGACTTTTTAGACAATTCATTAAGTTCAGACGAGCTCATCACGCAACTCCTTCCAAATTTTGTGTTCAGTCTCAGTGAACACCGGATCAAACTTCAATTCGTCTACGATTCGTGGTCTAGGGATTGGGACTATTGTGTCTGATTTAATTTTTCCTGGTCTGGCAGTCATCACGATCACACGGTCAGCTAAAAGAACAGCTTCTTCTAGGTCGTGAGTAACGAAAATTACTGTTTTGCCAGGATTGGACTCCCAAAGAGAAATGAACTCTGATTGCACGGTTAGTCGTGTCTGGGCATCGAGTGCACCGAATGGTTCGTCAAGAAGCCAGAGATCGGGGTCTATAGCTAAGGTTCGGGCTATAGCTACTCGTTGTTGCATACCTTGAGAAAGCATAGAAGGGTAGGAATTTGCGAAACCTTCAAGTCGAAGTTGAGATAGAAGCTCGAGAGATTTTTCGGATCTTTCCTGTTTAGACATGCCTCGAATCTCCAAGCCGAGTTCAACATTTTGTTTAGCTGTTCTCCAGGGGCTCAAAGCAGAACGAGCAAGCATGTAGCCTATATCCCTGCTGGGGCCATCAACTTCTACGCCGTGACGTTTTACTGATCCCAAAGTTGGCTTTATTAAACCTGCAAGCATGTTGAGGATTGTTGTTTTTCCACAACCGCTGGGTCCTACTATTGCAACGAATTGTCCGGCAGGTATTTCAAGACTTGTATTATCCACGGCTGTGACGTTTTCTTTACGTGGATCACCGTCGCCAAATATAAGAGATACGTTATTTAGCTCTACAGAGGGTGAAGTCATTATCTTTCCTTAGATTTTTCCAATTTGAATATACAACAAAATGAAACCGGCCGGACCTTTTCAGGTCCGGCCGGTAAACAGTTTTTATTTTGTTCTCTGAAATTATTCAGCGAAACCGATGCTCATGTCAATGAACTCGTTC
>Ga0310344_10004524_pt1 | contig 10330 bp, 7 predicted proteins | sample HC15DNA20200_MG_FD_203801 | JGI IMG/M metagenome (GOLD analysis project Ga0310344, IMG submission 203801) | Marine microbial communities from station ALOHA, North Pacific Subtropical Gyre - HC15-DNA-20-200_MG | ecosystem: Environmental > Aquatic > Marine > Oceanic | place: Pacific Ocean: North... | reverse complement strand
GTAGAGCGGCGCCCGGTGCACGGGGTGCCGGTCTGTCGAGCGCGTCGGCGCCGGCCCGGGCGCTCGACGCTCGGCGGCTCGGGCTAGCTTGCTACGATGAGCTCGAGAATGCCGTCGATGGATTCCTTCGCCAGCGTTTCCAGCTCGCTTTCGGTGCGGTTTTGGATTGGGTGAGCCACCCAATGAATGCCCGGTTCTAGCCCCAACGCTTTCGATTGCGCTGTGGCACCGTCGCGGAATGCCTCGGTGATGACCGCAATGCCGGGGATGCCGCGCTTATCGAGCTCTGTGATGTCATGCAGACTGCACGACGTGCACGAACCTCAGTCCGCCAAGCCTTCGACGACGACGTCGCAGCGTTCGACGATCGCTTGTACAACCTCCTCGGGTGCGGGTTTTGTATGCGTGGGTTTCGCGAAACGCGCCACTCGGATCCCGCGCTGAGACAGTGCCGCCTCGACAGAGTCGAGAAATTCCTCGCTTCTCTCCTTCGAGATGCATAGCAAGCCCACTGTTGCGTTGGAAAGATCCGCGGGCGGGGCAAGCCGTTCACGGATGACCGGCGAGAGCTCGGCCGTGGGATCGAGCATCTGGTAAGTATCGTTCCTCAACCTCGGATCTCCTCTGTCACGATCTGAACTTGCTGTGGGTTGCGTTGGGCGGACCAGCCGCCGATTACCGCCGACAATAGGCCGCCGGGTCCGCCGGCGCGGACAATCACCAGGCCCCCCTCGTGGAATTTGTCCAACAACTCGTCGGGATCACCCGGCTCGACACCTTCGGCCACTCCGCCGACGCCTCGCACGATCTCCGAGCGAGGCCGCTTCAACGCGTGCTTCAATCCATCCTCGACGTCCGTGCGCCCCCATCCTTCGGCTTTGAAGATATTCCAGTGATCCGGAGAGATGGCCAATATTGCGTTGGAGAAGCGGCTGAGCTTCGGATGCCCCACCGCCCACAGCGCCATCGCGAGTGAACGGCAGAGCTCTTCAGCGTGGCGCGAGGCCTGGGCCCCGACCGCCTGCACGCCGTCTCCATGGAAGGCGGTGACCGAGGAGGTGCCGGGCGCCGCGCCCCTAGAGACATTGAGCGGAGCCCATGCGGGATCGCGTTCGTCCTCGGCAAAGCAGAACCCGACCTTGCCCGGGTTCCCGAGCACGGAGCGGTCGATCTCGCCCGGTACTCCGCCGCCGACGTTTCGGATGAGGAGCTGGAAGGCGCGACCGATGGTCGAGTTTGCCCGGTTCCCTTGCCCGAGCGCGTTGCCTTCGGCATTCATGCCGATGCGTTTCGCGATGGGCCCGTTCACGATGAACACGGGGCCGGAGAACCAAAGGGTCGCGAGCAGGCCGTGCATGGAGAATTCGGGCTTGAGGGCGGCCGCGACGCAGCCGAGAAGCACGGGCAGGTACTCCGGGCGGCACCCTGCCATGACGGCGTTGATGGCGACCTTCTCGACGGTGCATTCAATGAGGTTCGGGGGCAGGCGTCCGACAATCGCGTCGGGAGCGAGCCCGGTGCCGGCCAGCATGCGGGCGACGCGTAGCGGCGTCGGCGGCACGATGGGTAAGCCGTCGGTCCAACCTCGGTCATACGCGAGCTCTATGGGATCGTCGAGCGCCTCAACGTCAATGCGTCGAGAGGTGAAGTGGCGCGCGCCGAAACGCAGAGCGAGCCGTTCCGGCATGCCGGGCTCCTGTGAGCGCGAGCCGCAGCCCGGCTGACTTGCCGGGAGCTCGGGCCCTAGCGCGGCCGCGCCGGAGACGGTTTCCCATTCGCCACGGTTCCAGCCTTCGGTGCGAGCCTGCTCCTTTCCGTCCTCGAGCCGAATCAGCGTCGGCACGATCTCGATGTTTCGGTGGTAGGACTGCTCGAGTGACGTGTCGTCTCGGGCGCCCCCTAGGGGCTCAGGGAATGTGGGATCGTCCTGAGAGTACACGGTGAGGGTGCACTGGCCTGCGAGCGTCCCCAGCACCGGCACGACGAGTCCGCAAGTCTCACAATCCCGCTTGACGACGGCGATCAGCTCCACGCTGTGCCCTCCTGTCGGTCATTCTTGCTCGCATTGTACAGCCCGGTGCCCTGGTTCACCCCGGGCTATTCCCCGTCCCGCGCCGGTGCAGGAGATTGCGTGTCATGTCAGGCGCCGCGCCGAGATAGTTGGCTGGATCGGTGAGGGCGTGGATCTCCTCGACGGAGAACACGGCGGCGATCTCAGGCGCCGCCAGCAGGGCGTCGGGGAACGATAGTTCGCTTGTGAGCGCGGCGCGGCAGCATTCGTACACGAGGTCGTGAGCAACCTGGCGGCCAAGACGCGGCGCAAGTCCCATCATGACGGCTTCCGACACGATGAGGCCTTGGGTGACATCGAGCACCCGGCGCATCGCGTCGGGGCGCACCTCGAGCCCTTCGGCGACCTCCCGGGCGGCCCGTAATCCGCCAGATGCAACGATGAACGCAGACGGAATGGCGTGCCACTCCACGTGCCATTGGCCGGTTGCCCGTTCATGATCCTGCACCATCGCGTCGAGCATCGCGGCGTGGTGCTCACGCACGATCTTTGCTGCCGCGAGCATCATCTCAGAGGAGATAGGATTGCGTTTTTGCGGCATCGTAGAGCTGGCGCCCCGCCCCGGCACGAAGGGCTCGAGCACCTCACCGGTCTCCGTTTGCATCATCAACATGACGTCGTAGCCCATTTTGCCGATGGTGCCGAGCGCTAGCGCGAGGAACCCCGTGGTCTCTGCAAATCCATCGCGGATGGTGTGCCACGTGATGTCGGGTATCCCCAGCCCGAGTTCGTTCGCCAGCGCGGCTTGGGTACGGAGCCCATGCTCCCCAAGAGAAGCTAAGGTGCCCGCGGCGCCGGAGAACTCAACCACCTCCAACCGGGGACGCAGCTCGGTGAGCCGTGCTCGGTGTCGGTCGATGGCCGCGAGCCAGGTAGCGCATTTGTAGCCAAAGCTGACCGGGAGGGCATGCTGAAGGTGGGTCCGACCGGCCATCGGCGTATCCGCGTGCTCCGCGGCGAGGCGAGCGAGGGCGTCGCCGATCGCGTCCAGATCATCGGAGATCAGATCCAAGGCATCGCGCAGCTGGAGCACATCGGCGGTGTCCATGATGTCCTGCGTCGTGGCGCCCCAATGGCAGTATTGCCCGAGCCCGTCCTCGACCCATTCCGAAAGCTGCTCGACTACGGGAAGGATCGGGTAGCCGACGATCTCGGTGCGCGCGGTCAGGCGCTCGAAATCCACGTGGGATGCATCGGCGCCCTCGGTAATCGCAGCGGCGGCGTTGGCTGGGATGATGCCCAGTGCAGCCTGCGCCCGTGCCAGGGCGGCCTCCACATCGAGGTATCGTTGCACCATGGCGTGATCGGAGAACAACGCTCGCATCGGTGCGGTACCGAACATCTCACCGAAGATGCTTGGGCTCGTGACCAGTACCGGCATCGACTCTCTCCCTGCCCGCTAGCCGACGAGCGGCATGACTTGCTCGGAAAACGCCTGCATGCGTTCCAGCATCTCGACGCGATCGGTGGACGTGACGTTGATCATCAACGTGGTGACGCCGGCGTCGCCGAGTGCTGCGATGTCCTCCGCGCGCTGCTCCGGGGTGCCGGTGAAGGCGAGCCGGCCGCCGTTGGCGCTGGGCCGCTCTGTCTCTGAGTGGAAGGCGCAGTTGTAGGCAAGCTGAATGCTCCCAGGATCGCGCCCTGCCGCTTCAGCGAGGCCGAAGAGCTGGTCGCGCCGGGTGCTGTAGGCTTCGATCGTGTCCATCCGAAACTTGGGGTTGCTCCCGAATGGGTACCACCCGTCACCGAGGGCCACCGTACGGCGCAGCGCGGGGCCGCTCTCGCCCCCGATCCAGATTGGGGGGTGCGGGGCCTGTACTGGTTTCGGATCGGCGGCAACGTTGCTAAACGAGACGAACTCACCTTGATAGCTCGCGCTCCTTTCCGTCCACAACACTTTCATCGCCTCGAGGTACTCATTCGTCACCTGCCCCCGGGCATCGAAGTCCGGGAGGCCAAGCGCCTCGAACTCCTCGCGCATCCACCCCGCGCCGCATCCTAGGATCACCCGGCCGCCGGAGAGCTGGTCGGTTGTCGCGATGGATTTGGCCATGAACACCGGGTTGCGGTGGGGGATCACGATCACCGAGGTGAGTAAGCGGATAGAGGTAGTTGCCGCCGCGAGCCATCCGAGCAAGGTGAACTGTTCCATGCAGTCGCCGGAACTGTCCGCGCTCCACGCGAACTCGCCGGAATCGCTGTAGGGGTAGTTGGGCGCGATGGTGGCTGGCACGACCAGATGATCGGATACGGAGATGATGCTGTAGCCCAGCGCCTCGGCGCGGGTGGCGATGTTACGTAAGTCGGCGGCGTTGGCGAGCGGGCCCCGGAACGGGGCGCTGAATCCGAAGTCCATGGTGGAGGCTCCAATCGATAAGGGCGGATGGGGAGTGTGCCATCATCGATTGCGCCCCGCCCGTGTGCAACGCCGCTAACGTGCTGGGCGAACGGCGCAGCAAACGCTTGGTATAGGGAACGGCAGACACTTCCAGACCACCGGGGTGGGAGGGTGAACTGTCCGTCGAAAATAACCGTTGCGCGGTTTCTGTTCGGGCGTTGAGCCGCTGGGTATCGGCCGCTGGGTCAGTCGCGCGCGGGGGCCGTCAGTCGACGTTGACGCCGGCGCGGACCATCTGACCGACTAAGGATCGGAAGCTCCTTGCCACGCAGAGGTCGTCACCGCCGCAGACCGCGCCCACAGTATCGAGTGTGCTTTCGTCGCGCCCATTGGGTCCCGGAGAAGACAGGATGAATGCGTCGACGTTTGGCGCGCTGCTGTAAATACCATCCAGCGTATTGCTTGCAGCCGGCGGGCGTTCCAGGGCCGCATTTTCATCGACTCGATAGACGATTGGGTTGCCCCATTGGTCCACGATCGCGCCCGAGGGGGGAGGTGCGGCAACCGTCGGAACAATAGGAAATTCCGCGCCGCTGACATTGAGGGTACGCCACGGGATGTTTCCCTCGAGGAGTCCGGCCTCGTCTCCCGTCTCGTCGTCCTCGGCGTAGGGAAGCCGGTGCCTCGATGTTCGCGCGCAGCCGTTGTCGCCGGTTAGGCAGGCGGTGCAGAACGCAGGCCGGGGCGACAACCCCGCGCACGTGCCGAGTACCGATGCTGAGGGCCCTCCGCACGTGCAGTCGACTGGAAGCGGAAAGCTGTCGGGATCCACGACGTCCCAAATAGAGAAGCTAAGTAGGACGTCCGCCAGTTTTTCCAGGCGCTCTAAGGTTACATCGGCCCGACGGCGCAACGCGCCGCTCTTGATGAGGGGCAGAATCAGTTGCTCCTCGGTATAGCCGCGGACCACGTCGTCGAACGGGGTCGCTTCATTGGATGAAAAAGTCGCCGCCGCCGCCGTGATGTCGCCGTCGAGATTCTCAAGCTCGTTGAGCGCGGTGGCAGGAGGCATTTGGAGCTGTGCGCCGTCGACGTTGAAAGCCCCTGATCCGTTGATCCCATGCGAGATCACGATGACCACTTCACCCCCGGGGGTAACGGGCTGTCCGGTGCCCTCTGCGGCATTGAGTAGTACAAAATCGGGATTGAGCCATGGTGTGCCGGCCTCGTCTGGGCTTGTGGCGTAGGGCACGGTGGCGTAGGGCAAGGTGGCGTCGTCCAAGATGGCGTAGCTGTATTGGTAGCCGCCGCCGTCAAATCGGGCTGCCCCTTGGAGCCCTAAGGTTTGCCAGGGGACGACCCCCGCGTAGTAGACGGTCGGGGCCGTCGCGCCGGCGAGCGCAACGGTGCCGGTGCACGTGCCGGGGAGCGGTGCTTCCTGCCCGTAGTTCGGATCGGTCTCCGGGAGGTTCGCAAGCGCGGGGCAGGGGAGTCGGTTGTTCTCGACGAGAAACTGCCGCAGCGCGTCGGCGATAGTATCGTGGTGGCGCAGCGTTGCCGCGGTGCTGCTGGTGCGTCTGAGGCTCGTCAAGGCATTCAGCGCGACGCCGGCGATCAAACCTGCAATCACGATTACCACCGCAATTTCAATCAGCGTAAATCCGCGTTGCCTACGAGAGGGACTGCTTCGCATGTAACACCTGTGTCCGTCAGACGCCGCGTGAACCACCGGTCTGGTGAAACCGGGTCTGGTCCCGGGCCGCCGCCGCTGAACGGCGCCTGGCCCGTGCACCCGACGTTAGAGCTTGAGTCTAACCCCAATCAACCTGTCCGAACGTTAATAGCTGCCGAGAATCCCATTGGTTCGAGGAGAACGGCAAGATGAGAGATCAACCTGACGCGTTTGCGCCCCGCACGCCGCGCAAGGGCTTCTATGAGACTGCGTCGATCACGCTGATCGCCGGCGTGTTGGCGCTTGGCTGCACCGTCACCGATAGGGCGCCTCCGGAGCGGACACGGCAGGATGCCTCGGCGCGCCCGGCGCCTGCCTCGGGGGAGTTCGCGGTTTCCCAATCCGACGAGCCCGTGCGCAAGCGATGGGTCGAGCACATGGCGCTCGAGCGGCGTCCGGTGGCCGGTCGCGTCGATGAGGAAGGTTCGAAAGGGTCGCGCGACGCACCCTCGGCAAGGACCCAAACCGCGGCGCCGCTCGGCAAAGCGCTTGTTGCGGGGCAGAGCGTCAAGCACAGCACCCGGGCGCGTCGCCGCGCGCAGCGCCCCGACGTTTGGCGGGCCGCGGAGTTGCCGGACCGCGAGCGCTATGCGGCCTTCGAAGCGAACGGCGTGAAGCGGGTATCGGAGCATCCGGTGTCCACGTTCAGCATCGACGTGGATACGGGTGCCTATGCCAACGTCCGCCGGTTCCTGCGCGGGGGCCGTCTGCCACCGCGTCATGCGGTCCGCGTCGAGGAGTTCATCAACTACTTCGATTATGGGTATGAGGGGCCTCGCGACCAGGGTGTCCCGTTTGCAGTTCACACTGCGATTGCGCCGGCTCCGTGGGGGAAAAATCGACATCTATTGCGTATCGGCATCAAGGGCTTGGAGCTGAATCACGACGAGATCCCACCCGCGAACCTCGTCTTTCTCATCGACGTTTCCGGATCGATGGAGGCGGCAAACAAGCTCCAGCTCTTGAAGCCCGCGCTGCAAGGGCTTGCGCGTCGTCTGCGGCCTGAGGACAGCGTGGCGATCGTCGTCTACGCTGGGGCCTCCGGGGTGGTGCTCGAGCCCACCGCCGGTGGACATCTCGGGCGCATCGGGTCGGCCCTCGCGGCGTTGACCGCGGGCGGCAGCACCAACGGCGGGAGCGGGATCCGTCTGGCTTACAAGGTTGCGCGCAGCGCCTTCAAGCCCGGCGGGATCAACCGCATTATTCTGGCAACCGACGGCGACTTCAACGTGGGCACGAGGCGTATCGACGCGCTTGAGGATCTCGTCCGCCGGGAGCGCGAGGGCGGTGTTTCGCTCACCACCCTCGGATTTGGCGCAGGAAACTACAACGAACCGCTAATGGAGCGCCTGGCAAACCTCGGTAACGGCAACTACGCCTATATTGATTCGTTGCACGAGGCGAATAAGGTCCTTGGTCATCAGATGGCGGGCACCCTCGCGACCATCGCGAAGGACGTGAAGATCCAGATCGAGTTCAACCCGGCTGTGGTTTCCGAATACCGCCTGATTGGCTATGAGAATCGTGCGTTGGCGCGGGAGGACTTTGGCAATGACAAGGTTGATGCCGGTGAGATTGGTGCGGGCCACCGAATGACCGCCCTCTACGAACTTGTATTCGCCGGATCGGGTGGGGAGCGGAGCCCGCCGCTTCGCTATGGAGGCAAGAGACCGGAGGCGGCTTTCGGCAGCGAACTCGGCTACCTGAAGCTTCGCTACAAGGACCCCGGTGGCGATATTAGCCGGTTACTTTCGTGGGCGCTCGACAAAGGCGGTGTGCTTGGGAGCTTGGGCGCGGCCGACCCGGATTTCCGGTTCGCGGCCGCGGTGGCGGGCTTCGGGCAATGGTTGCGGGGAGAAGCAGAGATCGGCGGCTTCGGACCGGTGGAGATCGAGGCGCTCGGGCGCGGCGCGCTGGCGAGCGACGTGCAAGGCTACCGGCGGGAGTTCCTCAGTCTGGTTTCGACCGCGGCAACGTTGCAAGGTGAATCTACGCAAGCGCACAAGGTGCGTAAGGCGGTTGAACTTTCCCAACGCACGCAGTAGGGGCCGCACCCGGCCATGACCGGTGAGCTACCCGGGCGTGGCTGTCGCGGCGTGCGCGGGCGGTTCTGTTATTGTTGTGGCGAGTCCACATGGTAGGCACGAATGACCCAGCTCAGCGTCAACTTGAACAAGGTGGCCCTGCTTCGAAATCAGCGTGATGTTGGCTATCCCAGCGTGGTGGAATTTGCGCGCATCGTGATCGCCGCTGGCGCCGATGGTGTCACGGTGCATCCGCGTCCGGATGAACGACACATTCGCCGTACCGATGTCTATGACCTTGCGGAGGTGGTGGCGCAGTCCGAGGTGGAGCTCAATATCGAAGGGAATCCCACCCCGGACTTTCTGGCACTGGTCGAGGAGGTGAAGCCCGAGCAAGTTACGCTGGTGCCCGACGATCCCAATCAGTCCACGTCCGATCATGGGTGGGACCCCGACGAACCGATCTCGAAGCCGTTGCCCGAGATCGTTTCCCGGCTGCAGGCGGGGGGCATGCGGGTCTCGCTGTTCATGGATCCCGACGTTGCCATGATCGAGCGCATCCACAATACGGGCGCCGATCGTATCGAGCTCTACACTGGTCCGTGGGCCGAAGCATTCGGCGGTGCCGATGCGCAAGACGTGCTTGCGCAGTTTGAGGCTTCAGGTGCCGCTGCCGGTGCATTGGGGCTGGGGCTGAACGCGGGGCATGATCTCAATCTCGAGAACCTGGATCGCTTCCTCGGTGCGGTTGCTGGAGTCGAGGAGGTGTCCATCGGGCACGCCATTACCGCCGATGCCCTGAAGATGGGGTTCGCACAGGCTGTGGCGGCCTATCAGGACATCCTGAAGCGGCAACGTTAAACCGCCAGAGCAAGCACCCCTCGACGCATCCGGTCAGCGCCTGGATAGCTAGTCCGCGGCAGTGGATCTGGAGCTTGGCGGCGTGCGGAACTGAAGCGCGGCGAGACGCGCATAAAGGCCCTCTTGGTCGAGTAAGGTTCTCGGATCGCCGATCTCGACGATGCGCCCTTCGTCCATGACCGCGATACGGTCGGCGCGCTGCACGGTGGCTAGCCGGTGCGCGATCACGAGTGTCGTCCGGGCCGCCATCAGCTCGTCGAGCGCGTCGTGAACAAGTCGCTCGCTTTCGGCGTCTAACGAGGCGGTGGCTTCGTCGAGCAGCAACAAAGGCGCGTCCTTCAGAATGGCCCGAGCGATCGCGATGCGCTGGCGCTGTCCCCCGGAGAGCTTGATTCCCCGCTCGCCGAGTTGCGTTTCATATCCTTGCGGCAAGGCCTCGATGAACTCGCTTGCCCCGGCCGCCTGTGCCGCCGACCGAATAGCTTGCGCAGTGGCGTCGGGATCGCCGTACCGTAGGTTCTCGTAGACCGATTCGGCGAAGATCACGGTTTCTTGCGGCACGCTGGCAATTTTTCTGCGAAGGGCCTCTGGATGGAACGTCGTGATGTCGATGCCATCGAGCGCAATGTGGCCTCCGGCGAAATCGTAGAATCGCATTAGCAGCTGGAACACGGTGGTCTTTCCGGCGCCCGAAGGGCCGACAAGTGCGACGGTCTCCCCGGGCTGAATCTCAAGATCGAAGCCGTCGAGCGCCGGGCGGTCTTGCCGGGACGGATAGGCAAACGAGACGTCGCGGAATGCGAGCCGACCGTCGAGCGCATCGGGCAAGGGCCTTGGGCTCGACGGGATGCGCACCGTCGGCTCCACAGCGAGGAGCTGCATCAACCGCTCGACGGCACCCGCGGCGCGTTGCATCTCGCCCCACATCTCGCCGAGCGCGGCGCTCGCGCCCGCTACCATGAGCGCATACAAGAGGAACTGGCTCAACTCACCGGGCGTCATACCACCCTCGATCACCGCTCGTGCGCCGAGCCACAGCACGAACACGACGGAGCCGAATACCACCGAGACTGCGGTTGCGGTGAGAATGGACCGCGCCTTGATGCGCTCGAACGCGGCGTCGAGCGATCGGTCGATGGCGGCGAAGAACCGTTTGATCTGCAATCGCTCCAGGGCCAGGGTCTGCACTGTGTGCACTGCGCTCAGGGTTTCCCCGGCAATGCCGCTCGTGTCGGCAATGCGGTCCTGGGTTGTCCGCGAGAGTCGCCGAACCCGGCGTCCGAACACGAACAGCGGGACCA
>Ga0310344_10004523_pt1 | contig 10331 bp, 8 predicted proteins | sample HC15DNA20200_MG_FD_203801 | JGI IMG/M metagenome (GOLD analysis project Ga0310344, IMG submission 203801) | Marine microbial communities from station ALOHA, North Pacific Subtropical Gyre - HC15-DNA-20-200_MG | ecosystem: Environmental > Aquatic > Marine > Oceanic | place: Pacific Ocean: North... | reverse complement strand
CTTGCCGGTCCGAAGAAACGATCTGGAGGATCGAATCGACGCTGTCGCTGGGATTCGTGATTAGGACGTCGGTTCGGGTCACGAATTGTTTTAGGCGTTGCGATACTTTTCTACGAGGGCTGATTGATGGCCTCGTCTCTCGAACGAGGGCATCACCAAGTCGTTCGAGAACTTCGTGTTTCCGCTCAGACGTTCTAACGGGCGTACCGTCATCTTCCAGCACGATGTAGGAGTTGAAGCAAAAATCGCTTGCGCTGGTGGCAATACTGGCGGCGACGACGTGTAGACCCAGGTGGTCGAGCGTTACCACGCTGTCGGCAAAGAGATGCGCCCGGTTACGGCAGTATAAGAATATTTCCGTCGCCCCTTCTGCACTGACTTCACCAACTACATCTAAAACCAGGATAAGTGGACCGCTTTGTTCGTCGTCGTAATTGCCAATCTCATTGGTGATATGAGCAATTTGTACGCCCGAGTGTCGTAGGAAAAAGTCGTGGCCAGGGTCGTTCCAAATGCTCTCAGCTTTGCCTGCTGCCATTCCTTGCTCGGCCAACACCGAATACGCCGTCGCTTTACGGTCGTTGATGTAATCGATTCGCATCGCGGGATTGGAAAAGCCTCGCTGCAGAGCTTTTTTCGTTTCAAAGTAGAGACGGCGCATCAGCGTCGCACGCCAGCTGTTCCATAGCGTGGGGTTTGTAGCGGTAATATCGGCAACGGTCAGGGTGTAGAGATAATCGAGTCTTTCCTCCGACGCTACTTTTTGGGCGAATTCGATTACAACTTCGGGGTCGTGAATGTCCTTGCGCTGCGCAGTCGTCGACATATCCAGGTGGTTGCTTACAAGCCAAGCAACCAATTCGACATCGCCGGGAGGTAATTTGTGGCGTTGGCAAAATTCGGTTACATCGATCGACCCTAGCGCTGAATGATCACCTCCACGCCCTTTGCCGATGTCGTGAAATAGCCCAGCTATGTATAACAATTCGATCTTGGGTAGATTGTTTGCAGTTCTCCAAGCGACAGGAAAATCGTCTCGAGTTGTTCCTTGGTGAAATCGTCGCATGTTGCGGATCACCATCATCGTGTGGGCGTCGACAGTGTAGATGTGAAAAAGGTCATGCTGCATTTGACCGATCACCTGTCCGAACTCGGGGATATACCGTCCTAGAACGCCGTAGCGTCGCATTCGAGTCAGCTGACTGACGAGCGTGTAGGGTGCTCTCAACAGGGCAATGAATAAACTAGTGACCTGAGGATTTCGACGAAAATCGTTGTCGATGAGATCTAAATGTCGACGAATAAGGCGGATTGTCGTCGCCCTAACGCCGGCAATGTCCGTTCTATTTGCCATGATCACGAAAATCTCAATTAGGGCAGGTGGATGCATCGTGAATACATCATCGGACGTCACTTCGATGTAATCGTTGTGGATCTGAAATCTTGGATTTACCACCTCGATCTTTGGTCGGCGGGCCGATTGAGCGATTGCTTCTTCGAAGTGCTGGAACAGAATATCGTTTACTTCGCGAAGCTCTAATACATGGCGATAATAGTCGTTCATGAATATCTCGACCGCGAGCATTCCCTCTGAATCGACATAGCCGAATCGTTTCGCAAGCTCGCGTTGGTGATGAAATAGCAAGCGGTCCTCTCCGCGCGCAGCCAACAAGTGCAGTCCAAAGCGCACCATCCACAGAAATCGACGACCATCTTCTAGCCAATCGCATTCGAGCTTTGTCAAAAAACCCAATCGAATCAGTTCTGTCAAACGGGAAGTTTCTAAGTGTCGCTGGGCGATCCAACTGATCGTTTGAATATCTCTCAACCCGCCTGGTGACCCTTTGATATTTGGCTCCAGGTCGTATTCGACGTGGTTAAATCTGGCATGACGATCGGATTGCTCAGCGCTCTTAGCTTCAAAGAAGCGTGAACTGGGCCAGAAATTTTTTCGATCCAAGAAACGATTCAGTTTCGAGGCGAGAGCCTGTGATCCTGCGAGATAGCGACGTTCATAAAGAGAAGTAACCACCGACGCATTCTTCGATGCTTCCGAGCGGCATTCGCTGATGGTGCGTACACTATGGCCAATATCGAGTTTCAGATCCCAGAGCAATTGAACGAACTGCTCGATATCTGAGTCTTTTAGACGAACGTTTTTGACAAGTATGAGCAGGTCGATATCGGAGTATGGGTGTAACTCACCACGGCCGTACCCGCCAATCGCGAGTAGGGCGACGTCTTGTTTGTATTCGAACCAGTGTTGCCATATTTCTGCCAGAAACGCGTCGATGAAACCGGACCTTTCCCGCACAAGCGTCTCGGCATCCTCGCCCTCCCAGAACCGTTTGGCTAAGACGTCCTCTGCCCGCGCGATTCGTCGTTTGAGCCCGGCAACGTCGACCGGAGACGGGTCAGGCTTCTTTTTCTTCATCACGTAGGGTCATGACTTCAGCTCCTCGGTCTGTGACCAAGATAGTGTGTTCCCACTGAGCGGACAGTTTGTGATCCTTGGTAACAACCGTCCAATGGTCTGGTAGAAGTTTTACGTGACGCTTCCCCGCATTGATCATCGGCTCGATAGTGAAGGTCATCCCAGATTGAATTTCTAGTCCTACCCCGGGACGTCCATAATGAAGAATTTGAGGCTCGTCATGAAAACGGTCACCAATGCCGTGGCCGCAAAATTCCCTAACCACAGTGAAGCGGTTGGCTTCAGCGTGTTGTTGGATCGCGTGCCCTATATCGCCGAGATGTGCGCCTGGATGAACTTGTCGAATACCACGGTATAGACATTCTTGAGTTACTTTGACGAGTCGTTGCGCGAGTACACTCGGTTGGCCTACGAAATACATCTTGCTCGTGTCGCCGTGAAATCCGTCTTTTATCACGGTCACGTCGATGTTGACGACGTCGCCCAATTTGAGAGTTTTTCGTTCGGTTGGAATACCGTGACAGACGACATGGTTGACGGATGTACAGATTGACTTTGGAAACGGGGGCTGACCAGGAGCGTTGGAATAATTCAGAGGCGCGGGTATACATGCGAGGTCGTTGACGATGAAATCGTGGCATCGCTTATCAAGCTGCTCCGTGGTCACTCCTGGGTTTACGTATTCGCCTATCATCTCGAGGACCTGCGCAGCCAGTCGACCCGCAGTTCGCATTTTTTCGATTTCGTCTCTGGTTCGAAGACGCACGGTCATGTTCTTTCCCGCAATGGTTTGGGTTGGTTATTGGGAATTATGGTATAAAGCGCGCCCCGCCATAAAGGACAGCGTGCAGAGCTGCTTTCGTTTGGCGAAATTGACTGCCGTGCGGTAATAACGACGTTGCGGGTGGCCTTTGCTTCAATCTTTGGCATGGGCGGATTCAGCGTTTCGCACGGTTTGTGCGCATTATGCGTCAACAACCCAAGGACAACTTAATGACTGAAATTACGATGCGAGACATGTTGGCGGCCGGTGTGCACTTTGGTCATCAGACACGCTATTGGAATCCAAAAATGTCACCGTACATTTTCGGGTCTCGAAACAGTATCCATGTGATTAACCTAGAACGGACTCTACCAGCGCTGGAGGAATCGTTGGCATATGTTCGTTCGCTCGCTGCGAGGAAAAAGAAGGTCCTCTTCGTGGGCACGAAACGAGCCGCCGCAAAGGTGATACGTGAGCAAGCAGAGCGGGTTGGAATGCCATATGTGGATCAACGTTGGCTTGGCGGAATGCTTACTAACTATAAGACCATCCGACAGTCAATACGGCGCTTGACGGACCTAGAGGAGCAGGCTGAAGCCGGCAATCTAGAGCTTCTAACCAAAAAGGAAGCGCTGCAGAAGCGCCGTTTGATGGCGAAGCTCGAACGCAGTCTTGGAGGCATTAAGCAGATGGGCGGGCTTCCTGATGCGTTGTTTGTAGTCGATGTAGAGTTCGAGCGAATAGCGGTTAGTGAAGCAAACAAGCTCGCGATTCCCGTAGTTGGTGTGGTCGATACCAATAGTGATCCGGAAGGAGTCGATTACGTGATCCCCGGCAATGATGATGCGATTCGTGCCGTCAGGTTGTACGTTACGGCGGTCGCCGATGCCATTCTAGACGGCAAGAACCAAGGGTCTGAGGATATAGGCATTGACGAATTTGTTGAGGTTGAAGCGACCGAGGAACCTGATGAGGTAATCGCAGATGTTCTTCCAGAGGCGATCGACGATCCTGGGCCAGTAGACCAAGACCAAGAAACGAATACAGTGGTCGAAGCCCAACCTGAAACGAGTGGCGGCGACGAGTTGGATGAGAACCCTTTAGCGACTGATAAGGAGCTCTGAGATTGTCCGACATGTCTAAGATCAAAGAGGTCAGGTCTCGTACTGGGGTCGGCTTTGGCGATTGCAAGAAAGCGCTTGATGACGCTGGCGACGATATCGAAAAAGCGATCGAGATCATACGCAAGCAAAGTGCAGTGAAAGCCGCTAAGAAGGCGGACCGAACTGCGGCTGAGGGGTTGCTTGCCATGCGCATTTCAGAGAGTGGTGATTCGGGTGCGATGGTTGAGGTCAATTCGGAAACAGACTTCGCTGCGCGCAACGAACGGTTTGTTGAGTTCGCTAACGCGGCGGTCGATTGGGTTTTAGAGCACGGGGAAGACCAGATGGAGGGGCTTGAAGAAGCTCGGGAACAGCTTGTGCAGATAATTGGAGAAAATGTCTCCGTCCGGCGAGCAGTTCGTTTTGCCAGTCACGACGGTGAGGTGGGCGGTTATCTGCACGCCAACGATAAGCTTGGTGCGCTAGTTGAAACTCGTGGCGCGGACGATTTGCTCGGAAGGGAAATTGCGATGCATGTCGCGGCGATGAGTCCGATGGTGGTATCGAATGATCAGATGCCTGCAGACGTACTGGGGGCGGAACGCAAAATATACGAAGCGCAAGCGCTCGAAAGTGGCAAGCCCGAATCCATCACAAAAAAAATGGTCGACGGAAGATTACGAAAATTCGTTGCCGAATCGAGCCTTCTGGACCAAGCCTTCGTCCGAGAGCCAAGCAATAAAGTAGGTGATCTCCTCGAACAAGCCGGCGCACAGTGTGTCCGCTTTGTCCGCTTTGAAGTAGGCGAAGGTCTTGAAAAGAAGGATGAAGATTTTGCCGCGGAGGTAGCAGCACAACTTGACTAGATTTGAACCCGTGCGGACGGGCTGACGTCTCGCGATGTTCTCACTGGTGTTAGGTAAGTGTGCTTGGGAAATATTTGGCACTTCGATATGTGCCCGGATTGACCAAGATCTTGCATGGTGAGAACGTCGGCAAATGATTTGTGGTCGGAAACAGGTGTGTGATGCTTGACGAAATCAAAGAGGATGCTAGCGAACGGATGGTCAAGTCAGTATCGTCGCTAAGGAGCGCCTTTGCCAGAATTCGTACGGGTCGTGCAACACCTTCATTACTTGATGCAATAGAAGTTGAGTATTACGGCAATTCGACTCCTATAAATCAGGTCGCATCTATTACTGTTGAGGAAGCAAGGACACTGGTTATAACGCCTTGGGAAAAATCCATCGGCCCGGAAATTGAGAAGGCGATTTTGAAAAGTGATCTAGGTTTAACCCCAGCAGGCACCGGTGAAGCGATTCGGCTGCCATTACCACCGTTGACCGAGGAAAACCGCCGCGACTTAATACGACACGCGAAAAGTGATGCGGAAAATGCGCGGGTAGCCATTCGAAATGTACGACGCGATGCCATTGCTGACGTTCGCGAACTTGTCCGGGAAAAAGAATCGACAGAGGATGAAGGGCGTCGTGCTGAAGAGCAGATACAGAAAATAACGGATGCTCGTGTTGAAGAAGTCGAAAGAATATTGACCGAAAAGGAATCGGATTTGCTTGCGTTTTAGGATGCTGTTAGCGGCCCAACAACGTGGCATTGCTCAACGCCTCAAGATAGCGTTGAACCGTAACCTCTAGACCTACCTCGAGCGCGTCAGCGATGAGCGCATGACCGATCGAAACCTCGTCAATGCTCCCAATTGAACAGAACCGGGTAAGGTTGTATAGGTTTAGATCGTGCCCAGCGTTTACCCCTAAGTCGTGTTCTTTCGCGTGAGTTACGGCTTCCCGATATAACTCCCAATACTCGTCGGCTTCCTTCGATTCAACCCCGTTTTTGGCTGCAGCGTCTGCGTAAGGGCCCGTATATAGTTCTATTCGATCCGCGCCTGCATCCCGGGCCCTAGAAATTTGGTCAGGAATCGGATCGATGAATAAGCTAACTCTTATACCGAGATCGTGCGCCTTAGCGATCGACGATGAAACACGATCGAAGGCTGTGGCTTCGGAGAGATCCCAACCGTGATCTGATGTAAGCTGATGCTCGGCGTCCGGCACGAGAGTGCATTGATCCGGTTGTACTGCCTCGATAAGTTGGGGAAAACCGGGGTATCCGTCTTCTGTGGGTCCGGCTGTGGGGTTGCCCTCGATATTGAATTCCACTCCGTCGAATGCCGATACGACGGCGCTTATATCGAATACGTCTTGTGATCTAATGTGACGTTGGTCCGGGCGGGGGTGAATCGTAATACCGTTTGCACCGGCATCGATAATGAGTCTGGTCATATCGCAAAGATCGGGCCGAGATCCATCTCTCGCATTCCTTAGCCACGCGACTTTATTTACATTGACTGATAGTGCCGTCAATACTTGTTCCTTAGCCAACCATCCGAGACTGGAGAAGCCGCGTCGTTTGGCGGGGATATTTTTTAATTGATCTACTTAGGTTCTTTGATTGCCGGTTTAGGACCTGTATCGACTGGTAATTGGTGACTTCCGTGTAGGTAGAAATAACTCGAAAGGACCAAAACGAAAGTGAAAACAAAACCTGCGATTGGCTTATACGCCATCCATATTTGTTCCGAGAATTGGTAAGCGACGTAGAGATTCGCGGCTCCCATCGCGAACCAACCTGCTGCCCATCCCCAGGTGAGATGTTTCCAGGCGCGATCGGGCAATTCGAGGGCAAGAAATCTACCGAGCGCATTGCCAACGTAGTGACCATTCCCTACAAGTCGACTCCCTAAAAGCACTGTTGCAGCGCCCCAATGAAAGATGGTGGGTTTCCACTGGATGAAAACGACGTTCTGAAAAACAAGGGTCATACCCCCAAAAATCATCGCGAGCCAGAAAAATAGTCCGATCATCGCGGAAATTTTCCATCCGTAAAGTTTCATGGCGAGCACTTGTACTAAGGCACTAATCATTAACCCTGCGGTTGCCAAGTAAATATCCCACTTGCCGGTGATCGCCCAATTGCCGAAGTAAAGGACAGCGAAAACCAAACCAGGTAAAGCTTCCAGTAACTTTTTCATAGGATGGATGAGATAAAGAAGAAGGGCGTCAGGTACATCGTGGTGCAGCGGGCTTGGTGTGTAATTTGGTGATCATTTTGGGGCTGAAGCGAATATCAAGTTGAAGGTTTGGCGAGCTCATACAGTAGGCCGTCGGGAATCATCGGGTATAGCTGCTCTAAGGTCCAGTCTCGACTCCGTAATCTGAAGCGCTCTCTTTATAAATCATGGTCTGAAGTCAACGACTTACCTATAATGCATATGTTCGAGTTCGACGGACGATATTGATACATCTTGGACAATCAAAGAGCTCCCTTTGAGCAGTAATGACTCGGAACGGCGGGTCGTATCGGGAATGCGTCCTACCGGCCGCCTGCACATAGCGCATTACCACGGCGTCCTGAAAAACTGGATCCGTCTCCAGCACGAATACGACTGCTTCTTCTTTGTCGCTGATTGGCACGCGCTAACAACGCATTACCAAGAGCCTGGCGATATCGAACAGTTCACTCTCGATACGGTGATCGACTGGCTAGCGGCTGGAATCAGCCCAGGATCTTGTACGGTCTTTGTCCAGAGCCGGGTGCCGGAACATGCGGAATTACACCTGCTGCTGTCAATGGTTACTCCGAAAAGTTGGTTAGAGCGTGTACCCAGTTACAAGGACCAGATCACCAGACTGCAAGACTTCGATCTCGATACTTACGGTTTTCTTGGTTATCCGGTCCTGCAAAGTGCCGATATCTTGGTTTATCGCGCCGGTAATGTGCCCGTCGGGGCCGACCAGGTCGCTCACGTGGAACTGAGTCGAGAGATAGCGAGGCGGTTCAATCACATATACGGCCGTGAGCCACAATTTGAAGAACTCGCAGAAGCGGCAATCAAAAAGATGGGTCGAAAGCCGGCACGACTTTACGGCAAGGCGCGAAAGGATTACGTCGAGAGAGGCGATACTGAAGCCCTTGAAAGAGCTCGTGCGCTGCTTGCAGAACAGCAAAATCTCTCAATCGGTGACCGCGAGCGCCTTTTTGGATACCTGGAGGGGGGAGGTCGAATCATCCTGCCTGAGCCCCAGGCATTGTTGACCGATTCGTCGAAAGTTCCTGGTCTCGATGGCGAAAAGATGTCTAAGTCGCAAAATAACACGCTGCGGCTACGGGAAGATCCGGTCGTTGTTGAACAGAAAATTCGAACTATGCAAACGGATCCAAATCGCGTTCGACGCAATGATCCAGGGGAGCCTGGCAAGTGCCCCGTTTTTGAACTCCACGAAATCTATTCAGACCAGGATATTAAGGATTGGGTTGCGGACGGTTGTCGAAGTGCGGGAATCGGCTGCGTCGACTGCAAAGTGCCGTTAATAGATGCAATAAATGAAGAACAATCTCAATTTATCGAACGGGCAGAGCAGTTCGAAAATAATCCCGACCTGGTGCGGTCAATCATTATCGAAGGTTCAGAAGCAGCGAGAGACGTTGCGCGTGAAACACTTGACGATGTTAGAAGTGCAATAGGGATTTCATATCGATGACTGGTATTTCGGGTAGGTCAGGTCAGTCGGATGACAAGGTGTGTGAGAAGCCAATTGACGAAACGACACCGGATGCCGGGGTCGTTGCGATCGTTCAAGGGAAGGTTGTAGAACAACTTCCAAACGATCTCTATATACCTCCCGATGCGCTCCAAGTGTTTCTTGAGGCTTTCGAAGGACCTCTGGATCTATTGTTGTACCTCATTCGGCGACAAAATCTTGATGTTCTCGAGATCAAGGTTGCCGAGATTACGCAACAATACATGCAATACATTGAACTGATGTCCGTCCTTCAACTTGAGCTAGTTGGGGAGTACTTGGTTATGGCTTCAACGCTCGCCGAGATTAAATCGCGAATGTTGCTTCCCCATAATCGTGATGCTGAGGACGATGAAACTGATCCTCGAGCAGAGCTAATCCGTCGTCTTCAAGAATATGAGGTATTCAAAGAAGCTGCTGCTCAGATGGATGCCATGCCACGAGTCGAGCGAGACGTTCATGTCGCTAAGGTCGAAAGACCGGATCTGGTGGTTCAACACTCGGATCCAAGAGTGGACTTTCGTGAATTGGCGATCGCACTTTCCGAAGTCCTTAATCGGGCCGACCTATACAAACGCCATTCGGTTGTGGCGGAACCGCTCTCGGTTAGAGAGAGAATGTCGAAAGTGCTCGAACGAATAACAGAAGCCAGCAGTTTTATCGAATTTTGGGAACTTTTCGAAGTCCAGGAGGGGCGAAGGGGTATCGTTGTAACGTTTCTAGCCTTACTCGAGTTATTGCGGGAAGGCTTGGTTTATATCTCTCAAAGTGAGCCCTATTCGCCGATTTACGTAAGCGCGAGGAGCGATGCGATAGAAGGTGAGGAATGATGGAAATTGGGGAGGTGCGGAAAATCGTCGAGGCAGCCCTTTTGGTGGCTGGTGAAGCTCTCTCGGTTGAGCAATTAGAGCGACTATTTGTTGAGGGAGATCTGGATAGTGAAGAACCGAGAGCCCTGTTGAGAGAAGTGCTTGGGGAAATCGAAACGGACTGTACGGACAGGGGTTACGAGCTCGTGAGGGTTGCCTCAGGATTCAGGTTTCAAGTGCGTCAGGGTTTGTCAGAATGGATTAGTCGGCTTTGGGAACAAAAACCGCCTAAATACTCAAGGGCTTTGTTGGAAACCCTTGCGCTGATTGCTTATCGGCAACCGGCAACACGTGGCGACATCGAGGAAGTCAGAGGCGTAAGCGTTAGTACTAACATTATGCGGACGCTAATGGAACGTGGTTGGATTCGAGAGATCGGACATCGTGAAGTTCCTGGCCGTCCGGCCCTTTATGCGACGACGAGGGGATTCCTCGATTACTTTAATCTGAAGTCGCTCGATGATTTGCCGCCGTTGTCGGAGGTAAAGGCCCTGATTGAACCTGTCTTGTTCCAAGAGTCTGCTGAAGTTTTTGATGCTGTTGATGACTGTGAAACGAGAA
>Ga0310344_10004521_pt1 | contig 10333 bp, 11 predicted proteins | sample HC15DNA20200_MG_FD_203801 | JGI IMG/M metagenome (GOLD analysis project Ga0310344, IMG submission 203801) | Marine microbial communities from station ALOHA, North Pacific Subtropical Gyre - HC15-DNA-20-200_MG | ecosystem: Environmental > Aquatic > Marine > Oceanic | place: Pacific Ocean: North... | reverse complement strand
TCGATCGTCTGCCCTTCCTTAAGGCTCTCAACTTTCTTCGGAATACGACCGGTAAGGAGACGACGACCACCTGCCGGAATCGCAACGTCGGCTCCAAGGTATTCCTTGGCCCACTTGAGATTGCCTGAATGATCAGAGTGGTGATGGGTGATCGCAGCTATGCCGACTTCTTCCTGTTCGACAGCAGCAAGGTAGCCACGAAGAAACCACTGGTATCGTTCGATCGCTTCACCCGAATCAATCGTTAGCGACTGATTTTTCTCGGGCCCCACGAGATAAATTGAGGTAAAATCCGTATGCATCGGGTTATCGGCGGGTACCATGACCGCCCGAACAGATGGGCTGATTTCCATAGGTTCCTGACTTCAAATCTTGTTCGCAAACAAGACTCGACAGCTTAAACAGACGAAGTGAATCGCCGTAAATGATAGCGAACATTCATCCCCAACATCACAATTAGCTCTCGACCAGAAATGGTATTCCTGCATTGGATGAACACTCGCATGATGATGGTACCGCTAGAAGTATTTGTCCATCGTTATCTGATCCAATAATTCGCCTTCACTACCGCTTCCGAAAACACATCAACCCATAGCCAAGCAACATCGTTAACATGTCAGAGCGCGCCATGGGGTAAATGGAGTAGATCACTGCTAGGCTCGCATCCGAGACTATCGATTCGTATCAAGGCAAGGGGAAGTTAATGAGCAACGTGATCCAAGTGCACGATGATGCCCACGTTCGAATCATTCAAATGAATCGTCCGGAAAAGAAAAATGCTGCCTCCCTCGAGCTTGCATGGGGTGTGATTGAGGCTATTCGAGAGGCAATGCTTGATGATGAAGTCCGAGTCCTGGGTCTGACCGGTAGCGGCGACTCATTTTGTGCTGGCTTAGACCTAACACCAGACGAGGGACAGGAACAGCATATCCCGATGACCGAGCAGACTAACTATCTCGACGAACTCGGATGGGTAAGTCGTTTCATGCTGACGTTACGGCAAGAATGTGACAAACCGATCGTGGGTGGAATTAACGGCGTGGCAGTTGGAGCTGGCCTGTCGCTAGCAATGGCCACTGATATTCGGATTATGGCAAACAGTGCTCGTTTCCTGGCTGGCTATCCGCGTATTGGAGCTTCTCCCGACGGTGGCCTCTCCTACACATTGATGCAGGCCATCGGATACGAGCAGGCAATGAGGTTCCTGTTGGAGAACAGAACTGTCGATGCAAATGAGGCACTCCAGCTCGGCATGGTCAGCCAAGTAGTGCCCGATGATCAATTCGAAACACATTTCCACGATTATCTAAAGTCACTATCTGCACTGTCCCCATTCACTATCCGCGCTACGAAACGCGTGTTAAGAGAGGCAACGGGAGTCGACCTCGAGAAACAACTTCGCTGGGAGCTTTTCAATATAGGAAAGTCACTCAATAGCCCAGACGGACAAGAGGCACGCCAAGCATTTATCGAGAAACGACCACCGATCTTCACCGGACGAGTGAGTTAGCCAGAACTCGTTCGGTAGTCCCCGATCCCGCCAAATGAACAAAGTTTCAATAAATGTGTCCAGTAAACTAACCGTCGTCTACATATCAAGGAGCTTTCATGGACACGGTTCTCGCTGATTATCAAGACCGGAAACGTATTGAGTTCACTGCGCGCGGTCGTTCACAAGTTAACATTCGAGAGCTCACAGATGACGGCCCGATCGGATACTCATCCACCGAATTGCTGCTGATAGCCCTTGCTAATTGCACCCTCGGAGCGCTACTCGATCAAGAACTACTTCGATCTGTGCAAGTATTGCGAGCTGAAGCAACATTGACTGCACAGCGAGCCGAGCACCCTTCTCGGATTACAAAAATTGAAGTCGACATTGACCTCGAGGTCACGGACAAAAACCTAAGAAAACACCGCACAGAACTAGAAGCTCTTGCATGTACATGCCCACTTTGCAATACATTGGGAAATGTAGAGATCGTGAATCGACTGAACTTGATCGTTACTGGGGTTAGCAGCGGATAGCGTATCGCTATCCGCTCACCTCAAACTTATTGTCAGGCGAACCAGTTTATCGACAGTGCCTTAGAGGAGCTCAGTAATGACTACCGATTCTGAATCGCCACACCCCCTCCTTGTAACCACTGAATGGCTCGAACAGCACTTAGACGACCCGAATCTCGTTCTGATCGATTGCGGTGCACCTGATGCTTATAGACGAGCTCATATACCTAACGCTGTCTCGATTTCACACGACCCATTCCTCAAGGGAGCAGAGAACTCAAAACTAGTAATGCCAAAAGAGGAATTCGAGACGCTCGTAAGAGCACTAGGCGTCTCCAACAACACTTCAGTGATCGTATACGACGATAGTCCATCTATGAATGCCGCACGAGCTTGGTGGGTCTTTGAACGGTTCGGGCACAATGATCTTCGTGTGCTCGATGGTGGCATCAGTGCTTGGATAGCTGAAGGACGGCTCATGACCTCTCGTTCGACAAGTCATGAGCCTGGAACTTTCACGGCCAATATGTACGAGTCGCATCACTGTCGAATTGAAGATGTGCGTTCAGCAATTGAAGACCCTAACATCCAGATCTGGGATACGCGATCAGAAGGAGAATGGTCTGGTGAGAATAGCCGTGGAAACGAACGCGTAGGACATATACCTGGTGCGATATGGCTCGAATGGTTGAGACTCTTGCAGGAACCCCCGGTCGGACGATTCCGTCCACTAGACGAGATCCGTCAAATACTAGTCACCGCAGGTATCGATCCAGAAGCTGAAACGATCACCTACTGACAAGGAGGCATTCGCGCAGCGGTCGCTGCGTTCATCCTCCGATTGCTAGGAAACGATAATGTCCGTAACTATGACGGATCAATGAGAGAGTGGGCTAATCTCAGCGATACTCCACTCACTACCGACTGACCACATCTCGTTCGTAATCGGAAATCCGACTATGCACCCTCACCATTACAAGTCAGGTATCACTACGGGCCATGAGGAGCGAGGAAGCCTGCTCCACTACCCTCCTCACGTGCCATCCATCGATCTGATTCAGCTGCATGCAGGAAGGCAAGCACAGTCTGATTAAATAGTTCAGGTTCCTCTAGGTTAGAGGCATGCCCGGTGAGTGGAAAAATTACAAGTCCGGAACTTCGGACCTGACGCTTCAAATATAGAGCTGGTTCTAAACAGGGTTCATCTTCGTCGCCAACCAAAACAAGCGTAGGGATATCGAGCGCCTGAAGTTCCATCTCGTATTCATACAGTGGGGCACGACCACCTTGAACTCCTCGCAACGTCATTGACGAACCCAACGCAGAATGGTTCATCAGTAAACGAGCAAATTCCTCATAGGCGGTTTCATCTTTTCTCTCTAGGCGGACACGCGTAGAACCGCGAGCATAGTCATGAAGCTCCTCCATTCCACCTCGATCAAGACGTTCAGCAAGTTCTTCACACTGAGTAGCAAAAAGCTCAGGATCCGTGCTACCCGTACCGGCACCCGCAACGATTAATGATCGTGACATAGCTGGATGCTGTAAGCCAAAGTGCAGCGCGGTTGCACCACCCATAGACAGTCCACCAATATGAGCCTGAGTGATATCAAGATGGATTAAGACGGCGTGTAAGTCATCGACTGCATGTTGTTGGGTATAGGCAGATGGGTGCTCGGGTACAGCAGATGGAGGATATCCACGAGCATTGAATGCAATAACGCGATAATGCTCGGAAAAAAAATCTAGCTGCTGCTCCCAGCTTTCGTGGCTGCCTGCAAACTCGTGGCACCAGACCAGCGGATAGCCACTGCCACGCTCTTCATAGTAGATCTGGACATCGTTGTTTGACGCGTATGGCATCGCTACCCCTCAAGTTTTTCCCTCTATAAGGCATGATAATAGCCATCAACACGAGTGGTAGTAATGTTCACGTCGAACTCGGACGCCGTAAATGACAAAACCTAATCCACTGCTAAAGCTAGCTTCATCCCTGCTTCGTAATGCCCTTGTATGTGGCAAGCGAACTCAAGCGTTCCCGGTGAATAGACATCCTGGAATATCACATCAAACTCACGGCGTGCTCCTGATGGAAGATCGTTTTCCTGCACGACTGAAAGAGCAAATTGGTAAAGATCGGTAATGCTCGCCATTTCGGGATCTTTGGGCTTAGTAAGCACTAACTCATGAGCGAGCACCCCTTTATTTGTCACAATGAAATGGTAAGGCGTGCCAACCTTAAAACTTGTTAAGGAGGACTCAATACCGAATTCAGTTACAACCAGTTTCACCGTCACGGCACCAGTCTGGGCCATATGACCGGTATCAGCCGAAGCCTCCGCAAAAGGTGATCTAGAAGGCGTTCGTTCGTCAGCGCAATTGGTCAAGATCAAGAGTGCTAATAAGGCAATGACAGCTTTCAGAACCAGACCTCTCACCAAGTCTAAAATGTCCGTGAGGATGACAGAAGATGACGGGCGATTGTCTCGATGGCATCCCAATCTTCGGTTGTCGGCCTAAATCGCCGATCGATCACCAACATCCATCCTTGAAATCCGTTGGCTTGACTTTTGATTTCGAGATTTCCAATACGCGATGCCAGTGCCTTGGTCGATACATCATTAGACAAGATGTGTATCAAGTCGGTCCCGCCATCGTCGCCTTTCCAAGTCACATCAACTACTTTGCCAAACAGTGGGAATGACTTTTTCCTGATGGTCTTGATCTTGGTTTCACGACTGGTTGAGATCGGCCTATCATCTGGAATCCCCAGCACTATCCACCATCTAGGAGGACTGTGCTGACTACCATCTTTCTTTAAGATATTGATCCACTTAACCGGACTGTCGGAAATTTCTATCACGCCTAGCGACCGCTGATACCAGGAGTTATCGACCTCTTCTAGGTCACTTTTACGTTCGCTCATTTCTGCGCGTACATGTGCTGAGTTCAAGGCCTGCTGCAATTGATCTCTTGTTTTATCGCGCATTTGCTCTTTCATTCGTGAGCCTTCCTAACGCGCACGACTGCCACCGTCGACAGGGTAAATTCCCCCAGTGATATAGACAGCATCATCACTGGATAGAAATGCCACCATCGCGGCGATTTCTTCCGCTTCACCGTAGCGCTCCAGAGGAATCCGACTTTTGATCCGTTCATATTCAGCTTCTGGTTGATCAGGGTTTGTGCCGCGCTCAATGGACCGCATCATCCGTGTCTCAATCGGACCAGGGCAAACTGCGTTAACCCGAATCTGATCAGGTGCAAGCTCCAGCGCTGCTGTTTTTGTCATACCAACAACCGCATGCTTACTTGCACCGTAGGCGATTGCGAATGGTGTCCCACCAAGCCCCGCTATCGACGCCGTATTGACGATCGTTCCGCCACCTCTTTCCCTTAACGCAGGCACTACTGCCTTCATACCCAGCCACACACCCTTAACATTCACAGCCAACACCTGCTCGAATGCCTCTTCCGAATAATCTGTTAACGGCACTCTCGGTCCTTCAATACCAGCATTGTTGAAGAAGTGATCGACACCACCGAAATGTTCGCATGCAGCCGCAACATAGCCTTCGACCTGATCGGCGTACGTTACATCTGCCACATGAATCAACACTTCGCCTTCTAACTGTTGAATCGCCACAGCCGTTTCTTCTAGCCCCGATTTATCAAGGTCAACAGCAACCACCTTTGCACTCTCCGCTGCAAAGCGCAGCGCTGTTGCTCGACCGATACCACCTCCAGCGCCCGTAATCACAACTACGTGATCTTGAAATCGTTCTTCCATCGTCCGCTCCAATGCTTCACCGGTGTCTTTGACTAAAACACCCATATTTTGACTATGCATCGATATGCAACAAAGTTTGTTCGCGAAGTTCGTAGTCTAGTAATAAGCAGCGAAATTGGTCATCAAAACAAGTCTAGAGATGGCAGAATATCTGAGACATGGTTCCGAAGCCATGAGTGCCAGGGAATGTACTGGAGCGGGAGATGGGATTCGAACCCACGGCATTCTGCTTGGAAGGCAGACGCTCTACCCCTGAGCTACTCCCGCTCACAAATAGCAGAGTATTCTACAAAGCTTACAAGCCCTAGCCCTTTTCTCAATTCGCACTATAGAGATAAGTTAATTCTTAGCGGAACTGGATGGCAACAACTAACAAAGTTGGGATGGCAACTAATGACCACTGCACCGGAAATCGAGCATCAGGTCGAGGCGTACCTTGTGGACGAAGACAGTCCTGATATCGAAAATCCTATCCACTCAACTGAGGTGGCCAAACAGTTCGGCTTTAGCGGGCCACTAGTCGGTGGCGTCACCGTTTGGGGTTGGGCCACACCGACCATTATCGAAGCCGTCGGTGAGGATTGGCTGAACCATGGCTGGGCCGAGTTCGCTTTCCGACAACCTACGTACCCAGGCGATATTCTCACGATTCGTGCTGAGCTAACCAAAGACGCCGGTATATGGGCGATTACGATGAGTAACCAAGAGAACGTCGACTGTGTGCGAGGTACCGTGGGTCTTGGAGATGCTGACTGGCTTCACGAGCTCTCAATACCAAAAGTGATGACAGCGGCTGCAGCGCCTGATCCCAAAATGCCATTAGTTCTCGATACAGCACCCGTTGGCAAGGATTTTCTCCCGTTACCAATCGACGCTACTGCTGATTTTGCTCGCACGTTTGCGCTAGAAGACCAGCACTCTGATGATCCGCGGTTTATCGGTGAAAATCCGCTGCTGCACCCATCTTGGACAGCTGGTTGGGCGGAGGCAGTGTTACGCCACAACTTTCACATAGCTATGTCCATGCATACCCGGAGCCGTATCCAGCACCTCGCAAAAATCCCTGCCGGACAGATTGTTACTGGCGGTGCACATTTTCTCGAGGCGTACGAGAGGCATGCCCACCACTTCGCTAACTTCGACGTGCTCGTACGTGGGGAAGACGAAAAAAACTTGGCACAAATGCGTCACTGGACTGTGTTCAGAATTGCCACCCCCGAGGAGCGTGCAGCAGCAGAGAAGTAGTCGACAACCACACGACCCAAGCTGTTCCAAACTAGTGATTCGGACCGCGCTGCATCGGTTGTGGTTGCCAACGATAAAGGTCTGAGTTCTGTAATGTTTGCGGATTGACTGCACTTCGCGGCCATCGACCTTGGAGGACAAGGGCGATCTCTTGTCCGAGGCGGCGACGAGTCTCTGGCATCATTCTTGAGGTTGCCGATGCTATGTGTGGAGTAACGATCACATTATCCATCTGAAATAGAGGATTCTCAGGATCAGCTGGTTCCATCTCGAAAACATCTAGACCAGCACCGGCGATCTCTCCTTGCTGGAGAGCATCGATCAGAGCCGCTTCATCCTGACTCGGACCACGACCTGCATTGATGAACATCGCACTCGGTTTCATTGCTTTGAATTGTTCTTTACCCATGATGTGATGAGTTTCTTCGTTAAGTGGACCGTGATTCGATACAAAATCAGATCTCGCGAGAAGATCGTTAAGTCCAACCGGTTCAACACCAGCATTTGTCATTTCTGTCTCGGCAACGTACGGATCATGAGCTATCACTCGCAATCCAAAAGCCTGACCACGCCGAGCGACAGCGCGACCGACGTTTCCAAAAGCGATTAAGCCTAATGTCTGACCATAGAGACGTGGGAAGTTCCGCATATGAGGATGCCCCTCTGCCCATCTGCCGGCACGAATCCAAGAACGCATTTCATACAGATGACGGTGCGCACCAAGAAGTAATGCCATCGTGTGATCTGCTACTTCTTCGATGAAGACATCTGGAACATTGGTGACAGGAATTCCATGGCGTGTCGCAGCCTCAACATCAACACGGTCGGTCCCAACGCTCCCACAACCGATCACCTTACAATTCTCTAATCCGGCGATAATGTCAGCGTTGATCATCCGGCCCCGGGCAATAACTGCTTGAGCATCCTTCGCCATCTCGATGAACTCTTCATCCGAATTGGCTGGTAATTCGACTATCTCTGCACCAATCGGGCTAAGAGATTCGTTCTCATAGCTATAGTCAGAGACAGCTAAGTTGAATGATGACCCACCAGCTTGCATCTCTTCCTGTGGCTTCTGAATAGCCACTGTGTATCGAGAATTAGTCGTCATTCCTGACCTCCGATGAAACGTCTACGCAAACGATACCTATTCCTAAACAAGTAATTGCGCGTGATGTTACTGAACATGTGGTTTATGCGCGTCCGGAGTAGACAAGCGATCAATCTCACAGGTTCCGTTACTCTAACGACGCATATTCTTATGAGCCCCGAAGGAGTAGGCGCATGCCAACCGTGGAAACAGTACTAGGCCCCGTAGAAGCATCTAACCTGGGTTTTACATTAAGCCATGAGCATGTCCTCGTTGACTTCGGGAACGAAATTCGACATTACCCATGGATGTTCGACTTGCGTGCCACACGTGAGGTGCTCACACGCGAACTATCTCAGGCAAAGGCGGGTGGGGTCGATTCCATAATTGACTTGACGACACCGGATCTCGGGCGAAATGTGAGCTTCGTCGAAGAAATCGCACGAGCAAGCGGTATGCAAATCATCGTGGCGACGGGGATTTGGCGTGACATCCCGCGCTCATTTTGGGCGCGCGATCCTGACAGCATTGCCGACATCTTTATTCGTGAGATCGAAGTCGGGATCGCCGACACTACGATCAAGGCAGGAGCAATTAAGGTCGCGAATGACATCGGGGGAGTCACACCGGAAGGAGAGCAAATTCTACGCGGAGCTGCCCGTGCCTCGATCCAGACAGGCTGTCCAATCAGCACACATCACTGGGCGCCGGAAGAGGTAGGCCGACAGCAGCTGAAAATATTCGAGGATGAAGGCGTACCTCCTCATCAGGTCTGCATTGGTCACAGCGCTGACACCGATGATGTGGACTATCTCGAGGACTTGCTAGAGGCAGGAGTCTATCTGTCTTTGGATCGATATCCCGGCTTGGGAAGTACTGCTCTACCCTGGGAGACGCGAAACGCTACCGTTCAATCCTTAATCCAGCGTGGATGGGTTGAGCGCTTGATGCTTGGACATGACTATGCACCTCAGCCAGTTCGCATCGGAACGAATCCGGTCGCCAATGACCCAACGCGCTACCTGTTTGTGTCGACAACCGCGATTCCGGCACTTATTCAGTCTGGCGTAACAGAAGGGCAAGTAAACACGATGATGAGAGATGTCCCTCGACGGTTCTTAGCCGGAGAGAATTAGAAGATTCGACAGTATCTCCAATAGACTGGATGGTGAAGCAATGCCTCAGGAGTATCAAGCAACAGATTCAGCAACCGGGATCGAAGTCTCGATCACCGGAGAATTTCCTTCTGATCCAGACGATCGAGTACGAATCGCTCGTACTGCAAATCTATTCACACGCCTGATGGCTACGATTCTTTCGACTGAGAATGAATATGAACGACGTGAAAGATTCAAAGCGATTGAGACTCAACTCGAACTGGCAGATGCATTAATTCGGAACGCTGGAGACGAAGTGCAGGAACTGATCCGTTCCACACTAACTTCGATGGGACTCACCGACGAACAGCTGAAAGAGGCGCAAGATCAACTGCGGTCGCAGCTCGAATCGATCGGTAGTGACCCTTCAGCTCTCGATACACTTTTTGGAGACGGCTCACTGGAAGACATCGATTTTGATGGTGGCGATCAACCACCGGAGAAACGTACATCCGACGATCAGCCATTTGCTCCTCTAACCTAAATGGTTGGAACATCTTGCAATGAACATCCAAGGCTGCTCTTCCGATGTGCATAACCTTGAGTTGAGAGGCCATACCCTGAGCGATACGATAGGCAAGTAGCTAGAACGTACATTCGTACTCTGTCTGATGAATCGCGCCTATCGCTTAATCGCTTTCCGATCGCTGTCTGCGAGGACCTGTTTGCCCCTTGATCGCATCATTGTCACTGGTGCTCGTGAGCACAACCTTAAAGACATCACCGTTGAGATCCCTCGGGATAAGTTGGTAGTGATCACTGGCGTATCAGGGTCCGGTAAATCCTCTCTCGCATTCGACACGATCTACGCAGAAGGGCAGCGCCGTTATGTCGAATCCCTTTCAGCTTATGCTCGACAATTCCTAGGGTTAATGGAGAAGCCGGATGTTGACTACATAGACGGTCTATCTCCAGCGATCTCTATCGACCAAAAAGGCGTTTCCAAGAATCCACGATCTACAGTTGCAACGGTGACCGAGATTTACGACTACTTGAGGTTGTTGTATGCACGAGCCGGAACACCACATTGCCCAACCTGTGACC
>Ga0310344_10004520_pt1 | contig 10333 bp, 4 predicted proteins | sample HC15DNA20200_MG_FD_203801 | JGI IMG/M metagenome (GOLD analysis project Ga0310344, IMG submission 203801) | Marine microbial communities from station ALOHA, North Pacific Subtropical Gyre - HC15-DNA-20-200_MG | ecosystem: Environmental > Aquatic > Marine > Oceanic | place: Pacific Ocean: North... | reverse complement strand
AGACCCTGCGGCCCCTGATGTTCACCTCTTTGTCCGGCTCCCAGTCACCCATGCCGAACAGGTGCGAGACCACGCGCGTACCAGGCTTTAAGTCCTGCCATAGCTTCGGGCGCAGTTCGAGGTTGACACTTGTCAGCAGGTACAGCACGACCACGGTGGCCTCGCCGATGTCGGCGTCGAACAGATTCCCCTCGACAAAACGGACCCGATCCTGGACACCTGCTTCCTTCGCATTGGCGGTCGCTTCTTCGATTCTCTCGGGGTTGATGTCGTAGCCCACACCCCTTGCGCCACGATCCCGGGCGGCCGCGATGACGATCCGCCCGTCTCCACAGCCAAGGTCATAGACAAGATCGGTGCTGTCGACGCGACCCAGTTCCATCATTGCATCAATCACTTCGGGAGGCGTGGGGGCGTAAGGAACGTCGCCGCTGGCGCCGTAGTCCTGCGCCACCACCGGCGCGGTGGTCAGTAGCATCAGACAGGTCAACCGCAAACCCAAGCGAATACGCATGCGAGGCACCCTACCACATGGGTCCCTTTCCGCCGTCAGACTCCTAGCTAGACCAGCACGGGTAGAGGGGGTAGGCAACCTAGTGAATCATAGACGCCCGCTCCTCTGGCAGGCTCGGTCGTCCCGGCTGCAGGTCTAGTTCCTTCGCAGAGAAGGAGCCGGACTGCTTCAGTGATCCGACTGCTTGACGACCTGGTCGAAGATCTCTTGCTTGCCCCTTGCGAGAACAGCCGCAGCTAGAACATCAGGCACACGACACCACAGATTTCGAGCTTCTCGAGACGAGGACGACCAAGAGCGATCGGACGCGGCCGATTCCGTTCGACCCGACTGGCGAGATTCTCGGAGGGGCGACGGTTCTGTTCAGTGAGGCGTGTCACCTTCGCGCAAGTGTCTATTTGTCTACCTGCGGGATTCCCCGGTGGAATGACGCGATCGCGAGATGCGAAAAGAGTGGTGCCGAGGGGCAGAATCGACGACGCAGCAGAGGCCCTCACGCCGCCCGAATCTCGGTTGCGCTTCGGGTCGTCCAAGTACGGTCGAATCCCGTTGGGGACGCCAAGTTCTTGCCCGAGCAAGATTCACGGAAGCGGTACGAGGCGCTTCAGCTCTTCGAACCAGTTCTCGACCAGGACCAACGTCGTGCTCGTGCCACGAAGGCAACTACGGGCTGCTCAACATCCTCAGAGGCGCGCGCGCCGAAGACCTGACGAACGACGGCGACCAAGTAGGCCCAGTAGGCGATGATGTGAGGCTCCCCGTGCCGTTCACGGCGAGCGCGGCGAGAGCGGTTCGATCCTGAGCAGGGCTCCCGGGTCGTAGTCCGTCAAGACGTAGAGCAACCCGTCCGGACTCTGGCGCACGTCGCGGATCCGCTGCTTGAGATCATCGAGCAACCATTCCCGAGGCCCGAGCCAGCCGTTCTCGCCGATGGCGATACGCTCCAGACGCTGGTTCTTCATGACCCCGACGAACAGGCTACCCTTCCACCCGGGAAACCGATCACCCGAATAGAACGTCATTCCCGACGGACCGATTGTGGGGGTCCAGAAGATGACCGGCGTCTCCATGCCTGGCATGTGCATCGTGTGGGCGTCAAGCCGGCCGGCGGCCTCGCCGAGCGCGCCAACCCCGCCAATGAAGTCTCCCGAGTAGTCGCGTCCAAGACCCACGAGCGGCCAACCATAGTTCGCGCCGGCGTTGAGAATGTTGACCTCGTCGGCACCTGCCGGGCCGTTCTCGTGCGCCCAGATCATGCCAGTCTCCGGGTGGACGGTCAGCCCGAGCATGTTCCGGTGTCCCATCGTGAAGATCTCCGGCTTGTAGCCGGCGTGGTCGACGAACGGGTTATCTTCCGGAACCGTGCCGTCGTCTCTGAGACGCAGAAACTTGCCGCCGTGGCTGTCTGGCTCCTGGGCGCGAGCGCCCCTGGCTCGGGCGTACTTGCCTGAGGCGGCGGGGGCATTCGGAGCCCCCACCCCCAGGTAGAGCAGGCCGTCCAGGCCGAACACTATCCGCGACGCCTGCGTCATGGAAATGCTGTCGTCCATCAAACTGTCGGCCACGAAGATGTCAGTGCCATCGACGAGCGCCGAGCCGTTCCATCGCGCTCGCCAGACGGCGCTCGTCGTGGTCAAGCCCGTGGGATTGGGCTGTATCAGCCCGTCCGGAACCAGCGCCGACAGCGGCTCGGTGCCCGGCGCCAGGTCCGGACCCTGCTTCGTGTACGAGAGGTAGACCAACTGGTTCTCGGCGAAGCGCGGATGGAGCGCAATGTCCATGAGCCCACCCGTCCTGACCGCATGTACCCGGGGCACCCCGGCAATCGGCTCCGGATCGAGCACGCCGTCGCGAACAATCCGCAACTGCCCGCCCAACTCGGTCACCAGCAGGCTGCCGTCGGGGAGAAAGGCGAGACTCCAGGGCTTAGCAAGATCCTTCGTCACCACGACCACCCGGAACTGAGCGCTGTTCGTCCGGTAGGTCCATGGCCCGTCGCCCAGAGGCTCGAATCGTCCAACCTGAGCCCGCGCAGGAACGGCACCGACCATCACCACGACGACACCCAGCAGCCAGACGGCACGAATGACCCGCAACGATCTGAACTTCATGTGACGGTCCGCGATCCTCGACAGTTAGGCGCAATATTGACGATGCTGAGGCTCATGCTTCTGATTCTCAGCCAACAACGAACAGGAGTCCCCTCCTGGAGCGAAGCCCGCTACCGATAGACGCCATCTGGTGCCACGGTCGGCAGGTTGAGTTTCGGATCAGTCAATAACTCAAATAGCAGTGTGTCCGTTGCCTGAAATTCCGATTTCGTGCAGAGTTTCCATTCATCGACAAACGCAGCGCATGCGCCAGGCGAGGTGTCTCCGACTAACCCCAAGTTCGTCACTAGCCCCCAGTAGAAGTACTCGATGAAGTGCAGCTCGTAGGGATACCACGCTGTGTACCACGCTCCCTCTGGATAGACGTCCGGGTTGGTTCGAAAGTCGCCGCCCCTGGCCGCGTCCATCGCGAGCGCCAATCGAGACCCAGGAACCGGTGCAAACTCCTCAAACACCGTGGCGTACCCGACTCTTTGAATAAGTTCTGGAACGTGTTCCAGCGCCGTGTCACTCGGCTCACCACAATCTTCGCCGCAAATTGTCCCCCCCTTATTCGCAAACCTGGCCATCGTGGTTAGCTCTTGAATATAGGACAGTTCAGGACGGTCCCGCACGGCATGCCACTCGTCGGATGAATCAAGGACCAGAACGAACGTCCCATGGTCCTCTGCAATAGCGGCATTCACCTCAAGATTATCTGGCACGCCGTCTTCGTTATTGTCCAGGTATTCCGCGGTCACCGTACCCACATGACGAATCATGTCGTCTGGGTATCCCTCGAACGCCAGGATACTGACTCCAAACACCTTCATATACTTGTGGAAAATTCCGTGGAGCGGATCGCCAGCGGGAATGAGGTTCACAGACAATGACGGGAGGTCAGTTGCCTGCGCCGTGGTCACCGCCGCAGCCCCGAGTGAACTTGTAGTGGGGATTGACGTGGGGGTCGAGGTGGGGGTGTCCCCGTTAATCACGATTCCGGTTGGGTCTCTATCCGGACTCACGCTTCCAATTGGTCTTTTATACAGAATCTTTGTATGCAGCCGATCCTTCGCCGTGACCACCACAGGGTTAGGCCCCATGATCGACGGACCTGGAACAAGAGACAAGTCTGCGGTGTGCCCGGGAATAAAGCCCACAGCATGCGCTAGTTCGTGGATGTAAATCGAATTATCTGCGGCAGGTGAGCTGTGAGATTGATTGAAGCTAAGGTGGCTACCTGTCAGCGCCACCCCAGCCCCCGGACTAATCCACGTTCTTCCACCTTCTCCCGCATTGTCGAATTTGTTCGCATACATGAAACGGATGCTATTACCGCCACCGCCACTTCCATCCACGCGGGTGCCAACCGGGTGCGTCTTGGTGCGAATGACGGGATTCACCATGAAGCCACCCGTCAGATCAGAGACCAACGCGATTGCCTCGCGAGCCCGCGCTTCAAAGTACGCCGGTACCGCCTCTGCCGTCGCTTCGTATTGCTGGCCACCGTTGCCTGCAGCGCATGGCTCTACGCACCGAAATATTTGTGTCCAAATCTCAAAAGAGGGTTGGGCCAGCCATCGCGTCGTGCCTTTGCTGCCGTCACGGAAACTGTGATCGAAGAACGCTAGGTCGAATCCGTCATCCTGGGGAATTATCTCCACGTTCACGGTCGTTGCCCCGGTCATCGAGATCGAGGACTCCCGAGTGTGAAATCCAGACGCGGCCACACTAAACCGTGGCTGATCATGGAAATACTCGGGCGTACGGCGTGTCGTAGCAGCAACATGTCTATGGCCTGGCTCTGCCGCAACCACGCTATACCTGCCGTCGCTACTGGTGGTGGCCGTCGCCGTACCGACGGTCACTGTGGCGCCACTCACCGGTGCTCCCGTTACGATATTCGTAACTTGTCCAGAAAGCGTAACCGTGGACCTTGTCGGCGGTTGACTCGGAAGTCCATCGAGTGCTCCCGGTGCCCATTGCTCAACCATCTTCCGAATGTAATTACTCGGTGCGCCGTCAGTAGCCATTCCAGTCGTAATGGAGACGTTAGGAGACACCTCAAAGGGCCGTGGCACAAGATGTTGACGCAAAGAGCCTGCATCAATCTCCAGTGACCGTTTCCCATACTTACTGCTCACTATCGAGGCCTGCTCCATTGAGTGATATGCGCCACCACCTTTCACTTGGCCCACAAGCTCGCCGTCTAGATTAAAGACGCCGCTTCCACTCGAACCCGGAGAGGCTGGCAGAATATACTGCTGCGCTCCTTCATACACGGGGTCTGAGCCGATCATGCTGCCTGCTGTAACCACGAACGGACCGGAACTAGACATTAGGTAAGGATGCCCAACTGCCAACACAGGATCGTATTGGCGCAATTTGTCAGAATCGGCGAGCCTTACCGGCGTTAGGTCCATACGCTGGTTGGTTCTCAACAGCGCCACATCACCCTTGTGCCCTGAGTCGTATTCTCGTCCGTTCACATCAGTGGACACACCATCCACACTCGACTTGCCAACTAAAACAGCGCCAACATCCTGTCCGGCGTATGTGCGAAATGTCGCTTCGCTGCCCACCACCATGGTTGCCACACAATGGTCATTGGTGACGATGAGATTATTCGTGATCGCAAAGCCAGTACATAGACAGCGCGTGCTGAAATCATCGGTGCGAGCATTCTCCTCGCATATCGCACAGCCCACTTCACGGGTAAACATCAGTGTTGCCTGACGAGCAACATCAAAGGCGTCGCTGTGTAAGGCCGACTTCGGGAATCCGGACGGCGTGAAATCAGTACCCCAATCAACCACTTCGAATTTTGCACTCGCCACCGTCGCTGCGTTGGAGGGCCATGCAGGCTCGGTTTTCGCTGGTGCCGTCGGAGTGCCAGTCGCTATACCGAGCACGAGGCTCCGGAACTGGTCAATAGGAAGCACGCTCGTCATACGCGGGGGGTCCGCAATGAAGTCGCTGAGTATGCCTTGGGTGTTCTTCCCTCTGTAGATATCCGCCTTGCATACATCGGGGTGCGCCGAAACCTCCCCAGCGATCACGCCTCGCACAAAACCTGCGTCGTCGAGCACGGGTGCACCGAGACTCCCAAGATCGCTAAATAAATCGACAGCGAACCGGATGCCCTCGTGTATCAAGCCATCCGCCTCGTTCAGTTTGCTACACGCAATCACCTGACCGGTCGTGAGATGCCACCCTCCCGCGTTTCGGCCTCCCTCGGGATGATGGATGGCAAGGACGGTACCAGCCTCAGCCCCAGAGGGCGCGAACGGAAGAGGATCACCTGGTGCCGACGCCGGATCCCACGGCGCCCACGTACTAACGAGGGTATTGCCGTTAGAGGTAACACGGTCGAGGCGAATCACAGCGACCTCGTCGGATGACGCCACAATGCTCCCTGCTGCCCACCTTCCGTCAAATAACCGAACAAACGGACCTGCGCCCTGCTCCCAGGAGCTCCCCGGCATCATCGTCGCCTCAAGTTCTGAGCAGCTTTGCTGGCTTTGTTCGAACGGGGCCTCTCCCCACACACCGTTGACCTCATCGAACGCAATCTTTTCGCGCACCCGAGCAGCAGTCACAATCGTGCTGTCGTTCACGAAAAATCCACTGTTCGGTTTGACGCCAATGCGCCAGGCGCCTGGCTCCCCCAACGTAATCGACGAATCGTACTGGAAGCACCGATCACTGAAGACTTCAACAACGGCCGGAGCCGAATGCCGGGCAACGCGACTGATGGGGTCAAGCGTCGCAAAGGTCACTGCATCGTTCGCAGGCAATCGCCGATAGCCCTCGTATTGCAACGGGGTGAAATTTTCAGCACCTGACGAATCAACAAACACGTCTCCGTCTGGCCACTGGTCAGCCAATGTTTGCATGCGAAATTGACCGTATTCCGTGGTAATCGTCTTCCATGAACCGCTGGCAGCGTCAAAGCACACAACGTTGCCCTCGTTGTCAGTCGTTCCGCCACCGCTGTAGACGAAACTGCCAGGGGCGCCAGTCGTCTTGGGCCCAGCCACGCAGTTCCCACTCTGTGCGTACGCCATTCCCGGCGCAAGCAAGAAGGCAGAGACGCCCAGCAATAGAAATCGACGACTCATAGCTTTGGATGTACCTCTCTTTCACAACCCCGCCCGGTGGTTGTGGAACAAATATTCAATGCCTTGCTAAGAATCCAAGCAGGAGCATCGAGCCATCTCTTCGGCTTGAAGCTTGATTCTCTGAATTGGCCTGATGGCCGTATCCGTATCACGGCGATCAGAACTCCTAGATGTATCACGCTTTGCAGAGGAAGGCAGAGTAGGAACCACTAGCTGGTCGGTTTCACCACTGGCCGGCACGCCATACAAACACGACCCGAGTTGAAGGAAGACACCGTCATGTTGCCGCGGCCGGGTCGACATAACGCCCCTGCGTCGATTGACATCGGCGTCGCTCAGACCGCGAGCAGCGCTTTCCCTTTGACTCTCGGCGTCCGGATAACTGCGATTCCCCTTGGCGACGCGACTTCTCCTCCGGCGACCCTAACGGCCGAATCCTGCCGTCAATTTCCCGCAGCCGCCTGCGTCTCCGTGAACGACTCATTAGCGAGCGTCGAGCTGATCAAAGGGATCGTGCCGCTGTTGGCACCGGGTTCCACGCCGCCACATTTCAGGACTGCTCGATCCGCTAGAACCTAACCTCTGAAAAACCCAAGCGTTACACCTGAGTCATTGGGATTACGGTCAACGCGTTTCTGCCTTCAGTTGCTGCAATTCTTCTTTCGTCCGAAACTCGAGTTTCGCCACTTTACCGGCACCGAGATAGCCCATTCCGATCTGAGTCCGGCCTTCCACCGTCACCGCTTGCAGCCCGTGTGTCTTGGTCCCGATCGTCGGCAGAAAGTAGCTCGTCCATTCCTCCCTGCTCGGATCGAACTTCGCGATTGCATCACCATGCGTAAAGGGCAACCACACCATCCCGTCCTCGTCTACAGATGTCTCGTAGCAGTTCCCGTCCGCGTGCTCAGGCGGAAAGGGATACATCTTCTCGAGGTCAGACCGACTATCGAGCTGCAACAAGCCGCTTCCGTACCACGAGCACCCCCAAAAGGTAGTACTTCGTGGATCGGCGCCCGGCTTTCGGATCGCCATAGCGCCCGGCCTACCATAGCCGTAGAACGTCAGCCGATCAGCAAACACCGCCATTTCCTCGGAGGTGAACAATTCGGTCCTGTCGTTCACCGCCTCGGGTAGCGGCACGAACGTTGCCTGACCCGTCTCAAGGTCCGCCTTCATCAACCCGTCCCGGGGAATAGCAGTCGACCACCAGCCGTTGCCAACACCGTCTCCCGTCATCCCGTAGTTCGACGCGTTCGGGATCGGGTTCTCGAACAAAACCCACTCGCGCGTCCCCGGGTCGTAGCGCATCGCCTTCACGTCGTTCGCGGCCCCGGCGGTCCAGATGCCCCCCAGTCCGTCGTCGCCAATCCAGGGCCCCACTCTCGCTCCCTCGGGAGGACGAATAATGCTCGATTCGCCCGTCCGCGGATTGATACGTCCGAGCGCGCCGATGGAGCTCATGTCGAACCACACAATCCCGTCATCGTCCCGGATGATGTCGTGCGAGTTCGCGGGAGGAGCGTCCGGTGTCTCGGACAGCGCGAAATTGGTCGCCTGCCCCGTCCGCCAGTCATACCTGACGATGGTACGGGTGATGTTGAACATGTCGGCCATCCACACATCCCCATCCTCATCCACCGTCGCGTTCATGGCGTGGTGCTTCGACTCATCCATGAAATCCACCGGACCGAGCGCCCAGTCGGTATTGCCATCATTAAAGAATGGCAAGCCGAATCCGGGCTCCGGTGCATCGTATTCACGGGCGATCATCAGCGTGGAGTTCCCAGTGGGTCGTCGGGGTGTGAACGTCATCGGCGACGGCCCCGGACCGCGCACCTTGGTCAGCCAGGCTGCCAGTTCGTCCCTAAAGTGCACCATGATCGCATTCGGCTGGCGCCTGGCCCCGTCAGCCGGACTCCCATACCGATACGGGTGCATCCGACTCATCACGTCGATAATGTTCCGCCAGCCCGCCTCATCGAACCTGCTGATCAGTGTGAAGTTCTGAGGGTGGCATCCCATGCAGGCTGCCCGAAATACCTCCTTCATCCGGCGGTCCTCACGCGTGCTCTCCGGCAGCGCTGCATACCACTGGGCTCCCGTGAGCTGATTATGGAAATCCGCGGTAGGGGTAAGCGTGAAGTCCTGTCTAGCCGCTACCTCGCTCAGTGCGACGTCCGCACGTCCCGCCTCGAACGCCTGCGCCTGTGCCCACACCTTGTATGGTCGTCCCGCCTCAAGGGGCGGAAAATAGTACTCACCATCGCCGTCCGTGAAGACACTCGTCGTGACGTTCCTGCCCGGGGAACGGGCCGACACGGTCACCCCCTGGAGAGACTCGCCTGAAGTCGACGTGACAATCCCCCACAGAGGCCCAGCAGTCTGATCGAAAGCTGTGACCTCCGCCGCGTCCGGTGCCGCTAGCTCCACCAGCCGGTCGACCACCGGCGGGCGGAGCGTGTCGACTTTCTTCAGGTACTCGATGATCGAGTCGATCTGGTCAGGGCGAAGGGCATACTTAAAAGCGGGCATCGTAGCGGAGCCTTCCGAGATACGTTGGCGGGTCGCGCGTTCTCGGTCCTCACCGTCGACGGTCGCCCTGGAGAGCGACGGTCCATACGACGTCACATCAACGAGACCCGCCCCCACGCCTCTGGTGCTCGACATCGTCGAGTAATGACAAGTGTTGCAGCGCTGCTTGAACAGAAAGGCGCCTTGCCGTTCGGTCGCGCTCAACGCCGATAAAAAGTGCGTGTCGGTGACACCGAGCACCTGCGGGTCCATGCCCCACGCGGTGTGCATCCACTCCTGGATGTCGGCGGGAACGTCCGGTGGCTCAGCGGAGGTCGTCTGCTGGGCCAGAACGCCGTAGGCAGGAAACAGAAACGCACCGAGCACCGCCAACACTGACTTCGTTGTCATGATGGTTCGACTCCTGAATCGAGTGCGGTCGCCGATCGTACCGTTCGAGTGCCATAAGTTGCTGCAAGTCAGCACACCGCATCAGACCGTCTCTCCGGACGGTGTGGCCTGGATGGTGACTGCCCACCAATGACCCCACCACGGAAAGGGGCCCGTATCCTTTGAGGGACGCCAACCAGTGGTTCATCCGGTAGCTCGCTGACCCGGATCCTGTGCTGCCCTGCACGAACACCGGGCAGGCGCTCAAGGCAATTACCGGGCGATTTCGCGAGGTCGCTGACCTTTCGAGTCTACGTTGTACCTGATAACTGGGCCTGGGTGTTGAAAGACGGGGTACAGTCACCTTCGGAACCCAAACCGCTACTGACAGCGGGTGGACGTCTGGAGGATGCAAATGAACAGAAAGTATGCGGTATGCCTCGGTGTTGCCGGGCTCACAATCGCTCTTGCCGCGCCGGCGTCCGGCCAGCAGGCTGCCCCAGGCAACATGAACATTCTGATCATCTGCGGGGACGAAAACGGCACCTACGCTAAATGTACGAGCCTCGACGACCGCTCGCTCGAACTCCATCTTCGCCTTAACTTGGGGCAGCAGGTGACCATGATGCCTGATGACACCGCGGAGGCCGACATGCGAGCGGCGGCCGACGCGGCCGACTTGATCATCATTCCCGAGTCGGTGAATT